>Ga0214542_1007182_pt1 | contig 19597 bp, 12 predicted proteins | sample CNSS1metaG_FD_160096 | JGI IMG/M metagenome (GOLD analysis project Ga0214542, IMG submission 160096) | Root nodule microbial communities from cowpea collected in UCLA plant growth center, Los Angeles, California, USA - CNSS1 | ecosystem: Host-associated > Plants > Roots > Nodule | place: USA...
TAGATCCAGCTAGCTGGGCTAGTGGCTCCAGGCAGCAACTAGTGAATTTTTCTCCAATCTTCCATTCTTTTCTACAAAAGTCCACAAACATCAAAGTAAACATGTTTTTGAAATAAATAACAAAATCTTAAATTCTTTCATGAGATTAACACAAAAATACATGAATAAAAGACAATTAAGAGGTTCTAAGAAGTGTAAACAATAGGTAATTATCACACTTATCAATGCTCATGAAATTTAACATCTCTAGAGATAAAAGTTTTCCTAGTTTTGATATCCAACAGTTTGTAACCCTTGTAACCTATGGGATACCCTATAAAGACAACAACGGTGGCTCTAGGACTGAACTTATGTCTAGAGGACAAAAGGGTATAAGCATAACAGAGGGAACCAAAAACTTTAAAATCAGAATATAGAGGGATTTTATCAAAAAGAATTTCATATGGGTACTTATTTCCTAAAACAGGGCTAGGGGTTCTATTCATGAGAAACACAGTTGTATGAATGCAATCACCCCAAACATTTATAGGAACATTAGACTACAAAAGCAAAGATCGAGCAATGTTAAGAATATGCAAATGCTTGCGTTCAACCACACTATTTTGCTCAGGTCTTTCAACACAAGAGAATTGATGAAGAACACCCTTATTAGTAAAAAAATCATGAAGAGACAACTCTTTAGCATTATTAGAATGAAAAACTTTGATGTTAACATGAAAATGATTTTCAATATATTGAAACATTTTTGGAATAAGCACAATGCAATCAGATTTGTTTTTAAGTAGATACACCCATGTAAAACGGATTTTATAATCAACCAAAGTTAAGAAATAACGAAAACCATCATAAGTAGGATAACGAAAAGGACCCCAAACATCTGAATGAATAATATCAAAGCAATGTGGACTAAAAATATTTTTAGAAATGAAAGGTAAACGTTGTTGTTTAGACAGAGGGCATATGCTACAATGATGGTTTTTATCAACAGCAGTTAAGGAAGTCTTGGCAGTAAGTAAGTTGTAAACAGGAACAGACAAATGGCCTAAGCGCCTATGCCAAACGTCATATGTCACAGAATTGCAAGAATTAAAATTGACAGAAGGTAAATAATGTTTATAGAAATCAAAAACTAGAAGGCCGTGACGCGACTTAGCAGTGCCAATCGTCTTCTGTGATTTGAGATCCTGCAAAATGAAAAAATTAGGTTGCATAATAAAGCGGAATTGATTCTGCTGAATTAAAGTAAGGAGAGATAATAGATTGAATCTAAATGAAGGAATGTAAAGGACATTGTGAAGAAATATGTCCTGAGTAAATTTAATACTATCAAGGCCTTCGACTTTAACTTTGAAGGAATTAAGAAGTAAAACATGTGAATTATTCATAGGCACATAAGAATCATACAAAGATTTGTAACAACAAATATGAGATGTGGCACCAGAATCAATAATCCATTGATATTAATTAATAGGTAAAATAGAGTTTAGGGTATTACCGATAACGTTGGTAGCAATGTCATCAGTGGGAGGAGTGGAAGGAGTAGCAGTTAATTGCGTGGTGAGGTATTGAATTAATTATTGACATTGAGCAGTGGTCAATGTAGAATTATGTGTGGGGTTTTGTTCAGAAGGACCATCAACATTATTAACAGATGAATTTGAACGATTCTTGAAATAATTGGGAGGGTACCCAACAATTTTATAACAAGTTTCTTTAGTATGACCCAAGATATCACAATGTGTGCACTTAGGATGAGGTTTCTTGGTAAATTTTTGTTTATCAATTGGGGGTTTTTGAGAAGAATTAACAGAGAAAGCTAAACTTTCAGAATTATTCGATGATTGAGTATCAATAATTTCTTGCTGAGATTCTTCTTGCAAAATTAAGGAGAAAACGTTACTGATGGATGGCAGAGGATCAAAGAGCAGGATTTGACCACGAATTTGGGAGAAGGAATCATGCAAACCCATCAAGAAGGTCATGACGTATTCTAAGGCGGCGTGTTGTTGAAGTTGATGCATCCCACCGCAAGAACAGTTGAAGGTGAGTTTGTATCCAGAAAGCTCTTCCCAAATTGATTTTAGTTTTGTATAATAGGTACTCACACTATCAGAACCCTGTTGTAGCGACAGAAGTTGATGTCGAAGTTGATAGATGCGCGGACCATTTTTGCGGGAGAACCTAGTTCGGAGATCCTCCCATATCTAATGAGCGGTGGAGGCGAAGAGGATGTTTGTCACAATCTCTTTCGAAACTGAGTTGTATAACCAAGAGATACAACGTTGTTCGCCCTTGACCAAGCAGCGAAAAAAGGATCGTCGTTTGAAGGTGCGGCTAGGGTTCCGTCAATGAGCGGTAATTTATTTTTGACAGATAAAGCAACCCGCATCGCACGGCTCCACGTTACGTAGTTGGTGTGATCTAAAAGGTTGGGAAGTGAGAAGAAGGTCGGGGCCATCGAAATGATGTAAGAAAAGAGGATGGGTGGGATCTTGATGGGGTTCTTTGATGGGGATGGTGGAAGAGTGGTTAGATGCGGCAGAGGAAGCCATGAAAACCGGCAAGAAAAAGAAAGGAAGATAAAGAACGGAAAGAGGGAACCCGAAGGGAAAAAGAGAGTTAATTCTCTACTGATACCATATTACAGAAACAAGAAAAAAGTGTATTGAGATTGATGATGCAGAGAGTTTACAAACAGAGGATATAAAGACTACGGAGAAAGGCTAACTAAACAAACAAACTAAACCTAACTAAACTTAATATAAAATAACCAGACCTAACTAAACTTAACATAAAGTAACCAGGGTTAAACTAATACAAATGAACAAAGAAAATCTAACGTCCTTCCATCCGAAAAAAAGAATCAATTCCTGAAAATGGACATAGCGTTAATGTGTAACCAATATATCAAACAGTTGATCTGCACAACATTACTATCCTACAGGTACATCATAATCACCGCCGCCATCGTAATATATTTCTAAGATTGTTTAGAATGATACGTGTGGTCCCATGCAAAGCATCTCAACAAATTAACATTTTTTGGACCATGGATTTGGAACTCTAGTGTTTCTCTCTTCTTTTCCTGTTGTCAACTACCTAACCTTTAATTAAATGGGGTGTTATTATTTTTAACAAACTTTTCCTAACATTGCAAATTGAAATCTCATGTTGATTTCAGCCTATGAACCAAAGATCATAGATGACATATACCATGATACCCGTAATTTACTCCCAATTGCCTCCAAATGGTTTCAACCTTCATTGTTGTAGGAACGTGAATAAAAAACAAAGTTCTACTACTCCACATGGTTTTAATATGCAACACCCTTCATTTTTTCAAGTAAAGATTCCCTAAGAAATGCTTACTGAAAATTTCTAATTACACCCTCTACAGCATATTTTTCTATTATTGGTTGGTGTTTGCTAAAATAACAAAATTCAGCCTTACGTTTTATTTAACGAATTCCAGAATTAGTTTCTTTGTTTTCAATAAATTTTAAGACACATGTATTAGAAAGTGTGTTACTCGTAGTTCTGAATATTCATTTACCTGAAACAGACACGGCATGTCTGCATATACAAGAAAAAGACTGTGCAGTTTCGCATTCAAGAAGTGCTAGCTAGCTATAATGGCTGATTCACTATCAGTTAATGTTGATTCTTTATATTTGTTTCCTATGGAAAGATTTCTGCACAATGCATTTGGGAGAGAAAAGTAAAGAATTACAAAATAGTAAAAATACGAAAAAGAATGAATGTACAAATCTTACAAATCATTAATTTATTGAATACTTTTGGACAATTTTGCAATCAGTGGTTACAATTTAGCATCTTTATCTCCAAAGTGAATGGTTTAACTTTTACTTAGGAAGAACAAAATTGCTCCTATGTATAAATTTAACATTTGTTGCATGCTTGAGGTAGGAACTGATTTGGTGCCTTTATTGATTGGAACAGAGAAAAAATCTCTCTGAATAAAGAAGTCTTGCTCTTACACAAGGCAATATGTGCAATTTCAGTGAGGAGTCAGTGAACCTAGAATATATACTTGCAGGCAAATCATAATTATAATCATTTGGGATCTGTAATATTTACAGATCCCAACTTGAACCATGCTGTTGTAACATTAACATATCCAATCATAATCATTACCCTTTAAGATATAAATGATACACTTGCAGTCCATGGACTTGATTAAAAATAAACAATATGATAACTTTAGCTATATCCTTAGAAGTGCAAGTTCCGAATGTTTCATACAATTTAGATGAGGAGTAAGTTACTAAATTGTTGCAATTATTGACTTACCTTTACTCAACCATAGGAAACTTAAGGAATAAGCATCACAAGGACAGGAAAAACAAAACCAAAAGGAGTCTTGGGCACTGTCTTTTAGTTTGCCATATAGAGAAGTTTTGGAGATGTGAGCACCGAGATGAATGCACTTTCCAGCAGTCAAAATAAATGTACAGGATTACCGGACAGGAAACGTAAATAACTAACTACCTCAAATGATAAGCACAACCCTGAGTTTAAGAGAGGACCAAAGGTCCAATTCGAATAGTGGCTCTTTCTCCTCCACAACACAAATTATACTATACAGTAGGCCTAAAAATTTTGTACAAGAGAGCAAACGGCACTGCAGATGAAACTACTACCCGCATGAACTGAAATTTTCATGCACATTCGAGGTCAGCCGTTAATCATGTGTCAAGACATGTTTAAGGATGTAGGAAATGATCACATGTATGACCAATACGAGGTTCGCCATCCCACTTTTCCCAAAAGATGAGTGAGACTGCGTTTTCCATCTCCCTGATACTAATCACCACGTTCTAGCTCTGAATTACCTGTAATTAAAGTGTTAATTGTAACAAGATGAAAAGATCATAACATTAGATAAGAAACAACTGGAACGGTTATAAAAAGTATGCATGGTCAAGTGTTAAGATCCATATTTGTTCTTTCAAACCTCGATTATACACTATTTCCAAAATCACCAAATGGTCATGACCTAGTAAAGTTGTAATGAAAAAGTTTATCATGAAGCACAAAGTACACACATGTCATTTATCTTTTCTTGCTTTGGGAAATCTCACCCAGTCTGAGGTAGCCGCGTCCAGTTCATCAATTGATGGGACTGAGGATGCTGCCTCTGCAAGTATGATGAACTGGCTCCAATACCATTTTCATCATCTACAAATTGTTCCGAGAAGTTAGATGCTGGGGGAGACCAAACCGGAACCACACCCCCATCCCTTTCTCTCCTAGTACTACTTGACGATTCTGCTGTGGAATCTTCAGCCGCATTTCTCAGCCACATTTCAGTAGCATTATTCTGTACTCGAGTGTTTCTATTTACATTCGGCAGCCCTCCATGATTCACTGTCTCTCTTGCATTTTGCTCTGTGGTCACATTTGTAGGAACTTCGGCTCTGTTGTCTGCTGCTGAGTTTCGAAGGTCTGAGGAAGTTTCTTCCTCTTCCACTCTCACATGGGAAGAAGTCATACTTGGGACCATCTGATCCTCGTAGCGCCGTGTACCATGAGGTGGGTTGTTCCTAACAGGTTCAACAGGTCTTTCTTCCATGTGTGTGTCTTGAGGAAAAGCAATAGGGGCTGATTCAGATGAGTCTCCAAGACCTTCCTCGGTTCCATTTTCAATTGCAGCTCTTGAAGCTGCTTCTTGTTGCCACATTTGTATGAGTGCTTCCTGCAGTCTGACTTTTGCAGCATCTATTCCCACAATGGGAAGAGGATAATTTGAACCAAGTTCAATTCCAGCAGCTTGTAGTACATACTCTGGTGCATTCCACGGATGGTGTATCCATTCAGTTGGTAATCTAGCAAGTTCTGGAAGCCAGCGTCGAACATATTCTCCATTTGGGTCACATTTATACCCCTCAAACTGAAAAAACAAATAAACTCAAATGAGTTCATCAATCACAAGTTATTTATCATCTTTAAGCATTCAAATAGAAGACAGTAGCATAGCTCAAGTCTCAAAATGTCAAAGTCAAAGTTCATTATTCAATCAAAATCTTTGGAGTTTCAATCCAACTTCCCCCAAAATGGAAGAAACATAATCATGATTGAGTCAAATCTTAACTTATTAGTTATGATTGATCAACGGTTTTCGAATGATAACAATGACCATCTCAAATTTTCAACATGAACGAGTTCAGATAAGGCAAGGTAGGCCAGAATGTTGTCTTGTCATGCCTCGAAATTTTACTTTCAAACACTTAGCAGAGTTAACAGACAGCATTACTACAGATCAGACAAATGAAACCTCTCTCTACTCACTGAAATGTAATCAATATTGGGATAGACCTTTAACCTTCATCTAAAATTCAAACCATAAATATTTAAGGGAGTTCAGAGAAGAGGGTGGAAGTACATTTTGTTCCATTTCACTTGTACAAAACCTCAGTGGTGGACAAAAGAGTATTTGATTTGGCACAAATTGTTCAAACCAGAAAAGTAATAACAGTATTATGAAACTCGTGACATTGCTTCCCTTTTCAATATATATAAAAAAAATAACATGTACACAGATGATCATACAGAAAAAGTTACCCACACAAAGACATATTATGTAGTTTATACACAGAAGCAACTGCACCTGTGGATTATCTATTCGATCAAATTCGCGACCATCAGGGAGAGTACCAGATATGTACTGCCAACCAAGAGCATCACTCTCAAGATCTGCATCCAAAAGGGTATCCCAGAAATACTTCATTCCCCATCTCCAAGGAAGCTGCAGCACCTTCACAAAGAAACTTGAAACCACAACACGTATCCGATCATGCAACCAACCAGTTGCCCACAACTCTCTCATTCCAGCATCCACCAAAGGGTACCCTGTTCTGCCTTGTCTCCAAGCCTTGAAGTACCCTTCATTCACCACCCAAGGGAAAAACTTGAGGTGGCCCAGAAGGGGCCTCTCATGACTGTAGGGGTGGTTGAAACTGATGTACCTCGAATACTCTCTAAGACCAATAGACTTGAGAAACAAGTTCACACTCTCTTCACCAGCCTTGTTTCCTTCATTGGCCCAAAACACTTGCTTAATGCGGACAAGATGAAACACTTTCTTTACACTCACCTCACCAAAGTGCAGATGTGGAGAGAGAAATGAGGTTGTGGCACTATCAGCCTTCCTACGATTCTTTGAGTATTCAATCAGAGGACCATTTATGAATGCTGTCAATGCCTTGTCAGCATTGCTCCACCCCGGTGACCATGCTCGAGAAAGAAGAGCATTGCTTGCCTTCTCTAAATCGTCTTCAAACACCAATGTATCACAAGGGCACCTTGAAGCATCACCTGAAACAGAGAAACAATTATTAACATAGTGCAAATGAAATTCATGACAAATGACAGTGCTACATAGAAAACAAAATGTACAAACATACTGAAGTGCACTTGACATACTAGTAGAGTGTACAAAAATAGGATCATTGTCAATAATGAAAGTATCATGGCTTTCCTAAGTTTTTTGACAAAAACTTAGTCCATTAGTCACGAAAGTGCATGAATTAGCCATTAAATTAGACCTCCATTACATGCCTTCTTTCTGTTTAACAAAGAACTATCTGAATCACATTTTGCATGACTACAATAGAGAATATTTTTTCAGACCAAACTCATAAAGCTTCCATACATAACCAAAATATGTCAGCTGTAACAACTGAATACAGTATTTGCTTCATCTTTACTTTTATAATTTTACAATTAATGGTTGGAAGGACCTACTTTGGAAGCCTATTGGCAGAATGATCTATGAATTTTTCATTGCATTTAAAGTTCAAAACAAGTTCGATCTAGTTAAATAGTATGATTTTACTTTTTTGCCTTTTTCTATGTTAGATAGGAACTTTTTAAGCGGTTAAAAGCATAGATGTTCATTTCCCAATTTGGATAATTTGTTGAAGTGCCGACTTCAAACTAGAACCACAAAAGGAGAATGACTTGTGCAGCTGGCCCCCAATCAATATTAAATTAATAAAAACAAAAAATGTGAGGCTATGAAGAAAAATGAATAAAAGTAGACCTGGAATAATTCTTTTAGGTGGGAGAAGAGGTGCTTGTGGGTCATAAGGCATGCTGAGGCATCTTTCCCAAAAAGCAGAAAAAGTTGTGAATGGTTGGCCATGAGCGTCATTCACATCCCATGGTTCATACAATAAGTCTGAGTTGAATGAACGTACGGTAATGCCCTGTGCAGTCAGAACTTCCTTTGTTCGGTGATCCCTCACAAGTGACAATGGATCTGCAACACAGATAGTTACTTAATTTGATATCATCATGAAGCTGCAGTGACGAACTTCACTTTTCTTATCAAACTATGAAAAAGGAAATCCAACGATATAAGTAGAGATCACAAATGACAAGGCAGGCTATAGGAAGAAGAAAAACTCAGACAACCATAACACAAACTATATATGGAAAAAAAACATGACCAAATAATCAAAGAAACAACTAGAACTGATAGAATTAAGGATCCTACAATCTATAATGATGTTTGTCATTAGTAAGCAAAGAATCTGCTATAGTCATAGTATCATAGACCATCTCTAGGTAGCAATCTAGAGGCTTTCAAATAACCCCTCCAAAATAATTCAACAAAACAAAAAAGGAAGGAAGTTGCACTAGGAAACACAAGAACCATATATCATACATGGTAAGCATGAAAAGTAGGCCATGTAAGAAAAGGCAAAAACAGAAACTGACCATATAAATGGTTGAAAAAGAGTTGAGTAGCCCCAGTGGACTTAACAACCTCCAATAGAGAAGAAACACTATTAGTGGAACGCTTGGTGATTAGGGGAGTGCCAAGGCTTCTCAAAGAGGAATCAAGGTGAGCCAAACTTTGTTTGAGCCACCACCTAGAGACCCTCCCAGGGTAGTATTGACCCTCTTCTTCTGGAGCCCAAATGAAAACAGCAACCACAGCTCCTGCTCTCACTCCTGCAGCAAGTGCAGGATTATCCTCTACCCTCAGATCTCTCCTAAACCACACTATGCTGCATCCTCCTCCTGACATCTTCACAAATATTCTTCACCAAAACCACAACCTCAAGCACTCTGTTATTCACACACACAACCATATACCAGATCTCTTTCCTTAATCCTTTCCCTTTCAGTACTGAGCCTTAACAACACCACCAACAAATGCTAGCTTACTATTCTTATCTTTTTCTCTTCTTCTCCCTCTCTCTCTCTCCCACTTTTTTTATTCCTTTTGGTGTTGGTTTTCTTTACCGAGAGAGATTATAGGCCATAAGAAGGTAAAAAGCACAATCTGATATTTGAGTAGACAACTTTGAGGCTTGGCACTTATCTTTTAATTCCCCTTTCTCCCACACTTTGGCATTTCTTTTGGGAGGGGGGATTGATTTCTTTTTCCAGAAAATTCGTATTTTGGTCCTTTCACACCCAAGTTGCAACCAGAGAGAAGAGACACTGAAGACGGGGTCCAAGTAGAGAGAGAAAGAGAGATGGGATGTGAGGAAGAACAAGTGAAGAGGATTGGCCAACGTTGTGGGGGATACAATGAATTGATAGGCAAACCGCAACCACACCTTTTTAGTGTCACGTAGATTTTCGTATTTCTATTATCCTATGCAACAAAAACAAATCACATCTACGTCTCTAGTTTCTTCTATTTCTATCCAAGTGACATGACGCGGAATCAGAAAATGATGGATACAGATACAGTGCTTGTGCCTATAACTGCCTCATCTCATCTCATGCCCTCTTCAAAATTTACGAACTTTTCTTTTTCAGCGTACTTACGTTACATTTTCTATCTCGTGACTCTCTCTGCTCACAACCCCACCAACCCTTTCATCATGCCACCACTCTCAAACTACGTTACCTTTTTTTCATCATTCCACGCTTCTAGCTCTGTTTCAACACCGAAGAAGATTCTTTTGTGTCATTGTAGAGTTGCAAATGTAGAACAAAACTAATAAGGAATTGTCAAACTCTTGCACCATACGTAGATTTTTTTCTTAAAGTCAATGTGATACTTTTGTTACCTTTTCTCAACGATTCGGGTTGGTTACTTGTGCTAATCAATTGTTTTTAGTCCATGTATGGTGTAAAAACTTACAACTAATAAATATTATTCAGTAGTTTGGAACTTTCTTAATTAATTGAGATGTAACCCACGGCTTTATATAATACTAGAACACTGTGTTAATGCGCTGAAAAAACTGATGAGGACATAATGAGGTAACGTACTATTTAATTTTCTGGCACCGGGTTTTTTATTTTGTACGGACAACGTATTTAATGTAACACTTAACTTTTACCAGGAATGGATGTAAAATGAAATTACAGCGCCAACAAAAAATTACTGTGACTGTCATTTTGTAAGAAAGATGTTATAATAAACGTACTCATTATAATGACTCGTTATACTTCTTGATAATTTACTCTAGAAACATTTTCTGTGCTTTATACCTTTCTTTGTCCGTTTTAGTTGTTGATTTTCGGAATGTTTAAACAAGTTAGAGTTTCAATTATCGGCGTTTTCTTATTGTTTGTGAGAGTTATGTTTAAAAAAAAAATGATAACCTGGTGGTTGTAACAATCAAATGTCCTATATCACAGATTAGTTGGTGAAAAGCAGACCATTTATTCAATAAAATTTGTTTAAGTGACTGATACCGATTGCTCAAGGAAGAAGAGAAGACAACAACACGAAATTGTTATGCTTAAAAGAATGTTTGAATATCTCACATGGCCTAGATATATGATTAAATTATAGATATAGATAAATATAAATTTCACTTTATCAGCGAAACTATTAATATTATATTAAATTATATTTAAAGTTTATTTTCATAAAATAATATTCGAGTTGGTCCAAACGAAGTTTGTTAGTGTTAAAGTATTATTCTTTATCGAATTTTTACTAGACTATCACAAACATTTAATCTCATTTAAAATGTTTCAATATATAGGTTGGTTTAAATCTAATTTTATTCAAAAATGTTTTTTATTTGTGTAAATAAAAATATGTTTTATTTGTGTAAATAAAAATATGTTTTATTTCAACACATAATTTATCAACATACATAAAAACACAGTTTAAATGAGTTATTTATTGTCTTGACAAACATAATTGAGTTTAGCAAATATTAAGGTTGAATTTCACCTATTTTATTCTATTCACAACATGAACTTAATCTACTCATTATTGATCAAACTATATTAAGGATCGAAAATTACATTTCTCTTGATAGTGTATATTTTGAACTTGTAACAAACTTTGCAATAATTGTTTATAGCTTTGATGTGTGTAATTCATGTATATAGAAAAATTTTCGTCTTACACTAAAAAGCGTGATCACCATTGGCCGTCATAATTCTTTAAAGGGTTCGAAAATCTTTTTAAAAGGCTTTCAAAACATATTAATGGATTAATATTTAAGATAATCAATATAATCTTAAGTTTCATAATCAATTATCATTAACAATAATAATCCATTAGATCAAATTGTTTCAAAAACATGTTTACGCTAATATTAAGCTTTGAAATAATTTATTATCTCGTGTTATAACTTGCACAATTAATCAATTCGGTGAGATTTAATCAATTAAAATTTTTCTGTTTTGTTTATTTATAAATTGTTCGCAAGGTTGTCTTGAAAAATCATTAAATTCTTTCACAGCTATTGATTTCATACGTCCAAGAAAAGTCTTCATAGCCTACAATGTGTTCACTATTCACTATGAGGCCACCGTGGGTTTCTTCCTATTTACCATCTTCTAATTTATAAAGATCAAGGTATCCAAATTTTTTTTATATTTTGACGATTTTAATGGCGTTTAATACCACCACTTTTTATTATATGACAGTTGGAGAATTATCATATTTTATAGAACAACTTTTCCATTTATAGAACATTTTCTTTTTTTTCCTTCATGTCATGTTATTACTGTACTACTACTTCTTCCTACTCCTTCCTCATCCCAACTACAACTTTCTCCTCCTCCGGCTCCGTTTCATTGTCGCCTTTGACTTCTCCTCCTCTCTCATCTCCTTTTTATCCTATATTTTCTTCTTTTTTTTCTTCTCATCCATCTTAAAATTTATTAATAAAACATATTTTGTTGGATTTAGTGTCCATTTTATCAATAAACTTATCGACAAATTAAAAAAAGATCAATTACCTACAATAGATTTTAAAAACCTTCAATTACCAATGATTTTGAACAAAATTTAATTGTCGACAGATTTGATCAATGATTTCTAAAAGAATTCCAATTATTGAAGATTTAAAGAAAAAAATTAATTACCGATAGATTTAAGAGTGAATTTTAATTGAATTACTAACAGAATTACCAACGAATTTAAACAAATTCAATTATCGGCATATTTTACCATGAAATAATTAAAGCTCAAAGATGAGAACTTTGACATCTATTTGATTGATAAATTTTATAGATAAAATTTATCAATGGATCCTTTGCATTCTAAATATTTTATTGACAAATTTATTATCAACAAAAATATCCATTAGTAATAAAAATTTAAAATACATGAATAAAATCTACTTTCTTGACATTTTTTTTGTTAGTAAAATTTCATTGGTAATTACTAAATTTCATGTAGTGTGTTGCCTCTATTAAGGAATTTTAAATGATATAACATGCAAATGTAGTAATAAAGCCTATACCTCAAGAGTTTATCAGTTTTAAATATACATAATGTTTATTAGTAGCTTCATTGGTTTTTCACGAACCAATTTGATGACCATGGTAAGGGCACTAAGGGTGAGAGGTGATTGCCATGGGAGCTAGAAAAGGTTAAGTTGACAAGGATGTTTAAGTGATAATAGTCTCTTAAGGAACTAATATTTTGAGAGTATAGTTTGGTAAGAATATGGAAGGGAATTATAGGAAGTAGGAAAAATGTGACACATTAAAATCTTCACATAAAATAACACGCGTTACACATATGATCATGAATATATACATCTTGATTAATTATCAAATGATCATATATATAAATATGTTGCATGAGTCATATCTTTTGACTATGACACTCACATGCATAAAGATAGATATAAGAATGCATTATGTAGGTAAGGGTGAGATTCTACTCTCTAGCATATCGTATAACTTTCTTTATGTTATATTTTAACATGGTTTCCTGGTTTAGTATTCTTCGATTGTTGACAATACTTATTATTTTTTTTTTTTGTGTTGATATTCTTTATGTTTCTTCCTTGGCAATCAATCATAAAAGAGAACACTTTTGCTTTGATAATTTCTTATCAAGCTTTGTCTTTAGACGATTCTTGTAAATATTCATTTCCTCAAAGTATATATATCCTTTGGGATGTGTTTCCCAAGAATCACCATTAAATTCAATAATATTCATCATGTTGATGTAATAAGATTCAAATAATTTTATCATATCTAGTTTCCAAGGGTTGAAGCTCTCACCTTTGAATATAGGAGGTAAGCTTTAGTTTCTAGTGAAGTTACATGTTAGCTTTAAAATGGAGGTTGAATAAAACTATTTAAAATATATTTTGAAAACATTTTGCAGGTAACCTATTAATGGTACAGGTTGTCTAATGGTTTTATACTCTTTTCACAATACTTTTATAAGGGAATAACCAAACAATAATGCAAGAGTAAATGAAATAATAGTGCAAAACTTATATTGGTTCACCACAACAAGCTACGTTTAGTTCTCAGAAGCTTAACAACAATGAGTTTCATTATTTATTGTCACTTTTTAACTTACACCAAAGCACAAAAATCACTTATAGTTATCCGAGTACATAAGATATCTGAAGAAAAAAGTACACAAGTCTCTCTATATTTTCCACTAAACGTTTTTGGAATTTAGCTTTGAGTACATAATGCCTCTCTAGGCCTAATACACAAATTTTGTCTAGGTTACAACAACAAAGTCATTTTTACAAAGTTATACAACATTCACTCTCTATAACTTATTTGTTTGGAAGATGAATTTTTGTTCTAGTAGTTAAGACTTTCAACATTTTATCTTATAGACATGTAATGTTGATGTTGTTTATCAAGACTTCTATTTTATTTTTTCTATCATTACTTGCATGATGGTGTTTTCTTTGTATAGTATCCAAAATGATCGTTGAAAAATGTGTTATAGAGCAATTGCTTGTCAAATCATTCCTATCATCACTTTCTTTTGACATCCTTTGGCTTGTCTTACTTTGAGGCGGTTGAAACACACATTTATTTTTATAATTGTCTCTATATTACGAAAAGGGATTTTCACACATTTATAGTTGACACTTTTGTTAATATGTTCATAAGATAGTTTTTGTGGATCAATTGTAGAAAATTAGATGATATGACATCCTAATTATGCTTCTAACATACTTTATAGGTTGTAACTATTCTAGTTGGTATAGTGGTCGAAAGTTTGATGTTTATATAGGAGACATATGTTGATAGGCACTACATTAGGATTCCTTCATCTTAGTTCTCCTTAGAAAGTCATATTCTTTATAACTTCGTGTCTTACAATACATTAAACTAGAGATAATTTAGAACACTTTCTCTTAATCTTCTTTTTGCTTTTTTAACTTGCGTTATTTTGACATTTTGACACTTCTTGTTAGAAGATTGTGTCATCGTCATTTCTACTTTTATTCCTTTTATCATGGAGGACACATGATTTCTATTATAAGAATAAACTTCTATTGTGTGAAGAGTATTTGGTAATATGTAAAAAGACATGGTAGTCTAATACTTTGTTACTCTTGAGTAGCATCTGATACTTTTGAAAGACTCTACTTGTGTATTTAATATGATATAAAGATTAAAATATACATTTAGTCCCCATTTTCGTTTAGTTTTTTCATTTTAACCCTAATATTGTTTTTTTTTCAATTAGGTTCTAATTTTCGTCAATTTTGTTCAATTTGTTCTTTCTTTACTAATGTCGTTTAAATAATTAACAGTAATGAACAATGACAATCATGTGTCACTTTGTGTTTTTTTTTTTTTTTAATTTTTAATTTTTAAATCCAACAGTGTGCCACATGTCAAAGTCAATGTTTTATATTCAATTTGGTCCCTATATTCATTATTTTTGTTCAATTTAATTCCAATTTTGTTTAAAATTGAGTAATTTTGTCTCTCTCGAAATTGATACAAAATTTAATTTTTCTATAAAACTTAGAATGACATTTTATTAAAATTCACATTTTTATTAAATATTTTTTGTTTAATAAGGTTATAATTAGTTAAAATTAGAACAAAAATTCTAAGGAGGACAACCAACACTGTAGATATAAAATTTTAAAATTAGACCTCATCTTTACAATTTCCATTCGAATTTTAAACTAATTGTAACCCTAAACCAAAAAATATATAATAAAAATGTGAATTTTAATAAAACATCGTTATAACATTTATGTAAAAAATAATTTGAGGAGGGACAAAAATTGCTTCATTTTAAATTAAATTGGGATTAAATTGAAAAAGAATAACGAATATAAGAACCAAATTAAATATAAAACATTGACTCTAATACGTGACAAGTTGTTAGATTAACACGAATACATTTTTTTTAAATTAAAAAAATTAAAAAAACCCAAAAAACACGAAAGTGATAGTCATTGTTCATTATCGTTAATTATTAAATGACGTTAGCAAAAAAATGACCAAATTGAACAAAATTGACGAAAATTGGGACGTGATTGAACAAAAAATTAATAATATGACTAAAATGATAAAACTGCAGAAAAATAGGGACCGAATTAGGAATGTAAAAAATATTTGTACCCATGGGTATTCGCGGATAATCCGCGATAGATAGGAAATGGATATTGAAGATGGATACCCGCGGGAATGGGTACGATTATTTTTTATACTCAAATGTTAACGGGACAGGTACGAATATTATAGTATTCATGCCCGTGGATACCCGTACCTGTTATACTCTAATTTAAATTAAAAAAATTAAAACATTAACACATTGATTTTGATTGAGTTATTTTTTATTAATTGGTTTTAAAAAATCTCTATTTATTTGTAAATTGTCATTCAACACTATTTAAATGAGTATTTTTCACTTTGTTTGAAATTTATAAAGGTTCTACATTGTATTTTTATTTGAATTTATGGTTAAATTTTTTTACTAAGTATTAAATTTTTTTTTTGTAAATACCCACGAGTACCCGTGGATATTAAAAAAATATGTGGGTACTCGTATAATGGATACCTGCACATATATGAGTACGAATACAACATGGATATTTATCCAACAAGTAGGATATGGGAGAATTACTACCCGTACCTTACGTGTCCCATTGACGTCCCTAAACCGAATGTATATTTTAACATGATGATGAAGACCCTCTAGGCCTACATCATGCTCAAGGCCCAATCTTAGGCCTACATGCATTTCAAGCCCAAATCCCACTAAGAAGCCCAATAACAAGAGACATGCTTAGAAGGATCCAAATGAGATTGTCTCAAGAGGATCAAACTCATCATGGGCTTCCTATGTTATTCTCATGGGCTAAAGAAGACATCAAAATATGAGAGTACACATTATTGGAGCATTATAATAGCTTTTATTTTTTGCCACATGTTAGGCCATGTTCTAGAATAAAAATACTAAAGTACTTTGTGTTTAGTTTCAAAATTGGGTTAATGCAAGCCCAATTAAAAGCATTTGGCCGAGAGTGTGCTTGGGGAACAAGGCTTGGTGCGCCTTTGGTTACTTGGTGTATGCAAGGAGATTGTGACTTTGCCACATGGCATTAGATCCCTTCCTCCTTTGCATCACACAACCCACTTTTGTGCTTCTTCTCCAAGCTACATCTCCATTTCATTTCATGATACATTTTCATTTCATTTGGTCGGTCATGATTCCTATAAATGGGGCCATTCTACTCTTGTATTTAATTACTTTGGATTGATAATAGACTAAGTGTTGAGAGTACTTCACCTATTGCCTCTACATTCACTTTGCTAGACTAATTTCTACCAAGAACTCCTCTAGCCTCCTTCCCTAGAATAGATTTCTCTTCTAGGGTTCCTCTCCATTTTCACCTTCATTGCCTCAAGAGCTTCCAAACTTGAATCCACTCCTCCATTTTACTCCATTTCCGCTGTAGCCATGGACCTTCTCCTCTTCATTTTCGTGCTATAAGGTCCATCACATGATATAAGCAAAGACTTATTTTTAGTCGTGGTTAAATATCTCTTAAAATATACCTTTAAATTTGTTACCATGACAATAAACATATCAAATACCAAAATTATCTTTTTACTATCATAAAAAATTTGACTTCAAAACAGTAAGACTTGATATATCCTAGACTTTAGTAGTAGATAAGTTTAATGCATTTTTATCTTATGGAGTAAAATCTAAAAACAAACTAGAGATTAAAAAAATAGAATAAAGAGATATTTCTGGAAAAAAAAAACTATAAATTAACTCGTATATCTTACTAACAAATAAGATCTATCTGAAAAAAAAAAATACAACTTTAAGAAAGTGTGAGAAAAAAAAAAGAAGAACCAAAGAAGGAAAAGAAAAAACAAAGGAATAAAAAGTTCAAAAAGAAAAACGCTGGCCTACGGCCCAAAGGCTTCGTAACTACATTAAAGTTAATAAATATACATTTATTGCACGTACTATACTGTTACACTGAAAAACGATATTTTGACTCGGTTCATTTAATTACTTGCAAACTTAATAATGCGCAAACTTAATAATGTGGCTAAAAAGTTAATAGTATAGCTTTTTTTACCCAAATTCTTGGAAGAATAAAACAAAAAGTTTTCAAGATTTCAAGTGTGAACTTGGTATAAGAAATGAGTGTTAAGAGTAATATATAAAAAATCCTCATGTATTTATTGTTTTAAAAATAATATATCTATCTTTTTATATGAAATACTTATAATTTATTGGTATCAAATCTCACTATCATTTTCCTAGTTAGAAGTACAACAAAAATTTGGTTGGAGAATTTTTTAAAATGGTAGTGAGAAACTAAAAGTTAAAATGATTGTTTTTTTTTTCATAAGTTAAAAGTTCATTATCTATTTTTTTTTAAGAAAAATAAGAGATTCGATAAAAACTGAAGGTCATAAGTGAGTTTGTCATTATGTTATCATATATATATATATATAATTATTGTGCATTTTATGTTCCTTTCCTTATAAATATTCATATGAAAACATTTATCCATAAAGGATTTAGGATATTCAAATACATTCTTTTTCAAAACAAAAATACTAGCGCATGTTATGGAGGCTATATTCAAAACTAAAAAAATCCTCAAACCAAAAAAAAAAAACTGTATAATGTAATGTCCCATTTAAATATTAACTTTAATTAAATGTAACATCACACAGAATAATATAAAGAACAATATTATGAAGTATATTGTCACTCATTACAATTATCCAGAAAAAACTAGAAAAGAGATCAAGGCACACCACGATGCCAATAACAAAACGAGACAGAAGTTTAACAGTATTCAAACTAAATGCTCCAAGAGCAAGAAAATACATGAGCTACAGCCCTAAAAGACAAACTCTGAAGAGGCAGGATTTGACCCAAGACGAACTAAGCAGCGGAACCTCCATCACCTTGATGACCACGAGGATTTCTCGCATATGCTCCAACCAATAAAATTGATGATCATCGCAAAAAGAGAAAACCACACACAAAACATACAAAAGCAAAAAGGGTAAGCTAGAGTAGAAAAATGTTTTATCATACCATTGCAATACAATTTTATAGCCAAAGATACATACATCAACCAAGCATGTGATGACTCGCAAACAAGACACTAAAACTCAATACACGACTTATCCGGATACATATAATTAGTCGGATTCACCGGATGCTTGCACTTGTGGTGGCCTCTACTACTCTGCAGAGCCAATTGCCAATGGGTTTCACCCTACCACTCACAAGGTTAGCCTTCAAACATCTAAGGCCATTATCCTGCCAAAGACTAGGGCCTCCTGCTACTCTCACCACTTGAGTTAGTACGCTCTACGTAAGACTAACTGACTCTTTAGAGTGTTAGAATACGATCCTTACTTGAATCCTTACTAAATTATATAATGAGGCACCACCACAAACTTCGTGGAATTACGTCCTACGTATGAGGCATTGTAACATCCCTATTTTTAATAAACTGTACTATTTATTTTAAACAAAACACTTAGAAAATTTCTATTTTTTACTAATGTTTTGTATTTTATTATGATGTAGTTTAAACATTAAAAGTATATTTTATCATGATATAGTTTTTACTTATTCAAAATAACAATAAGAACAAAACAAAACAAATAATATATATATATATATATATATATATATATATAAGAAAAAAAATATTTTAATTAAATAGGTGTGTGTAAAAAAAAATGAAGAATCTTTTAAAAGAGATAAAAAAAATATAGAAAATAAAAGAAGAAGAAGAAGAAGAAGAAGAAGAAGAAGATAAGATGAGATAAGATGAGAAAAGATAAGAAGAAAAAAACAACTAAAGAGATAAACATTATCTCTTAATTAATGAATGCAATGATATATATATATATA
>Ga0214542_1007187_pt1 | contig 19589 bp, 7 predicted proteins | sample CNSS1metaG_FD_160096 | JGI IMG/M metagenome (GOLD analysis project Ga0214542, IMG submission 160096) | Root nodule microbial communities from cowpea collected in UCLA plant growth center, Los Angeles, California, USA - CNSS1 | ecosystem: Host-associated > Plants > Roots > Nodule | place: USA...
TATATATATATATATATATATATATAATGAATATAATCACTACAAGGAAATTTTTAATTTGTGATTTTTCAGTGACAAAAAATATGTTTAGAAATTAATTTTTTAACTAAAGATCAATTTATTTGGTAACTAAAGGCTTTGTATCTAATGTTAGTGACTAATTTATAATAGAAACTATTTTAGTTACTAATTTAGAAACAAATTAATTTTTTTTATTCACAATAAAATTATTTTAATTACTAATAATTTTTAGTTTATAAATTGGTCATTGCAGTGACTAATTATTTTTGGTTACTAATTTTATTTAAAAATTTTCTTATAGTAAATATATAATTATATAATATATCAATTTATATTATATAAGACCGGTATTCACCTTACTCCTATTATACATAAAAAGATACACAAATATTTTTATATATATATATATATATATATATATATATATATATATATATTATATTTAAAAGAAATTAAATACTATTCAAATATTTTTTTAAATTGTATATCTTAAAGATTAACCATTTCGTAAATATTATTTATAGCTATATATGAGGAGATTTTTCTTTTGTTTTCTAATTTTACCATTTGGTCACATTTTTTTTATAAATTAAAATATATTTTATAAAATTTAATTTGAAAGTAATTTTTTCTTTAAATTTAACCTTTTGTTTTTGTTTGATCATCTTTTTAAACTTAACTATTTTTTAATTGTAAAACTACCTACAAAATAAATAAAAATTAAGATTATTTGTTAGTGCTTATAAAATATTGAATATTATATATAAAAACATACATTATTTTTATTTTATCTTATTATTATCTGACTCTTATTTATATATATATATATATATAGATAGATATAGATTAACAATCTAATCTTGAGGAGCTCAATGATAATGTAATTTAAGTAGATCTCTTAAGGGAGAGGAATATATTAAAAGACAAAATATATTTTATTCTAAAATTTGCAGTAGTCTATAAATGTCTCTTATTTTAAAAACAAGACACATGATGATGATGATGGTGATGAAGAAGATGAAGATGAATTGTTAGTATGATAAGTTCCTCCATCAATGTCAACGCTCTACTAATTGAATGCCAACTGGTTGGTCTCTTTCCTGAATCGGCACAGCATCTAATATTACATCTACAAAAAACATTTATTATTGCCAACACTCGTCATTCTCTTGTTTCACTGTGTAATTGAGGTGCCATTGCATTGCATGTTACATGAATGTTATCAAAATAATACATTGTTCAATGTTTTGAGCCATAATCTTCACCATAAGTAATAAAACAGGACAACTAGGACAGTTTTGGACAGACAATAATGCAATATATTTGAGAATATTACAAATAAACTTTGAGTGACAGCTGAAATTTAAATCCCACAGAAACCATAGAGATGATAAAACTAATATTCCAGCATGGTGAAATCAGAGGACGATAATGCTGCAGAATATATGCTTAGAAGATTTTAGATTCACAATAGTTCCATCTTCACAAATGTAAGGTCACAAATATTGATGCATTTTTGATATGGCAAGTTCCTTTTCCATCCTATGGATTCCATTATGGGCTTTTACTCCTTTTAGAGATTTTGGTGTTAAGTTGCATGGTCCCATAAAAACTAATAACCCATCATCTCATGTAACAAAGGTTTCGATTCCATGTGATAGACATAAAGCAATCCCTTTCAACTTTTCATCTGCTTCATTATTTTCAATTTCAATTTCAATTTCATTCACCTATTCCTCACTGTTTTTTTTTTCTTTCTGCCTATAATCGACCAAAATAATTCGCTAACCACTCTCTCACCGAATCGATCTTCGTACAAATTTCCATTTCTTATTGTGATAACGTGGAAGTTATTATTATTTTAATTGTTTTACTTAAATGGTTATTCTAATAAGTAATATTTATATTTATCTTTTATAGATTTTTTAGAATTTTTTATTTTTCAATTTAAATTATTGTTGTATTTTTTTTTTTACAATTTTTTTATATGTAAGACTTTTTACATAACATCATGTGATGAAACATTGGTTATTTCAATTTATAATACTAATTCTTTAATCTAAACAACGTAAAAAAGTAACTCAATGAATGCTATAACTAATATAATATCTATTTATTTGTATACGATTGAAAAATATACAACCGGTTAAAAAAATAAAAAAAATATAAAATATAAAAATATAAAAAGTCTTAATAAAAGAAAATTAAATAAGTTTGAAATTTAATATAATTTGTAGTTTGTAAATTAGAATGTTTTAAAATAAGCTGCTATATTAAACTTTACTAAAGATTCTTATGTAGAACATATTAATTTATAAATTAGTTAAATAAGTTTATATATATATATATATATATATATATATTATTTACTTTAAAAAAAAACACACACACACTCATAATGGAATCTTTCATTATTTTTACAAATAATTTTTAATTACTTAAGGTGTCCTGTAAAGATTAATAAAGATCGTAAGTTAACTGGTTATGTCAAACTAACTAATAGATTTTATCCTGTTATTAATAGATTAATTTCATTCATTGCTTTTTTATTAATTATTTGTCCTTCTCTTTAGTTATAGAAAAATTTAAAGTTAAACATATAATTTTTTTATATAAATGCATTAAATTGATTTTATATATACAAATATTACATATTCTTAATCTATACTTTTTTCATATGTAACTCAATTTAATTTGATTGCAATCCGTGTAGTATATTTTTAATTTAATTCTAAACTGTAAAAACTATTTTAAATTAGGAATGTACAAGTTAACAGCGACACAGTTTAAATGAGTAATATTTTTACATATAAAAAATAATATAATATTTTTTTTATAAAAAATAAAAAAAAAAATATATATAATATATATATATATATATATATATATATATATATATATATATATATATATATATATATGTACAGAGAAGACACCTCTTTTTCCAGTTTACTCTTTAAATAATAAATTTTTTAATTTTTACATTAAAATTATTATTTTACCAATTTTATCCATCAAATGACCATTTCTTCTAATTTAACAATTTTTTTTCAATTTGATCCTTTTTTAAACTTAATAATTTGTTAATTAAAAATTATCTTAATCATAATTAATAATGATTTTATAATTAAGTTTATTATTTTTTACTATCATGAAAAAATAAATACAGATACGCATATTTTTTTTCACTTATTTTAAATAAAGAAAAACCAAGATTTTTTACATTGAATGCAAAACCTAGCAACCTCAACAATAATTTGAGTGGAATTTTGATTTCCTTCTCGTACCGTCCTAGTTTTGACATTGGCCTCACATGTTACACGGTTGAGGTGTACAAAATAGAAAAAAAGAAAACTATATTTACCACCGCCCTGCTTTGAATCCTAACTATGGTTGAGGAGAGTTTTCAAAAAATAATACAGTATAAATATGAGAAAAATTATAATGTTTTAATTTGTCTGCTTTAATCCTCTGAAACTTATTATATGTTATGCATTTAATTATCTAAATATTATATTAGTACATTTTAATGTTCATACGGGAAAAAATTTTCGAGAATGATTTTATTAATAAATAAATAAAATAAAAAATATATAGACAATTAAGAATATAAAAAATAAAAGAGTCAAACACAAGTTTGAAGTATTTTTGACTTAGGATAAAGAACATCATAAATTTAGAGTCTATTATATAATCACTACCACCCACCCTCTTTGTTGTCCTAGGCGTTATGAAACTTTTCAAGACATGTTATTTTATCAATCGAACATTCTTCACCGGGAATAAAATAAACACATATTCATTATCTATACCCCCAATCATACTCCACCATAAGGGGTGTCACTTGGAATCAAGTCGTCCCGAGAATTTCCACTTGGAATCAAACTATCCCAAGAATTTTCACTTGGAATCAAACCATTCCAAGAATTTTCACTTGAAATCAAACTATCCCAAGAATTTTCACTCGGAATCAAACCATCCTAAGAATTTCCACTTGAAATTAAACCATTCGAAGAATTTTCACTTTGAATCAAACCATCCCAAGAAAATTCACTTGGAATTAAACCATCCCAAGAATTTTCACTCGGAATCAAACCATCCTAAAAATTTCCACTTGGAATTAAATCATTCGAAGAATTTTCACTTGAAATCAAACCATTCCAAGAATTTTCACTTGGAATCAAACCATCCCAAGAATTTTCACTTAGAATCAAACCATCCCAAGAATTTCCACTTAGAATTAAACCATCCCAAGAATTTCCACTTCAAATTAAGTCATCCCAAGAATTTTCATGCACCATGCATCAATGCTAGCCAATGTCCGTGTATAATCATCACACACCTTTCATAAATATTAGCTAATGCTCATGCATAAACAACATACACCCTTTGTCAGAACCATGCCACAACATACACCGCACTTCGCAGCCAACATGTCGTCTGACTCCCTCGCTGAAGACGCAACACTTGCCGGCGTAGCACCTCAATTTACTATTGTCGATGCCTATCTGTAAACCGTAGAGCAATTTCTCCATGCACATGCCGAAAACTGTGACTCACACATATCAAATCTACACCATTGTACATCACTCATCGGACCATGCGAGCACCAACTACGACGTCATTCGCATATCCAGGAGCATCTCGCCAAACACGAACTCCAATGCAGATCCGGCACGACTCACAATCCTTGCACCTCCACGAACCCAGCTGTAGATTTATCGTGTCAACACAATGATGACAATTATCCTTCCATCAAATTTCTTGTTACAACTTCAACAACTAAGGATGATTCTCCAACAAGGAATTAATTTTCTAATGTGGAAGATCGGACTACACTGCAACCATAGAGCATACTAAGAAAAAAATCCTACTGAACATAGCTCTTGATACTATTGTTGGAAAATAACCCCCGAAAATCACTTTATTAATAGAGAAATAAAATAAACACAAGGAAACACATAGAGACAACTCTTCCATGTTCTTTGACCCCGAGTACCTACACTCTCCAAATCAATAATTTAACCTAAACCTCACAATACTTTTATTACAAAAGTATAAGAAATAAGAAGAGTCAAATACAAGCTTGAAGTGTCTTTGACTCGGGACAATGAACATCAAAGACTTAAAATCCATTATATAACACATATGTCCTTGATTGTGCTAAACGATAAGAAACTTTTAAAAAGATATTATTTTCATTAACTCAATAAATAAAAATTTAGTAATACTTCATATTCATAAGTGGAAAAAACGTTTATTATGATGTGATGTTATGAGATTTACATTATATAATCATGGTATCATATATAGGACGAAAAGTATAATTTAGTCAAATAATGTTTTCTCCTTCTTTTGTGTCGTATATTATTATTTAGAAATTTTAGAAATCAAGAAACATAACAAGTATCGATGTACCCTTTTGTGTTAAAAAATTATTTACTTTTAAATATTTTGTATATAAACAGAAGCTAATATTTGTTTGTCTCCATGTTTCTTAAAATGTATTCTCTTTCTGTACTGCTTCTAGATGTTTCTTAAGAAAACATAAATTCTATATTTTTAAGCAAATTTACTCAAACGTGTTAAAAATTATAATATGTAATTATTTCTTAAAATATATACTTTTCAAAAAAAAATTAAATAAATAGATATTATATTAATCTTAATAGAATAGTTATAATTTATACTTCATGTATTTGATTATTAATTTCTCTATGTTTATTGGAATAGAAACGAGACAAACATGGATTTGATTGTAATTCTTCATGTGTTCGAACTAAAAATTTATACTCACCTTCTTTCTCAATATCTCGTTAATATCAATTTTTTTTATCTCTTTCCCCTCAGGTAACTTATATACTCAAATTTGCATCCAAAAACTTATATTATCAAGAATTTTATCCTAAAAGAAAACTCATTTTATTTTTCAATGCAAAATAATAATAAAATAATTATATTCTATATTTAATATATATATATATACATATATATATATATATATATATATATATATTCAATTTGAAAAAGTCAACAATATTATCCGAAAAATTATATTCACGGACACATTCTTAGAGTTATTATATTCAAAATTGATATCGTATGTGTTTATTCAACAATTATGTTATTATTATCAACAAAAAAAAATTATTAGTGACTAATTGTGCTGACAAAAAAAATTAGTTATTATAATGATCAATTTAGATACAAATGTATAAATATAAAATTATTGGTAATTAAAATAGTATCTACATTGGTCACACTGTAATTGGTCTCTAAATTGGTCACTAACATTAGCTAATAAGGTTTTAGCTACCAAAAAAAATTGTCTCTAAAATTGCATTTAAATTGGTTACTAATAGGGAAAATTTAATTTTTTTTTTTTGTAACTAATATTAGTGACTAATTTAGAGACCAATTTACTATAGTGACCAATTTAAAAACTATTTTAGTTACCAATAATTTTTATATTAGTATTTAAATTGGTCATTATAGTGACTAGTTATTTCTTATTCCTAAAATTGATTACTAATAAGAGAATTTCTAAAGATATTTTCTTGTAGTGCTATATTTGTATTTTAGCAACTTAAAACTAATAAAATATGATGTTTCACCTTAGTGTTCAAGATAGATAAGTAAGTGTATAAAGTATATTAATACAGTCTTATAACATTTAGGAATATAGAAATATATTAGTTGTACAAACCAACTAAAAACCAACAACTCTAGCTCTAAAGACAAACTAATCACTTACGACAACTTCCTACCGAGATCTTCCACCAATCCTAATAGACTCCTCATCCTCTAGAGATGCCTTTGAAACTACAAGTACATATGCTCCCACTGAATAGGTGATCATCGTAAAAGAAAAAATAAAGACAAACAACACAAGACAGAAACACAAAAGATGGGTAAGCTAATGTGCAAACAACATATATATAGATAGATATAAATATATAGATATATAGATATTTAAATCGTGCTAAATACTTACAAACATGGTATAAAACATATCTATAATCACACAAGTAGTTGACACTAAAATCAATTATTCGAATACATGCATTTGACATCAGACTCACTGGCAGTGTGCAACTGTGGTGGTTCCCAAACTCTGTAGAGTTTGGCCTCAAGGGGTTATCACCCAACCATTGACAATGTAAGCCCCTTTCATGCCTAGGACCTGATTAAGTCAAGTGACTAGGACCTCCTTCGTCTCTTCACGATATAACATACTCTACTCTATTTGAGTATGAGCAGTTATTAGAGAAAGGATACCATCATATTGAATCATTATGCCAATGCATACACTAAATACCTTCACTTAGAATTTCTCCTTGAAATTCTATCAACCACATCTGATTTCATAATTTTAGAAGCACATATGAACCTAAATTATCATTAATAATCATGTGTATAAACTATACAAAACTTCTAAATTTCCATTGACTTATATATATTCATAATCTGCCACACTCGCCCAACGAACACATCCTCTAGTTGGGCGAAAAGACATTTTTCGACCAGCGAATGGGTTGTTCACCCAACGAGTTTCCACTGGGAGTCCAAGGAAAATATTCCTGAAAAACTCGCCCAACGAGTTTGCATAATTTTGTAGAACAACAATTCTGCAGAAATTGTGCAATCTCAATTAAGCTTGAATAACCAGAGAAATTTCATAAATATCAGTCACACATCAAAAATCGAATTTCATTCTCAGTAATGGTACATTCATAGACTAATAGAGCTATAAATTTTACATGTCATACCAAAGAATGCAACATCACATATAACATCTAAATTCACATATTATGCAACACACAATAACTCAATTTCAAAGATCAGTCATCATTAGAGTCATGAAATTCATAAATTCAACATCTCTACAAATCATACACAACATAATTAGCTTTTCTTACCTGTCATCCTACTTAGACAACTATATAATCGTTAAATGCCTCTAACTTCACATGGTGTTCTATCTACACATAGAAATCACAAGAACGGACAAGATAAGAAAACAATAATTACATCACAAAAGAGTTATGAATAAATTTATAAAAATAGATAAGAAAAATGAATTAAAAAATAGATGTGTGTACTCTTTGAATGAACAAGATAAATAACTATATGGATTTTTTATATAACTTTAAAAAAAATAGAGATTTTCCAAAATATTTAAAAAAAAAAGAAAAAACTTATTTAAGAGAGTTGTCTTATGATATGTCTTTTTCTTTTGATAGAAACTTATACTACCACATGTGTAATATGTGAGTTTGATTTTTTATATATCACTATATATTGTCCAACCCCACACGTTAATGTTTTCGATATATTGTTTCATGTAACTAACTGAATCTATACAAAAACGTGGACCCTTCTGAGCAATACATATTATGGTTGAAAAAATTATATAATTTACAAGCTGGAAAGTTAACTAATAATTAAAAATAATAATTGGTTGTTTTGAATTTAAGATTTAGGGTTAGTTTATTAATATAAAAGTATTTAAGAAAATTATCTTTTAAAATAGATGAAAGATGCAAAATAACATATATAAGAATGTTTAATTTTATAGTAAATTAAATAGATAAAATATACTCACAAAAATTTATACAATATGGTATTAATATTTTAACTATTGCCATTATTTTAGTCAATATTAAATTAATTTTTCGAAACTGAAAGTTTTAAGCATTTACATTTTGTATTTAAATTTATATTTCATATATGTATTTATATTTGTAAACCAGACACTAATTTAAGATGTACTTAATGGTTATAAAGACTTTTTTATAGATATAGGTTGAGGTTATAAAATGCCAACGTGTTCCTCGTTTATCTGCAATATATTGTTACTTTCTCCCTCTCTTTTTTTTTTTATTATTATATATCTTTTGAAAAAATATTTTAATAGCATAACTCTCAAATGTAAATTAATGTTGCCACATTATTATTATTATTATTATTATTATTATTATTATTATTATTATTATTATTATTATTATTATTATATATCTTTTAAAAATATATTTTAATAGCATAACTCTCAAATGTAAATTAATATTGCCACTATCAAATACATAGTTTTGTTTTTTTTAACAACATTTTGAACCTTTTTATTTTATTTTCAAGACATAAAACTTGTTTCCATTAAATTCACCAACGAAAATTGACAATGCTAGAACAAAAAAAAAGTCTTTAAATACTATAAATTTTAAGTGATGAATATTTTTTTTCGTGTAATTAAATTTAATATTTATTTTTTTTTATTTCTCATAAAATTTGTAAGCCCTATTTTTCAGTTTATATGAGTATGGGCTTGGCCCTTTTCGTAGGTCCAAGGTCAACCTAGTGGGGAACCCCCAATACCCATTTCGAGTTGCTCACTCTCACTTTACTCTTTTTTCAGAAACTTTCTCTCTTCCCTCCCACACAGTGCTGAAGCAGGAGCTCTGCTAGGGCACAATTGGTTTTCCCTCAACGAGAATCGAACCCACCTCCAAGTAAGTAGAAATCAAAGCTCCACCTCGTTTAAGGTTCCTTTCACCTCTTAAGCTTGAGTTCGTGTTGGTCCTAATCACAAACCCTCTTATTCTTGTCTGCTATGTTTCCAGCTTCTTAAGAGCTACTCCTGGTCTTGGGATTCTTCCTACTACGTGCTTTCTTTCCCCTAAGCTCAACTTTACTCAAGGTAAGAGAAGCTAGGATTTGAGTTTTAATTTATTTTTAGCATGTTTTTAAGTCTGTTTGGTGTTTGTATGGTCTATGTGTTGCTGTGAATGCTTGAGAACCATTAAAATGTTGTTTGATCTCGCTAGATTGGTTGTTGCATGCGTTAACAGTGGCGAGAACTGTCATTCTCGCCCAAGCGAGCTCGTCTCGCCTAGGCGAGAGTAGCATAAGCTCGCCCTGGTTCTGCTTGAGCATCTCGCTCCGACGGAGAGTTTTTATTTTGAGCGATGCGTCAGCTCGCTCAGGCGAGAACAGCTCACCCAAGCGAGCCCTCGAGGAAACCAATGGTGTTCTCTGCTTCAATCCTCGTTCAGGCGAGGGGGTTATGGTTTGGGCGAAGAGTGATCTCGCTCAGGCGAGAAGGTCTCGCCCAAGCGAGAGCTCGCAGAGTGCCATTATATCACACTCGCTCAGGCGAGAGAGCCTAGCTTAAGCGAGACAACCATAGTCGCTTGGGCGAAGGCTTCTAGCCTAAGCGAGAGAGCAGTGCAGTTTTGTGTGCTATTTTCCTGATTTTAGTTGTGGTGGGTTGTTTATCTTGGAAAGCATGAAGTATGTGAAAATGCTGGTGTTACTTAAATTGTGTGAACTGAAATTTGTATGCTTGGATTGATTTATGGCATGAAATTTTTGGTTCGTGGTGTGGTAGCATGAGAATTGGATGCTTGAAATAAAAGTGGTGAGTATGGCATGAGAAACATGAATTTGGTGTGAGATAGGTGTAATTCCATGAGTCTCGTGGGGAGATCTCATGGTGGTGTGTAGTGTATATAATTAAGATAAGGATCAAGTAAGGATCGCATCCCGAAACTCTAAAGGATCAGTTAGTCTCACGTAAAGCAAACTGACCCAAGTGGTGAGAGTAGCGGGAAGTCCTAGTCTTTGGTAGGATAATGACCTTAGATACTTGAAGGCTAACCTGGCCTGTTGTATGTGGCTCTTAGGAGCAGTTTTAAGGCCTTGGTGCCTTTATAATTCCTTGCTCTAAGAGCAACCCTTTTGTAAATTGTTAAACCTCCTTGGGATTATGTTCTGCTCATGGCATCTTTGGTGTGCCTTAGCATTTTTTAAGCACTTTCTTGGATGATTGTACTAGTGGATCCTCATGCATACTGCTCATTTGATTGCTCTTTTATTACTATAATTATGCGATGTTTTTATTTAGTAGATTTAATCTATTTAAATGGGATGTCACAAAATTCATTGAGATAATTTACTTTATGTTTATAATCATTTTTACTTTACACCTATAGTAGGAAAAAAAATTCCAACAATAATTATATTACTACTAATAAATATAAGATAAATAACATTTTGTATTATCTTTTTATAATTTTTCATAAATAAATTCCATTCCTCATATAATATATATATATATATATATATATATATATATATTCAATAAAAAATATAAAAAAATATACTAACATTACACATCAATAAAATTGATTATATTTGCACAAAACTCATACAATAAATTAAACTAAGAAATTTGTATTTGTATCGCAAAAAAATTCGCCACTAAAAGAAAGTTATTACCAATAATTAAAGATAAACATAAAGAGAAAAAAAATTAGAAAAAAAAAATGCAATTAGTAGTTATTTGAAAATTAAAAGTAAAATAAAATTAGACCTCGTGCTAAATTAACCCAGAGAGTCTGAATGACATAGATGATGGTTTTTTTATGTAAGAACTATGATGGGTGCAATTTGGTAGGTTATTCCTTTTTATGCATAATTAATTAGTGAAGTCACTTTCATGCTTGACACTGATTTTAATAATTGAAAAAGAAAAAATCATGAAGGAAGGAGATATATCGAATTAACCAAGGCGATTCACATAAATTCCCTATCCCACGGAAATTGTCTATTAATTTTATGGCTATAATCATAACCAATATGAAGGTGAATTCTCCATCCAATAATTCTCTCTATGTTGAACACACGTGACAATAGTTTTGGCCATGCAAATCTCTCTTATTGCTTCTCACAACTTACACATTTTATAGTATAATGAATATATATTTTTCATTAGTAACTGATAGACCATTAGTATATTTATGAAGGAAGAATGAAACAAATAATTTTGTTTTGAAATGTTGCGAATGCAGTTGTTGGAAAATAGTTTATTGTTTTATTAGATCATAAATTAATAGGTGTAGTAAAAAATAAATAAACTATATAAAATATATAGAAAGGAAATACGTGTTTGAGTGTGTTAGTATACATGTATGTATGTATTGATAGTTGTAAAATTGATTTCCTAAATTTTGAAAATATAATTTAAATTAAAACGAATATGTCTTTTTGAAAAATACTAGAAATAAATTACAAATATTTTATTTTTTATTTATTCACAACATTTTATCTATTTAAAATCTGAATTCTTTCTATTATTTTTTATTTCTCGACTTGTCTATAAATTTTGTAAGATTTTCTAATAATACGGACTATATTTAGATTCCATTGAAATAATATAGTTTATAAGAAAAGCTTTAAAATGACAGTTTTCTTAAGTCCGAGTTTGTTTCAACTGTTTATACAAATTGAAAGATGTGGAAAGTGGATGGTTGTATCTTGATTTTTGCATAAATACAATATGCAATAATATTCGGTTATAAAAAAAAAACGAATAGATAAAAGAAATAAAATACAATATGAATGGAGTTTTTTTGTCGAATATGAAATGACATAATTAAGATACCAAAATTGAAAGGCACATAATAATGTGCCAAACAACACGATAAGATTTCAAATTCATAAGATACACCCTCCTTCAATATGAGAGCGAATGAACACAATCATACTAAAAAAAATCACGTATTTTAGAAAAAAACTTAGATATTAATATTCAGCACAGAAGAGAAGATTTTGGGGTTTATGCAACTCTACAACTCAAAATATATGAAAATCACAATCGTGCAATGTAATTAATTAATAATTAATAATTAATAATAGTCCTCCATGCAGATGAAGAGCACACATTAAAGCTAATTAAAATGGGTTAAGCAAAGCGAAATCCATGGACAGATTGAATGAATGAAGTGGGGGAGATGAAAGAGATTTGCGTGAACGCAACACTTGATTCATTTCAATGTTAGCGTAACAGTGACTCCTGCTAATTGATCCTGGGTTTCTGCTCTTCACCCCTCTCATGCAAAGCATGCCTATTTGCCTATTTTAGCATTTAAGTAATCTCCATTATCTTTCTTATAATGAGATAACTATGCCTAATTTGTTTTTTAATTCCAAAAATAAAATAATGACTACACCTTAATTTGCACGCCCAGCCTGTCCAGGCTAACACTGAGTCAGCATCCCCACATAGCCACCACGAACCAACCCCTCAAGCGAAACCCCCTCTCGCTATAATCCTAACATAAAATAAATCTATTATTTACAAAATCACACGGCTCATAATCGCAATCGACCTAGTCTTCACACCTCATCCAAACACGTATACACCACTCATCTTCATTTTCATTTTCAATTCAAAATATCGCGTCCATTTTCTCGCGAAATTTCTCATCAACGTTATCTCAATTAGTCATTTACAACATCCCATAATTCGTTCGCAAAATCTGATAAATCGAGCACTTCCGCTCTTATAGGGCACCTATAAATAAACTCCCCCAACACCTCTTTCACTTCAACCCATCTAAACCACACCATTCCTTTTTTCTCTCTATTCCATCATGGCGTTTAAGAAAACCCTAGCACAGCGCCTCCTCAACATCACCAAAATCTCCAATTACCGCATTTCCTCCGCCGCCGTTCGTTCTCCCAATCCGGCCAAACCTGACATTGCTCCGGATCCCGGAGATAGCGGGATCTTCCGCCGCTTTCTCCACAAGAGACCCGTCTTCTCGTCGGAGCTTCAACAGCCGGCTTCCGATTCCATCCTCCACCGCCTCCGGGAGATGGACATTGCACGGAGCCGGATCCGGTTGGACGGACTCACTCCACCGGAGAAACGGGAAGTGGAGGCCAAAGATGTGAAGAAGGTGCTCAGAGCCGTGCAAATAGAAACAGTGAAATCCAAGTTACGGAAAATCCCGGAGAGTTGCATAAGCTACTCGGAGTTCATGCGAATGTGCACGGAGGGTTGCTCCGATCCGGAGCAAGCGAGGAACATGGCGCAGATGCTGGACGATTCAGCCTCTGTTATCATCCTAGGCGATGTCGTTTTCCTCCGACCTGAACAGGTTAATTTCTTCTCCTTCTTTTTATTTTAATTTATGCTTTAATCTATTTTTGTTTGTTTGTTTTGCTCTGTTGGGTTGTGTTTTGATGTGTGGGCTGACACAGAGAGAGTGGTGGTGGAGATTATGAAATTAAGATCCCAGATAGGTTTCTGGCTTTCTATCTATCCGCGTATAGTTTTTTTTTTTTTTTTATTCAATGTTAGGGAGAGTTTGTGTTGAAAACGACCGAGGACTGATAAGGTTTTGTGGTGATTTGTGTTTTTCCACAGGAAATTGAAAGTTTGTTGTAATCAAACGTGTAAAGGATTCTACCTTTGAGATGGTAAATTTGGGGGCTTTTTAACGGACCCGCGAAAAGCCCTTCTGCTTTCATACCCTTCTTCCTCATCTTTTGGGAGAATTTTTCATTTTTTCTTACTGATACAGAGGACAGGGCTTTTGGTTTTCTATTTGAAAAATTCTAAATTTATGATTTGGATGCAAATTATTATAATCTGTATCCAAACTATGATTTGAAGATTCTCAAATGCATAACCAATGTAGCACCGTGACTGAAAGGGGGATTTACCTATTTATTTATCGGGATGCAATCCCATGGAATAGATGTTTTGGGAAACAACTTTTTGAAACTCATCAACAAAAATCAATTTTACTAAATTTTTTTATTAGTATTAGGATTTATAAAGATACAATTTCCATTATTATTAAATTTATACATTAGGTTGCCTTAGTTATAGTTTAAATTGTTTTCCAATCAATTTTGTAGATGGCCGGTTCATAAATTCGGCATGATCTATTAAGATCTATTTTTTATTTTTATGAAGTTCACTATTTTTTGGAAGAGATGACAGTGACAGACTGACAGGTTATTGTGCAGAGTGCAATAATTTCATTATTTAAGTAATTAAAAATTTGTCTCTTCCAAAAAAAAAAATATATATATATATATATATAAAATAATTGTAGGAATTAAAATACAATAATAATTGCAGGGCAGCACAAAATTGCAATAATTGCTAATATTTGGTAGTAGGTTCTATAATTATTTTTTATATGTCTCCTAAAAATGATAATTATAAATTAGTCTTTTATATGAAAAGATAGATACTATTATAATTTCTTTTATATGAAAAGATAGATACTATTATAATTTCTTTTAAACATTGTGATGTTTGGTACTGAGATGTGTTTCATGTTATTAGCCTTAGTTTAAATTTGAAAAAAAAATGTTTTGAAAGTATTGTACAATTATTTTGAAAGTGTGGTTAAAACCCTTTGATTTAATTGTTAACTTTATATTATAAAATATTTTTTTAATAAATTTGTACCGTAAGGAGATAAGATTTTATATAACAAACAATCTTACTGTGGGATGAAAAAACTCTGCATCATGCTTTTGAGTATTATATATTGACATTTAGGGTCGGTGCATTTATGGGAAATGGGCCCTTTATTCGCGGTGCAAGTGGTGGGGCACCTATTTTCATAGTTGTTAGGAATTGGGATGTTTACAAAATGAATTATGCATCAAGAAAATATTACTATAACATAAAAATTAATTTTAGAATAGAAATAGTATGTATTAGGGTGTTAAGCATATGCTTTGTGTTAGAATATGCTTTGGGTTATTCTTTGTCTTTTATGTTAATAAATGGAGGGTGATTATGCAAAAGGACTTGTTTTCCCAGGCAAGGCAAGTGGGTAGGCAGTATTTTATGGAAATCTGAGATGTTGACAATATCAAACTTTCTCATCAGTAAAATAGTAAGATAATATAGAAGGTGATACTTTAAAATCATAAATAAAATTTATATTAAATGTTATTAGATAATCATGTTTTTGACAGGTAAAACATAACTTTGAAACTTTTATTATTATTTTTTTTCATTGTATTAACGCTTTGGATAATTAAGACTATACATCCTAAATTTGAGCCTAATAGTTTGGTACAAGTCAGATTCAATTTAATGACAATTCAAGCTGAAATTTATTTTTTAAGATATTATTAATCAACATGTAATATTCTTATGAAAACAAAAATATAGGATAAGAATAGAAATGTTTTATGATTGAATATTAAACATTAAACTTTAAAGCACCTTGGTAACGAATATATAATCCTAATTCTTTAGGAGACAAGGAATATGCCATTTTAATTTGTAGTTAAGTTCTCTCTTGAAACACTACAAATCAATTGAATATTGTCAGGTTCACATTCTTAAATGGTGTGACTCCTCTCAGTAGTCCTTCTAGACCTATTTTTATAGCATTATTTTGGGTCAAAACCTGTTTTCTACCCAGTTACTACTTTTGACTATTTTATTTACTTTTTTACTTTTATCATTTAAATTGTGATGTTATTGAATGAAATATGTATTTGATCCCATTGAAGTAGTGTAATATTAAAAAGAAATGAAATATCCAAACTCAGTAAAATTTGTTACAGGTAGCAAAAACCATTCAGACTATCCTTCCTATACCAGCAGGAGAGAAGATGAACGAGTCAGCAAGAAAAGAATTGGAAGGAATGGAGAAAATTAAAGAAGCAATTGACGAGAGAGCTAAGACTTTGGTTCGACGTGAACTGTGGGCTGGATTGGGATTCCTATTGGCACAAACATTAGGGTTCATGAGACTCACATTTTGGGAACTAACTTGGGATGTGATGGAACCAATATGCTTCTATGTTACTTCCATGTACTTCATGGCTGGTTACACATTCTTCCTCAGAACCTCCAAAGAGCCTTGCTTTGAAGGCTTCTACCAAAGCCGTTTCAGCAGCCAGCAGAAGCGCCTAATCAAACTTCACAGTTTTGACATTGCCAGGTACAATGAGCTCAAGGCTGCTTTACCATCGCCACCCTCCTCCGACGACCAGATTCATACATCATTTGTTATTCAACCTATTCAGCAATTTCACAAAAAATTGTAGTCACTACACAATTACTATCATCCCTTCCCTCATCCCTCCACCAAATTATGGGGAATCACTCTCCGCTTTTCTTCTCGTATTCGCTCCTTCTCAAAACAGAGACAAAACAAAAAGATCAAATATAAAAAAAAAAAAAAATGCTTTATGATAAAGATGACTTAGCATTAGGTGCGGCTTGGTGTACAATATATGCAGAGTGATTTTTTTAATTTTTCTTTTTTTTTTCTCCTCTCTTATATAATATTATATAAATGTTTTTTTCTTTTTTCTCTTTTATATAATATATTGTTACACTATAATGTGTTACACATGAAAAAATAGAGGAAAACGTGCATGTCTTGCTCACCACTTTGTTGAACAAAACCGGGTTCAGAACTATGTAGTTATTCTATTAAGAAAATTACAGTTTGAGAAATAAGGTAGTATATCATGTGATTGATTAAATTAGTGTAAAATAGAAAATAAAGTTATTTTTAAAAATTGAGCAACCATACATTAACAATTTTTTTAATTGTATATAACAACATTTTATAATATTATTATATTATAATATATTTCATAAAAAATTGTAGAGTTAACAAATTATTTATTATTTTTTGCTTAAAATTATTAAAGTCAAGCTATCTTCTCATGTTACACTGAATTCACTTGGACATCAACTTTTTGTAACGAACAAGTAACCTGAAATAGTGTTCATTTTTTAAACAGAAAATATATCTGTTAATGCACATTTTCTCTTTTGGAACATAATATCATATAACATAAAAAATAAATTATAATAAATAATAAAAATATAATATATATTAAGGGTGAAACATATTTATTTTAGTTTATTACTACTGGACAATGATATAATGTTTGATGAGGTAAACAAAAGACATCCTGCAAGAACTTTTATAAAGTCACGTTATAATTTTATTAAACCTTCACCATGTATAATGTATAAGTTTAGAATCTGAAATTATTAATTAACATTTATTACTTAAATTTTATTATTTATTTATTTTAATATAAATTTTTAATCCTAAAAACTTATTTAAATTTTTGATATAAATATAAAAGTAAACTAACAGATCCAAGAATGTATTAGTTAAATAAGAAATACATAAATGTTAGACCTACAGAGAGAGTTTGCTATAACTTAAGATGTGAGACTTTAGCATGGAATCTACATAGCAGGTTATAAAACCTATGTTTCTTTACATTTATCTATTTAGTGTATACGTAGTGATAATAGTAGAGGTCCAAAAGTAAAATGTAATGTGCAAGATGATATTCTCAATGCCATAATTTATATTTTTTATACTATTCTTGAAATAAGGTTTGTTATGCTCAGAATTCATACATCGATTACAATCGCATGCAACCGCTCAACACATCTATTTGATGTGCACTTTGCGTATCGAGGATTTTTACACGCATATCGAGTATTTATTCAAAAATTGCATTGCGTAACTGGGGAAGGTATTTTCTCGACAGGACCTCTAATTGACTTCTCGAACTTTCCCAATAACTATTTATTGTAAGACAAAACACGCGGTCGATTCTCATAGCAGACGTGTCTCCACAACTTTAATAACTCTTTACGGTTCTTCCATCCCTTTCCATAGGAAACTATTATTGTTTTTTCTTTTTCTTTCCACACATTTACTATTTTATATAAAAGAGATTAAATTAATTAATAATTAATCTTTCTTAATTAAATATCATTAATATTATACTCTGTTTAAAAGTCATAAAATTATTAAAATATTTTTATAAAGATAAAATCTAAAATTTTAAAATAAATAATATTTTAAATATGATATTAAGTTTAAAAGTATTATCCTAATAAATTTAATATCAAATTATTAAATTTATTTTAATAATTCTACCAAAAACTCTATTAAGTACTGTAACTCGTCATCATTTTCTTTTCTAAATAACTCTACCAAAACCTTCTTATTTAATGCATTTGTTAAATTATTTTATTTTGAATTTATATTTAAAATAATAGATATTATCACAAAAATATCTAATATAATCAGATAAATATATACAAACTACATTTATTCTGACATACTTAAAAATTTTATTTCTATATTATTTTAATGTTTTAGTTTTAATTCAATATAACTTTTAGTTTATTTAGATTTATTTCAAATAGATTAAATTATTTTATAGTAATAGAAGAACTTGTTAAGAGATATATCTACACATACAAACAGATTGATTATTACACCGTTTATCTATTTTTTTTATATATATAGAAATTTCTCTTAAATTATATAAATTGTAAACGAAACTATTCTAGTCTATTAAAATTTCAAAACCACATAAAGGAAAATTATTTCACGACAACAAGTTGATCAATTTCTCATGAAATATCACGAGAAACTAAAGATATATGTGTAAAAGAAAAGCAATTTAAAATAAAATTTGCATTGCTACTAGGATAAGTAAAAGAAAAAAACGGTAACTAATTAATGTGTGAGACTACAATAAATGGATGAATATCATTCATTTTAATTTTGTAATTTAATATATAAATGTTAATAAAAAGGTGAAATTTATTTTATATTATATTTTATAATAAATATTTAAAATCAATAATTGTATTATAAATATATTGTCATCTTATATAAAATATGTTTTAAAAAATAAATTGTAATTATTAATACATAGTTATGTAATTATTAATACATACTTTATATATA
>Ga0214542_1007190_pt1 | contig 19582 bp, 4 predicted proteins | sample CNSS1metaG_FD_160096 | JGI IMG/M metagenome (GOLD analysis project Ga0214542, IMG submission 160096) | Root nodule microbial communities from cowpea collected in UCLA plant growth center, Los Angeles, California, USA - CNSS1 | ecosystem: Host-associated > Plants > Roots > Nodule | place: USA...
ATATATATATATATATATATACACACACACACACGATGAAAATTATTTTTATCTCTACCTTTTCTTTCTCTCTATGTCTGTGTTCTTTGTTTGGTTATTCTTTTTGCGATGATCACCAATTTTGGTGTGAGCAAATTGGAAGTTTCTGGTGATTGTGCAGGTGGTGGTGATGTTGTTGTCTAGTTTATGTGTTTAGTTATTGCTCTTTTTGGGCATCTTTTGGAACATTGTTGCTTTTGTAATTCCTTGTTCTGTGAGTAATCTTCTACTAGAATTATTTATAATTGTATCATACTTCATTTACTAGAATTATTCTATTAAATTGAGATGTCATATAAAAGTTTATAAATTTATTTATAAATGAGGAAATAAGAAATGTATAAATTATAATTATAATTATAATGTTTTTAAGCCTTGTATAAATTATTCATTGTTATATGTATTTAGTTTTTTCTTACATAAAAAAAGTATAAGTCTTCCGAGATGACATGAAAAAAATTTGCAAATAAAATTAAAAATAGTATGTGTAAAAGATTTTTGGATACTCAAGACAATAAAAACACAAAAGATAAAAAAGAACATATGATATTGAGTGCATATTCTATATAAGAATGTATCATATTTACAAACAAAATTGAAGATGATATTTAATTGACAAATAAAGTTAACTGACATGTGTAAAGCTTGAAATTAAAATATGGTATATTGTTAGATCATGTCATCATCCGATCTAGTTCGATCCAATGAATTGAAATGAATTAATATGTTTCATTATACATGGAACTTAGAATTGATTCTCAAATTTGATATTAAAGGAATCCGTGAGATTGATTTATCAAATGATCACGTGATATTGGACTTTACATAAAAATCTAAGTAAAATTAATATTTAAGAATGTACGAATCTTTTAGTTACTCTCAATAAATTAACTTGACTAATTCGATTTTCATTTATATAACTTTACAGGGCATTATTTTCGTGCCAGTTGTTTTTGATTAGGGTCATAAAAAAAATTATGTATATGCGGATATGTATAGATAAAATCTGTAATGGGTAAGAAATAAATATTGTAAATGGATATCCGCAATAACGGATAAAGTACTTTTAATACTTTCATGCTAATGAGGCGGGTATGGGTATCATAGTATCCGTACCCGTGGATATCCGTATCCGCTATACTCTAATTTAAGTAAAAATAAATAAAAAAAACATAATTAAAATATTAACATATTGCTTTTGGATGAGTTTTTTTTTATCAATTAGTTTTAAAAAAAATAATTTTTTTTTTGTAAATTGTCATTCAACACTATTTAAATAGGTTATTTGAACTTTGTTTAAAATTTATGAATGTTATGTATCATAATTTATTTGAATTTACAATTAAAATATATTGTTAAATATATATTTTTTATTTTTTTTTGTAAATACCTACGAATATCCGTGAATATAAAAAATTTATGCGGGTACCCACGGATACCCAACGGATATGAACACGAGTACATGATGAATATTTATCCAACGAGTAAAATACAAAGAAGTTACTACGTGTACTCTACCCGCCCGGTTAACATTCCTAATTTTCATTCACATTATTTTGCATACAAATTTATGGTATAAAATTATATTTATAGTTATATGTGTATAAGTTGTGAAGTGATAATAGTTGAAATTTGAGTGAGTTTTAAGTGATGCGTTGTGCAGATTGGAATAATAACAAAAGATGAAATTGTTGAGATGAAGTGAAGATTATAGGTGAGGTTTTGTTTGCGCAGTGCACATGTTGAGAGACCCACTACCCTTGTCTTGATGCTCATACACCACATGTGACCAAACATGCCCTTATACTCATAAGAGATCAAATGAAAGTGATGAAGATGAATAAAAAAAAAAAACAGATTTTTATTATTTGATGGATCCCATGTAGGTGTAATCTTACAAATTCATTAACGTCTAGTCAAACACTCACAATGTCCTTATCATTGCAATGCAATCAGTATAAAAACACACACACCCTAATATCTCTTACTATTTATAGACATCATCATAACACGCTTTATTACCCTATCTTTATCAACTTTAACTCAATCAATACCCACCATTCTCTAAATGGAAAGAATAAAAACCCAAAATCATTACATCTCTTTAATTTCACACATCATCGTCTCATAAACATAATATGTACTTTCTCTTTTTCTAAACTATCTTACATTAAATACGAAAAAAACAACATAATACTAAGTATATCTAATGGCATTTGATTCATAATTAAGTATAATTTGTTAATAGAATTCAAAGGAATATGATTAAGAAGGCATAAAGGGAAAGTGAAATAATAAAGTTAGTGTGAGAGTTGTGGTTTGTTTGTTTGTGGGCATGTGTTGTGTAACAGGAGTCCCCAATCGGTTTGAAAGGGACATGCACTTGTTATGAATGGGGACAAAAGTGACTGGACTTTTTGATGGCAGTTAAGGACACACAATCACCTAAATCATCTCGCTTTTAGGGATTTTTCTCACTCTTCATTCACCCATTGGATTTGTTAATGCAATATCCCTAGGTAGCTAGTGGTAGCACCTATTCAGGATTTTAACCCTTTTTTATTGTTTGGTCCATGCTTAGAGAGCTGTGAGTGATCATTATTAATCCATGGCATCCATCATGGGAGAGGTGGGCTCTGAATTTCATTATTTTAATTTGAAAGAATCACGGACAAATGCTTTTTATCTTTTGGCTTTATCCTTCACTTCCAATTAGTGCCTTCTTTCGTTCTGATATTTCACCACCTAAACATCAACGTACTAGGTCAAAATCTGCTATTTCTACCCCTTTTTTCTTTTTCTCACTGCGCGTCTTTGGTTGGTATTGGTTTTGGGAAAATAGTTATTTCTGAGACAATACCTACACAGATCACGGGAATGGATCTCCCCAACCCATTGCTTTCTCAACTATTTGGCTAAAAGGCATTTTAAGTCAACTGATAGTGAGAGGAGTGTGTAGAAGTCTTGAATCTCACACCCCCATATTTTCTTTCTACACTTTATAATTAAAATTCCAACTACACCCTTATTGTAATAGTAGTTTTGGATGGTGCAATCCGTAGATAATTTAAATTATACAATCCAGAATATACACAGATTATGATATCTGAAACTTATATTTCATGTCTTTCGTTATTGGTTCCATATTTTTTCTTACATATCATATATTATTATGATTTTTTTATTTGTTTTAATGGACAGTTGTGAATGTTTTTTAAGATGGAGGAGGAGGAAGAAAATGATGGGGTGAAGGTAAATGTGGAAGAAGAAGATGGGTGGAGGTGAGGAAAGTATGAAGCTGTGGGGGAGGAAGATGGAATAAGAGGGGGCAAATATGTCTTTTTAACTTGTTTATGAAGTGTAGTAAAAGAATATGAGAGTGCAGAAAGAAATTCTCCTGTGGAAACATGTCCTCAATAATGGGCTTATTGGCCCATTCGTTAGATAGAGTGAAACAACTTTAACTTTATTTCTTGAATACAATTATTACTAATTGCACTCTTATACAAAAGAAAAAGATTTTCTTATTGCATATTTTATTGTTAGGGATGTCAACACGGAGTGGATAGGATATAGGTAGTAACTTTCTCGTACTTTACCTGCTAAATCAATATCCGCTCTGTACTTGTACTCATGTCCGTCAAATATATGTTATGCGAATATTCGTATAATTTTTTAATATCCACGGATACCCGCAAGTATTTAAAATAAATAAAAATTAATATTTAACAACATATTTGAATGGTAAATTTAAATAAAATACAATACATAACATTCATAAATTTTAAACAAAGTTCAAATAACTCATTTAAATAGCATTGAATGACAGTTTACAAATAAATGAATTTTTTTAAAAACTAATTTATAAAAAAAATAACTCATTCAAAATCAATATGTTAATATTTTAATCATTTTTAAAATTTTTAAAATTTTTAATTTAAATTAGAGTATAACGGGTACATATATCCATGGGTATATATACTATGATATCCGTACCCATTATTTTAACATGCGGGTATAAAAATACTCGTACCCATCGCAGGTATCATTTACTATATTCATTTTCTATCCATTACGAATTTTATCTACATATACCTGTGGGTACAATTTTTTTTTTTTTTGATATTTTTATTTATTATTGTTAGCCCCGTAGTTGTCGCTGCTGTGCCAAGAAAAAGAGAAATAACTCGTTTGAAAAAAAAATCTATTATAAAAAGCTCATTCTAAAAAAGCTATTAATTATGTTTTAGAAAACTCATTTTAAATACATTTCATATATTCTGGAAAATGTGTTTCAAAAGACATTTCATGTGTTTCGAATAGCTCATTTCAAAAAAGTTCATTCTAAAAATACTTATTTAAGAACACATCGTAAATATCTCGAAAAACTTGCTCTTAAAATTATGTTTCAAAAAGCTTGTTTAGGAAGATTTGTTCTAAACTGAAATGCATTTCATATGATTTGGAAAATTTATTTAAAAAATGTTGTTCCAAAAATTGTCTTTTGAACATTTTGGTCGATAAGTTTAAGTTATGTTTTAAAAATTCCGAAACAGATAATTCGGAACTCACTATTACGATTAGAAATTTTGATGGTGCAGGAAGAAAAGGGCCACAACTCTTTTACATAGATGGCAGGCGCAAATCCAATTGTGGTATGGGGGCTTCTCCCTACATCTTCAAATAATTCTACTGCACCTTAAAAAAATTTAAATTTTTTATAGTACTTCTCTGAACCTTTTGACTATTCAGCAGTAAAAGTTTAAAAAAAGATTCTCTATGACTCTGTTCTGTCATAAATCTCACACCCTAACACTTTTTAATCCCTCTCCTTCACTTTTTCTTTACTAAAAGAGACGTTTTCCAGTCAGAGTACCCCAATTTGAAATATGCTGCTGCTAGGAGGCCTTTTGCATCCAAACCTACATTGACCGCTGCACTAAAGAAATATGCAAGGAAGGAAAAAATATATTATGTATAGGATCGTTTCAAAGACTGTGTAGAAGTGAAAAATGGATTTGGATAGACCATATTTCGAAACCCGTAAAATTTTTAACCGGTTTTCAAAACCCGGTGAACAAACTAATTTGTAATTGTGAACTGGCATTTAAAATTCGGTTAAGTGATATAACAGAATTAAAAATCCATTTTCTTTGTATACCGGCATTCGAAGCCTGGTTGAATTATCTACCGGCATTTGAAGCTCGGTTCCGAAATTCAAAATCAGCCTTTTTTTTGAGCCGACATTAGTAGTCCGATTGATGATTTCAATTTTATTGTTTTTTTTTTAATTTGTTTATAAGATTTAATTTTAATTATTTTATAATTTATGTATTAATTATTTAATTTTAGATTATTTATATTTTATATAAGTTTATTAAATAAAATTTTATTATTTTAAATTTTAAAGTTATTTTTACTTTGTTAATTTTTAATTAATAGTGATAAATTTTTATTTAAAATATTTTCTTTATAATATCTAGATTAATTATATTTAATTATTTTCAAGTTATTTTTACTTATTTGTTATTTGTTAGTTTTTAATGTTTTTATTTATTTATTTAATTTTATTTATAAGATTTGATTTCAATTTTTTTATATTTATATATATTTAATGTTAGATTTTATATTAAATAAAATTATATACCGGTGGAAGTCCGGTTCGTAACTATTTTTTTTATATTTAAAGTTGATATTTGTATACGCATATTCTAATTCCATTAGTTTAGTTTTTTTTTTCTTATTTTATATATAGATTTAATTTTAATTTGATTAATATTATTAAGTTCCTTTTTAATTGTTTTTATAATATATTTTATTAATATTTATTATTTTTTAATTCTGAACTTAAGTATTCATACATTTATTTTTATTATTTTTGTTTTAATTTGTTATTTTTTTATTCATTTTATTACTTTATTTTTAATTTATTTTTCATATATTTTTAGTTATATATTTTATAGTTATATTTACTTTATTAATTAATTAATTAATAATGATATTTTTTTATTTAAAATATTTGTTTTTATAATATCGAGATTAATTATATTTAATTATTTTTAAGTTATTTTTACTTATTTATTATTTGTTAGTTTTTAATGTTTGTATTTATTTATTTGATTTTATTTATAAGATTTAATTTCAACTTTTTTTTTATTTATATATTAATTATTTAATTTTAGATTGTTTATGTTATATATAACTATATTAAATAAAATTATATACCGAGTTCAGTTGGTAAATTATTTTTTATTTAAAATTGATATTTATATACCGGCATTACGAAAAATTTCGTAGTTTATTTTTTTTTTTATTTTTATTTTACATATAAGATTTAATTTCAATTTGATTAATATTATTAAGTTATTTTAATTCTAATTTTGTAATATATATATATATATATATATAGTTATTATTATTTTTAATTTTATGTTATTCTTACATATTTTCTTTTGTTTAATTTCTAAAATTTTTGTCAAAACGTACGGTTAGAACACGTGGAGCCTCCACACACTCACTTGGTATCTCTAGACAGGAAGAGGAAACACGAGCAAATAGTTTTGTACACAGGGTGTTGTTAGACGCAGACCTACGGGACTTCGAATGCTGGTAAACAATTCTATAACCAAGCTTCGAATGTCGGTATACAAAGAAAATAGATTTTGAATTCCGTTAAATCACTTAATCGGACTTCAAATGCCGGTTCATAATTTCAAATCCATTTGACACTGTTTACCGAGTTTTGAAAGCCGGTTAAAGATTTTACCGAAATTCAAAATATGAAAGAACCCGTGATTTCGCAGAGACAAAAGGAATTTTTTTTTTCAAATTTTAGTGTTGAATAGTCAAAGAATTTAAAGAGGTACTATAGAAAATTTAAATTTGTTTGAAGATGTAGAACTTTTTAGAGATGTAGGAAGAAACCCCTTATGATCTGCATGCAAATTCATGGGTGCCCATTTTTGCAATCACACGTGGGTTTACAAAAATTATGCAAATATATATATATATATATATATATATATATATATATATATATATAATCATATTGATAAAAAAATAAATCAATTGTGTTATGTTTTTCTTAAAACAATTGTGATATGACTTATATTAATGTTAGTTGCTTGTTTTATTCAATAAGCTAATTCAAAATTATATGATTTTTAACTGATTTGAGATATTATATTTGAATAAAAATATATTATTTTATATAAACCAACTCATAATAATATTTATATAATACGGTATTAATTATATTGGTGGTGGGGTCAAATGTAATCATGAATGGGGCGCAAGAAATGTGAAAAGAATTTAAAAACTGTGAAATTAGTGAGACCATCTCTTTTCTTGGTCAAAAGAAAACTATTTCTCATAATGAGTGAGTGAATTATTCGGTGCTAATGCGTATTTTTCTATCCTCTTAATGTACAATAATTAATTTATTTAATTTTTTATGTTTTAAAATTTACAAATGTTTTCTTTAATCGCTAGTTAGTATGTTATTTTTAAATAAAATGAAAAAGTAAGTATCACTAAGTTCCATTCTATTTAAAACATGTGAAATGTTAATGTTTTTTTTTTAAATCAAAAGAAATATATGATTAGCGAGTGAATGTGATGTGTGAGACACTCAATCACTAAGAAGTTTTTATAGCCATCCCTTCATATTAAAGAGCTTTTGAAAACTAGTTTGAGCAATATTGAAGGGAAGAATTACACGTTTCAACACAAAAAAGGAAAATTAAGAGGAATACAGATAAATTCGCGTTACGCAACTTTGGATGCAACACAAAACCAAACATGCACGAAAAATCTTAATTAAACAAACCTATTCTTCTAAAAACTAATTTTCTATATATTTTATTTAATAACTTTTGCTCTTAATTTTATAATCTTTAATGAATACATTATAAAAATGTATATCGTTCACGTTTCTTTTATTACCATTTCTCTAATTAGGTTCTCTAATTTTATTTTATTTTTTATAAATTCAGATTACTCATTATTTTAGTTAATTAGGTTCTCTAAACTGTTTAACGGGCTTATTAAATTGATCTTTAAGACATCTCCGGTACCATGGATCTTAATTTACATTTTGCATGTCCTTCTATGTCATTTTATTTTTAAAACATAAGTAATATACATATTAATTACACTTTAAGTTAAACAAAATATTTTTTATTATTCGTTACCATCAATAATTCTTTTTATTATTGTTGTAGATTATTTCACTCAGGACCTTAAACCTTAAATTTATTATAATATCAATGTATTTTAATGAAAAGTTTTACAAAATTTAAATCTTAATCTCATGATTCCGAATCGATTCATACATTAAAACAATATTATATAATTATAAAATAACTATCAAGACAATAAGTGGATATATATTGAAATAAATTTTCAACATATATAAAAGAAGATATTTTAATTAACAAACTGTTATGAATTAATGATTGTTTATTGATTTAATACAGTTACTTGTATGATGTATGATTGATATACTTACTCTTTATAAAGTTTAGTTTAAATATTTATATAAATTATTTAATTTGTATCATTTGTAACTTATATTTTGTATTTATAACCGTACTCTTTCATTAGACACACATAAAAAAAAAGTTCCCATTCTTCCATTGTCTATTATTCTTTTTACTCTTCATTATTAACTATAACACAAACTTAAGATAATTTAAGCTCATTCAATTATTAACATTTAACAATCCCGCAAGTATACATGTATACATGGAGATATTTAACAAGACAATATCAAATTCACAAAAAATTGTATTAAATGTGTTTTATTACAAACAAATATTTAATTTCAATCAAAGCCATACATGTCATAATACAAAAAAAAAAAAAATCTAATCACATAATATATTAGTTTACCGTAATTTAAATAATTATTAAAATAATAAAATGTTTATTATATGTCACAACATAAATACCCATACTTAATATAAATTAAACAAATGGAGATAGTTTTTACATTGATATCTAATTACAAAGTAACAATATACACAAAATTATAATTGTATTAATTTTATAACAACTTTTATTGTAAAAAACTACATCCATCATATTTTCTAATTAATTAATAAAATAAAACTTCTAAATGAAAATACAGAAAATAAATAATTTTTTATAAGTCTTTCATTGAAAAAATAAAAATACTATTAGGAAACTAGGTAAGATATAAACAATTATAAATTTATAATTTTAAATATTTAGTATATACACTTATAATGTCTCTTTTATGTTTTACGGAGGTTAAATATATATTTTTAGTTTATAAATTTTAATGCAAAATTTGAGTTTATTTTTGTCTGAAATTTTTATATAATTTGATTTTCAAACTTAAAAAATAAACTAATAAAATTTTTATAATTCAATTGAATTAATTTGTTTTTAACATATGAAGCAGTGTTTTGGATTGGTGTTTGAACTCAAATAACAGTTCGAAGGAATGTTTAATATGTAACAAAAAAAATATTAACACAGTTGAATCAAGAGAAATATATTTATTAATTTTAAACTAATATCAAATTTTATCAAAATTTTAAATAAAAATGACAAATGTCAATTTAACGTTCAAATTCATAAAATAAAAATATACTTAACATTATTTTTATTTTTAATTACGAAGGAGTATTATTATTTTTTGACTATAAAGAAAACAGTTGAGAGAGATGAGAGGGGAGAGTGAGAGTAATTATGGTTGACCAAATGTAAAAGAAAAAAAGATAGAAATTCTTACTGAAGGACTAAAAGGGAAAATGGAAATAAAATGCACAACTCAATTAACCCCAAATCCAATACATTGTAACTTACTTCCCAACAACACATTTGCACCATTGCCTTTTCCTTCCTTCTTCTTCTTTATTCCCATTTCATTCCTCTGCTCTGGACCAACAAACTTCCTGTTCTCCCCTTCTCTATTATCTGTCTCTTCCCACAAAGGGAGAAACAAATAAAACAGACACATTCAGAAGCAGAGAATCTCTGCACAGACACATCCAACTCTCCTCCTTATTTTCTCCTTCTCCGCCAACACTCTCATATCCCTGTTCACCCCTTTTCCCTCCACTTACCGTTTCTCTTCTCAATTACCCCCCACAATAAAATCTCCCTTATCCTTCTACACCCACCTCAAAATTTTCGATTTTTCGCTTTCCCAAAAAGACCAATTCGGCAAAAAGACCAATTCGCTTAACAACTTGTAGCAAATTTCGTTGATTTTCCCGTTTATCTGGATTGTCGTTGGTTTCGAGCATCTGGGTCGGTGAGGGGTAGCCGGACAATCATGCCACCGGCTGTGATGGATCCACCATTGCTAGAATCATCGTCGGTGCTGTCTTTTTCCTCTGACATCGTCTTTCCAGGAACGGAGCCAGATAATCGGCGATTCGGGGATCTTAGAGGTCTGCAGTGGCGTATAAATCTTGGGGTATTGCCATCTTCTTCCATTGATGATCTTCGTCGTGCCACAGCTAATTCTAGAAGGAGGTAAAGTGGCCAGTTTAATGATCATACCGTATTAGTTTCTTTTATGGTGATGCAATTTTTTTTAATCCAATGCTTGGTTTTGTATAATTGTATCCCTCAAGGTTGATGCCTATTTGAGAGGTTTATTGTTAGTGGTAGGTATTGTAGCCAAAATTATACGAGTTTGAGATTACTTCCTTGGTGTTGATGATAAACTTAGCGTGTAGCTATATGATATCAATTTTTTATCGTCACCATGTGTAATTTGCCCCCTTCAACTCTTAATAATAAGTGAAGGGTGCACCTTATACTTTTTTTTATAATGGGGGCATATACAGAGAAAAATTACAGAATATTTTGACAATTTTTCATGGATAATGCTTACATACGTGTTTGGGCCAATTAGCTTAGATACTTTATTTTTTTGGTTCCCCTGTCAGGCGGATATAATCTTGTATCAAAGTATTGTTTTATTGGCTGAAATAAAAAAAAAAAAAAAAAAGCTTCTTATTTCAAAATTTACAAAAAAAAAAAAATTTTTTTTGGTTAAAAAAAAAAAAAAAAAAAAAAGCTGTTTCTTTGGTTGGCATTGATTATGGATTTGGCGCTTGACTGCTCATGTATCTTGTACAGTGTTGCCAGGACCGAGTTTTGGATCCACCTGTTTCTTGATGTCTGTCATAATTGTGCATTAAAAGCAAATGTATATTTGTTCGGTTAATTCCTATTGTTTGGGGGTGTACTTCTTTAACATGGACTGTTAAAATCTTGTCAGGTATGCCAGTTTGAGAGGGCGCCTTTTGGTTGATCCTCATATTGTAAAGGATGAAAGTAATTCGCCCAATCTTGTCATGGATAACCCACTTTCACAAAATCCAGGTAAACCAAAGCTTGTCATGGATATTCTCTCACCCCATTCCTGCACTTTTAGATAAACCTCTTTACTTGTAGATGAATCTATATCTGATTACAATCCGTGATTTAGCCAATATACTTTCATAAATTCCTTTATATTGAGTTAGATAGAAAGTTAGATATCTTAATGCTAATGTACAATATTTTCTTCCACCTTTCCTGACATTGGTTTAATAAGAGTTTCATCCTCTGGTATCCTTTTATTTTATTTGTTGACAGATCATATATTTATTGTAAATTTGCTATTTTCCAAGATTTTGTAAATATATATCCCCCTAAAGGAATATTTAGCAATGTTCCTCTCTCATTTCAAACCCATGAAAATGTTAAGCTAAAAAAATAATGACAATCATTAAACTATTGAGGTGAAGAGGGAGCAGACAGAGAAAGCCAAGCTGATAAATTGTTTCATATCTTGTCATACTGTTGTCTCAAAGTATTGAAATACATATTACTGATATAAGTAGATTTTTCTCTGTCTAACCCTCTCAGTCTCTTGCCATTTGAACTCTGTCTGTGTTGACGTTAATATCAAATTTTCCCATTTGCAGACAGTACATGGAGTCGCTTTTTTCGCAATGCAGAGATAGAGAAGATGATTGATCAGGATTTGTCACGTTTATACCCAGAACATGGCAACTATTTCCAGACGCCAGGATGCCAAGGCATATTGAGACGAATTTTATTACTATGGTGTCACAGACACCCAGAGTGTGGTTACAGACAAGGTAAATTCCTCTGCCAAGCAACATTTGTTGATAATATGTTGAATTGAAGAGAACATGTTGGGATGGTTGTCTTGTTTTTCCTTCCAACTCCTTGTGAGAAGCTAGCAGAAATAACTATTATCTTCTCCAATAGTTATGCTAAATCACATTTCCACCTCCTGTAGTTTAAGATAGACACTCATTCTTTTTAAGCTTTTAATAAAATAACAATCACACCTCCTTTACTTTTTAAAAGACATTTACTCCTCTCTTTTTAATAAAGTGATAATCACACGCATTATATTCTTAATAGAGTGTTACTAACATCTCTTATTTTACCTAAAAATAACCTCTTGGCTAAAAACTAAATAAGAAAACTATGAAAATTAAAAGTTACAGTTTTATGATAGAAAGATTTAAGAATTTTTTATAAAAGAATTAAACAATTTAATTATCATATGTTAACAATATCTAAAGAGTTATATTGGTAGTTTTAAATAAAATTAAGGAAGTGAGTGATACTTTACTAAAAACATAAGAGGCTAATGTCATTTTGTTGAAAACATTTTTTCTATCTCAAGTAAGCCTTATTATTTATCATGAGTGTCTCATTTTTTCCTTCCAACCTCATATAGTTAACGATAGCTCATGTAATTGGATGAAAACTTGACTATACTTATCACAAAAAGGCACATCATACGGTTTTCTCATACCTAGTTTTGTGTTCTCTGGGAGCATATCAACAATGATCATTAATTACATATCTATCATACATACTCGAAAGACCCATCAGTTTGTAACTACTTTTGCATTGATTCCTTTTCCATTATCTGCATGTATAGTGAACATTATCTTCTCTATTGCAAGATTAAATTTTTAGAAAAACTTTTAGCTGGTAAATTATAACTTAGTTTGACTGAGGTTCCCCTGTAACTTGTTTTGATTTATTTGCATGTATGATGCAAATAGTTAATTTCATACTATTGAGCTTATTTCATTCATTCATTTTGTAGGAATGCACGAATTACTTGCTCCGGTGCTTTACGTACTTCAATATGATGTGGAGTGTCTTTCAGAAGTTCGAAAGCTGTATGAAGATCACTTCACAGACAGATTTGATGACCTCCTTTGTCAAGAGAATGATCTTTCTTATAACTTTGATTTAAGAAAATCTTCAGACTCGAAGGAGGATGGAATTGACTCCAATGGAAATGCAATGAAAATCAAGAGTCTTGATGAGCTTGACCCTAAGATACAGAACATTGTGTTGCTAAGTGACGCTTATGGGGCAGAAGGTGAACTGGGCATTGTTTTATCTGAGAAATTCATCGAACATGATGCTTATTGTATGTTTGATGCTTTGATGAATGGGGCTCGTGGTTCAATTGCAATGATTGATTTCTTCTCTTACTCCCCTTTGCCCGGGTCCCATACTGGCTTGCCTCCTGTAATTGAAGCTTCCGCTGCATTGTATCATTTGTTGTCTCATGTGGATTCATCTCTGCATGCCCATCTTGTTGATCTTGGCGTTGAACCCCAGTACTTTGCTCTCCGCTGGTTGCGAGTTTTATTTGGCCGAGAATTTTCACTCAGCAACCTTTTAATAATCTGGGATGAAATCTTTTTATCAGATAATAGTAAAGTGGAAACACATGCCGAGGACAATTTTAGGATCTTCAATTCGTCTCGAGGAGCATTTATCTCTGCTATGGCTGTAGCAATGATGCTTCATTTAAGATCTTCACTTCTTGCCGCAGAAAATCCTACAACCTGTCTTCAGAGATTATTAAACTTCCCTGAGAACACGGATATTGAAAAACTAATAGAGAAGGCTAAATCCTTGAAGGCTCTTGCATTAAGTACTGAGATTTCATCATCGTCGATGCCTTCATTCGTCGAGTATCATAACCAGGCTAAAGCAGTTATTGCAAGATCTAACACCCTTTCATCTGAATCAATCTCTCCGAAAACTCCTATGAATCTGGTACCTGAGAGCTACTGGGAAAAAAAGTGGAGAGTTGTCCACAAGGCTGAAGAACTCAAACAGGATGGGGTGGAAAAACAGGTTCCAACTCGGAAGAAGGGATGGACAGAAAAGGTAAAGTTCAGTTTGAGAAGAACAGAATCTGACCCCTCTTCACCCAGGTCTAGGAGTGGTAAAAAGGAATCCAAGTCACCAATTAGGCGCAGTTTGTTAGAAGATCTATCTAAGGAACTTGGCTTTGAGGAAGATACCGAAAAGCTCAACAGTAATGATAATCTACCTGCAACAGTTGAAGAGGAGCAACGGGAAGACGGTTCAGAATGCAGCAACTGTAGTTCTCCTGCAGATAGATGTCTTAGTCAAAACACAAGTAGTGTGGAAAACTCACCTGCTATGTCTTGCTCAGCTAGCCCTCCTAACGAGGCCAATGATCACAAAAATGACTGTGAGAAGAGTAGTGTCGGATCTAGTTTATCCCTTGATGGAATTAGTGAAGCATCAATTAGTAGTCCTCCCTTTGACTCTCATCTTCCAATCTCTGATCATCCTGAGAACGCATCAAACACAACAGGGAGAAATAATACTAATTCTGCTGGAAATTCAACCACGCATTCCAAGGAGAGAAAATTGAACAAATTTCAGTGGCTATGGAAGCTTGGGCGGAATAATGGCGAGTTTACTTTAGAGAAAGGAAGTTATGCTTCTGAGGCAGTAAAACCTGCCAACAGTTGTGATGATCAAAGCAACACAGTACCCTCTTCTACAGCCAATACGCATTGTAGTCCTCTTGGTTGCAAAGGGGATTCTACAGAGCAGGATATGATGGACACTATGAGGAATATTGGGCAGTCAATGCTTGAGCATATCCAGGTATATACTTATTTCTCATTGTCACACTCAAAATCAGTTAGTTAGTGAGTGAAAACTTACAATCTAAAGACTGGTTTAAGTCTAAATTCTATAGTTGTCAACAGAGAATCACCTTTTCCGATGCACCAAAATAAGAAGTAACATCTTGTAGTCTAGCTTTGAATCTGAACCAAAAGAAACAGTTTTATTTACATGAAATGTATGCTGAGAAGTTTTGTGTGGCAGGTGATAGAGAAAGCTTTCCAACAGTGGGGAGAGGGAGCATCATTGGATAGCATGTCTGAAAATGTTGCGGTTGGTGAAGAGCAGGTTTCTCCCATGTCAGCTCTGAAGGAGCTACGTAAAATCAGCAATCTTTTGTCTGAGATATGAGCCGAATCTTATATTGACCTCTGTCCTGTGTGTGTTGTATATATATATATATATATAATATATGTATATTGTAATTATAATTTGTTAGTGGCAATTAAGTAAATGTGATTCTTCTGCTTCACTTCTATATATACCTCACGAATACCATAGATTTGCAGTGATGGACTTGTAAATACCAATACTGGAGTTACCATCAAATAAAGTAAGGTGTTTCATTCCTATTTATGATTATAATTTTGCTTCGTTGCATGGCATACCTTGGTTGCAAACTAAATTGTGGTCAAGTCTGGATACCCTCAAAATTTTAATGTATAAAATGAATCAAACATGTATTCAATCATATTAAATTCTTTAATGTTTTTATATTTTTTATTTGAAAAAATATATGTTGACAGCCCTGGGAGTTATATACGTGATTGTTTTAACAAAAAAAAAATAGTAAAGAATAAATTGGTAATTAAATATGTAAAAATTTATTAAAATAATAATACTAAAGATCGTTTAATGAATGTAAATAAAAGTGGGTGTATAAGTGATAATATATATTTTTACTTATTTTTCTATGTTTATTGACATGAATAAAACTCTTTCCAAGCTTTTTATATTGACTTATCCTTAAGTTTAGTGTGTTTTGTATTGTTTTATATTTTAGTTGTTTTATGTTTTTTTGATCTCTAAACTCTTTGTTTAAGTGTGTGAAATAAATAAATAGGGAGTATTTCTAGTGGAGGAAAACAAACAATAACTCAAGAGAGCATGTTTTAGATGAGGAAGAATCAATTTTAAGCAAATACTCGCATCAGGTGTCACTGGAATTACGTCCAATGCTTCAATTACTGAGTGTTGTCGAATTGCATGGAGTTGAGCACCACTAACCCTTGCACAAGTAGCGTTGAACAGTGAAAAAGTGACGTTGAGCACTAGTTAATGTGAAGCAATTGGCATTAAGTGGTGTAAAATGGCGTTGATCGATAGTTTGATGGAAAACCCCTTTCGTGTTATAATTGATCGTGCTCAACTGAGATGGCACTGATAGATAGTGTCATTGACATGTTAAAGTTGGGTATTTATTCATGTTTTCCTTGAGGTTTTGTCCCATACTCTTCCTCCCACGATTTCTCTCAACTTAGAGCAACTGAGGAGGCCTTTAGAGGTTGTTTGGGATGTTGGGAAACTCTCCCCCTCCTCCCTGGGTCTTTAATCTTCATCCATGGTGTTATGCCCCTTTAGGGTTAGATGAAGGAGAGATCTACAAATTGGAGGTGTTGATGCGAAGGGGAGGCACATTGGAGCATAGAGTAACTTACCTTCAAAAAGGACGTGCATCTTTCTTTAGTTTCAATTTCTTCCTAATCTTTCTATTTGTAAACCTTAGGTTCTCCACCACGGAGAACTAACTCTATTTGTTGAGATTTGATGTAATAAACTGAATCTTGTGTATTTTATGATGTTAATGCATATGTTTTTTCCATTTCAAAGTTAGTATAGAAGTATTTGATTTCTATGCTTAATGCTTATTGTGACTTTATCACTCATGACTTGATTGTTGATTATTCAAGTGTTGGAAAATGTCTTGAAATTAAATAGTTAATGGAGCTTGTATATAGAGATAGAGCATGATTTATTAGTAATATTAAAACTTTTAAACTTAACGCATGATTACTTGTTGAGGATTCAGAACTTGGATGAATTATCATAGGCTTTTAGTCATTAGAAATAGAATTTGAGTAATCTTATAAGTTGATTTTAATATGAAATATGGAATTTAGATGTTGTAAATGTACGAGAATGAAGTGAACAAAATTTAATCTTGACAATTGTATATACTCTATGTTAAATTTATATTACACATTCAATTGTTTGATAAAAATACAAAAATAGTTTTTCATATTTTTGTGAGTTTTATTGTCTAATTGAATTGTAAATTTTGAGAGTTGTCATGCGTTCTACAAGACACAAATTCTTGTGAAGAAAAAAATATTTATTATTTGTGAAACTTGTGTCAATATTTTATCAATAATCAATTATAATATGCTATGCATATATAGATAGATTGTATTATTGTAATGATTCTATGTGAGTCAATATGTACAATAGGGTCTATTAAAATATGATTTAAATACTAAATTAAGAAATTCGATGAACTATTTAAACTTTAATAATAACTAAGTTAAATTGACGGTAATAAAGAACTTAAATTGACGGTAATAAAGAACTGATTGAAGTTTTATATAGTAAATTGTGGATGAAAATCACCTATACTCAACTATGATTATAAAAACCACTTTATCATTAGAAGTTGTTACAAGAACTCATATCAAAACATAGTAGATTGTTGGGCATTTTGAATTATTCATATGTATTAGTATTTGAATTTCAATATAATCTTATTTCCCATTCACGAGATATCAATTATAAACCTAAATCAATTAATTTGAAAGAAAATACAATTAATTTATACATTTATTTTATTACTTTAAATAATCAAATCATAAATATAATTCTCATCTTTTTTCTTATAAATGATAGCTTAATATTATTTTAAAAATAACCAATATTATCAAAGAAGAGTAAACAATTTAGATATTTTTATCATAATAGTTCATTTCTTTAACATGGTTATGATTCAAATCTGGATCACAAATTACCATTATCATGTCTACTCAAATTTTATAAATTATTAATTAACAAATATATACATGTTTAATATAATGTTTATGAAATTATAACAAATATTTATAAATCAGTGTCGTTACTAAACAAACACTAACTCGTTACTAGACAAACACTAACGAGTCTATATATGTTTTAAGAGAAAAATAATATTAATAATAGTAATTATAAAAAAAGTACTACTAAAAATTTTCATAATAAATGAATTTTTTTTACAAATTTGTTAAAAAATATTGTAAAAAAATATTTTTTCTACTATTTTTCTAGGAATCTTAATTAGCAGGTAATTTATTCATGAATAATTATTTCTTACAAAATTATAAAATTCGTAAGCATTTCTTATAAAATTTGTTGTGAAAAGTGTTTTATATAAAATATTTTACAAAAAATTAACAGTAATGTTTTGCAAATTTTTTTTCATAACAAAATTTATTAGTATTTCATACAAAAAAATTTCAAAATAAAATTAGCAGAAAATGAGTTTTTTTAGTAGGGAAGGGTAGTTACATTATTAAAATGTTGTACAATTACTTTTAATATTTAGGTTATTTCAATTTTAAAAATACAACTAAATATAAAATAAGAATATGAAATTTATAAATTAATTTAAAAAATGTCTTTATAAATTATTATATATACATATTTTTTAATAAAATATAGTTAAATATGAAATAAGAGTATGAAATGTATTTTTTTTATATATTGTTATAGATATTATTGTAATGATAAATAATATTCCAAAAAATGTATAAAAGGTTAAATTATATATTTTTAGGGTAGCAAATATATAATATGCAATTTTCTTTCGAACACTATAATCAGAATCGACTCAAGAATAAAGCAAGTAAAACATCCGCTTGAGGCATACAGTAAAAGAAGGCCTAAAAATTTTTTTTTTACTACTAATATTTTTTTATAAAATTATGTTTAAGAAAAAATGCCTCAACTTTTTTTTACTAATATAATCCTATTAAATTAATTATAAAATTATGTTTTAAAAAAAACTAAAAAAAATATGTTATTACTAATATAGCTCTATTAAAGTAATTACAATTTTTTGTTTTAGAATAAAATTCAATTAAATTAGTATTAGTGTGTGTTAACTTTTGTCAGTATTAAAAATGATAATTAATGAGTTAAAACTTTTATTTAGTAAATTATAATTTTGTTTACGACAAAGGGAAGAATTAATTATCTTTGTTCTTTTGTAATCTATATTATTTTATTTTTTTATTTTTTTATGGGACTTCTCTGGTCTCTCCTTACTTTCTTACCTTCTAAGAGTCCTTTTTTGTTAAGTTTTGACATATTATATTTCTTGAATCTCATATTGTCCGTGTATACCAATATTTTCATCATCATTATTTTTGGTTATTATGTTTTTTCTTTCTATTTGTATTGTTGTTTTTATGATGTTTTTTATTTGTACCAAACTTATAAATGTGTTCCTGATCTCAATTTTGTTTCAACACTTTTTGAAATTAGAAATGAGTTTTAAGAGTTTTTTTTTTTTTTTTCATTTATCTTTTCAATA
>Ga0214542_1007191_pt1 | contig 19581 bp, 17 predicted proteins | sample CNSS1metaG_FD_160096 | JGI IMG/M metagenome (GOLD analysis project Ga0214542, IMG submission 160096) | Root nodule microbial communities from cowpea collected in UCLA plant growth center, Los Angeles, California, USA - CNSS1 | ecosystem: Host-associated > Plants > Roots > Nodule | place: USA...
TGGGGAAAGGTTAACAAAGGGTGGATTTTTGATGGGGATGGAAAAACGGTGAGAAGGTGAATCTGTTGAGTCAATCAACCTGAGGATGAAGTTTTTTTTTTTGTCTTGCAGAAAACACTATAAGAAAACGTCCCCATGAGTGAAGAAGATGAAAGTCCTGAATGAAGGGATCTCTTATGGTATTTGTTGCGTCTCTTTTCCGTTCCTTTCTCACCTCGAGACGTGGGATAAGGTTGAAAGCAGATGTTGCTTCCTGCTCCTTCCTTCTTCAGCCATCATGACCATGACCAGTTAGCTATCACTCATGGTTATCAGAAACCTTACTTTAACTCTTGGTCTTCTCTTTTTTTTTTTATTTCATTTTTTTTCTTAAATAATAAAAAGTAAAAAAAGGAAAATAAAGAAAATTGTAAATAAAGTAAAAATAAATAAAATAAGATTAAAACGAAAATAAAAATAAAAATAAAAATAAAACAAAATAAAAATGTAAAATAAAATAATAATAGAACAATAATAAAAAAATAAAATAAAAATAAAATAAGATGAAAAGAAAAAACCAGAATAAAAGTAAAATAAGATTATGAGAAAAAAAATGTAAAATACATTATAACCCGGATAAAATTGGGTGTTGACACCTTGTACACATGTTTTGTGTGTTCTTAAGAATATTGGAATAATTCAACAACTCCATTTTCATAAGTTTCACTAATGTGACGTGCATTCATCCGACTTCGATCCATAACTACATTCATAACAAACTCTATCATTCCCATATTTATAATTTTGACAAGGTGAACCCTACCCATTTGTGTACACAAAAAAATTTATCCTTATAAATTTGGTAATATTATAGTAGCATTTCTCATTGATCTCCAAAGTACACGAAATAAAAGGGTCATGCTTAGTTAAAGTTAAGTATGCATTTAGAAAACAAAAAATTGGTTCGAATGGAAATTTTATCAAATATGTACATAGACTTACAATATACACGTATTAACAAATCATAAAAAATAATTATTTCAAATTGTCCTATCAAATAATTCTAAGATTTTGCACAAATGACTAATATTCATCATTTGCACTAAATCTCTAATAGGAACTAATGTTTAGTGTCATTTAAAATTAAAATTATAAAACCTAATTAATCTTAATATAAACTAATAAATTAGTTTCACTATATTTCCTATCAATTTATAAAATGTAAAAAAACTAAAATGTATACTAATAAACTATTCTTAAGATATTCAACTGTAAAAATTTTAAACTTTGTATACATAACCTATTAACCATAAAAAACACAACATGACACAATCAAAGAGGACATTTATTTTCTATCCATTTTTAAAATCTAAAATGTATACTAATAAACCAGTTTTAAGACATTTAACCATAAACATTTCGAACAATGCATATACAAACTATTAACAATAAAACACATACTCAACACGATCGAAGTACACATTCATGCATAGTCATGACTAAGTTCTCCAAAAACACTCGTAGTATAAGGTGTATGAAACTAACTTCAATATAAAAACTAATCAAAGATGGGTTCGTAAGAAAACTACCACTAGAGATGAAAAAATCACTTTTTTTCATCAACAACATAGGCCCTAAAATGCAAAACTTCGTCACGAAATAAAAGACCTAAGTTGTAGTAGTAAGTTCACGTAATGAGAAGTGAGGAAGAAAGGTTTAGTTCTGAAATTTAAAATAGATTTACATTGTACCTATAATAGTTAGACATAAGAAACTTTTTAATTTGACCATGATAACATAAATTTATGTCGGAGTTGCCCTAGTCTAACGTAAATTTATGTCGAATCTATTATGCTCAAACATAAAATGCCTCTTTTACGTTTGACTATTATAGATCTAACATAAAACTTGTTAATTTATAGTAAGAATGCCACATCACTTTTTTATGTGTTATTTTTGTCTTAAGTGTAAATTAGATGACATGAATGCTTGTTTTTGTATTTGTGGTTAATTCACAACCATATTCTCATCTTCATGAATCTAATGAATTTTATAAGGTTGTAAATGAGAAAGTGTAGTGAGGCTAACAATTGAACTAACCTAATACTAACATAGTTTTAATATAATCCATTTCCACAATGAGAGAACAAGATATGTTGGAAATATTGCATCTTGTTTGAGAAATGTTCTCTTTGGGTTGGTTGGGGATGAACCTCCTAATGAGAGGGAGTTTCCCATTACAAGGATATGCAACCTCTACGCGGGTCTCACTTTCTTTACTTTCTTTTTTCTCCTTTGAAGAGAAAGTAAGTGAGTTAACTTCTTCATAAGACTTGTGACCTTTGTATGATTTAATTTTATTAATTCAAACCTAACATCAAGCTTTAAAATAGCTATCACAAGAAGTGTTACATTTAGTCCACAATAGTTAATAATACTAAGCAACCTAAAAAGTAGGGTTAAATATGTTTTTAGTCTCTAAACTTTAAAACGAAATTGGATTCATTGGATTTTGAATCTCTATCCAACACTTTGATACATTGATCCCAAACTTTAAAATTGAATTTATATAATTTTTTTAATCCAATGACCTTAATTTCTCTTACGTGTCAAATGATGTTTCAAGTTGATATTTAAGTTAAAATATGATAAATTGTATAAATAACTCAAATATCAACATAAAAAAAGTAATTAACGTTATTAGATTAAAATATTATTTTTAAAGTTTAGAACTAAAATATATTAAAATTTAAAAAACAGTCTAAATTTAAAAACTAAATAGATATTTAATCCTTATCGAGAGATGCCAAACAACAATAATCGAACTTAAAGAAGCGAGATTCCTTATCCCACATGATTCCACAACTTTGCAGACCATCATAAGAAAAACCTTGTAACCTGTATCAATCCCGCTAACCTCACATGCGAGTGAAAGACTAACAAATGATTTTTAATGGCAAATTTATTATCCAAAACCCTGCTCTAGCAATCTATAACACAACCATAACAATCATTCTCATCTTTTTCCTAAGAGGGTTGAAAGCTTACTAAGGTTTAACCTACTGGCAATTGATCCAAGGTTGATATTCTTTATGTGGTTTTAAGTCCTCCTCAGTGTGTCAGTGGAACTTAGTTGACTTGCTTTGTCCCATGTCAATGGCTACTCTATACTTTCACTGTAGCATTCTGGCTTTCGCACTCTTCCATTTAATACTCTTCTCCTCGCTCCTCCAAACCGCAACCGCAACCGCAACCCCAGCCCCAAGTCACCAACAAGAACAAGAAGAAGACACTCCCATCACGCGCTTCCAGCGTTACCTCCGCATCAACACGGCCCACCCCGCCCCTGACTACTACTCCGCAGTCTCCTTCCTCAAAGCCCAGGCCCATTCCTTGGGCCTGGCCTCCAAGACCATCGAGTTCACCCCCGGCAAGCCCCTCCTGCTCCTCACCTGGCCCGGCTCAAACCCCTCCCTCCCCTCCGTCCTCCTCAACTCTCACCTCGACTCCGTCCCCGCCGAGCCCGCCAAGTGGCTCCATCCACCCTTCTCCGGCCACCGCACTTCCGACGGCAAAATTTTCGCCCGCGGCGCCCAGGACGACAAATGCATCGCTGTCCAGTACCTTGAGGCCATCCGCAACCTCAAGGCCCGCGCCTTCTCTCCCCTCCGCTCTGTCCACATCTCCCTCGTCCCCGAAGAGGAGATAGGTGGCTTCGACGGCGCCGCCAAGTTCGTCGAGTCCGATGACTTCCTCCGCCTCAACGTTGGTTTCGCGCTCGACGAGGGGCAGGCCTCGCCTGGGGACGAATTTAGGGTTTTCTACGCGGATAGGATTCCGTGGAATGTGAAGATCCGGGCCAAGGGAGCGCCCGGGCATGGGGCGAGGATGTACGATGGGAGTGCGATGGAGAATCTGATGGAGAGCGTAGAGGCTGTGAGTAGGTTCAGGGAGAGCCAGTTTAACGTGGTTAAGGCTGGGAAAGCGTTGAACGCCGAGGTTGTGTCGGTGAATCCGGTTTATGTTAAGGCTGGTGTTACTTCTGATGATGTGAGTTTGGGATTGCTTGGTCTGGCTTGGTTTTGATTTGATTGAACGTGGTTTTAGAATGAATGATGTGCTTTTGTGCAGGGGTTTGCGATGAACGTGCAACCTTCGGAGGCGGAGGCTGGTTTTGATCTGAGGCTGACGCCTACGACGGACCCGGACGAGATGAGGAGGAGGATTGCAGAGGAATGGGCGCCGGCTGTTAGAAATATGTCGTATGAGGTGAGATTTTTTTTTTATGAAATAAACAAATCTTATTTACCTTTTGGAACTTTGCTTGATTGGAAAGTAAGCTGGAAAAATGAAACAGCCTCATAAACATGGTGAAGAAAATTGGTTTTTTATTCGAAATTCGATTCACTAGGATTCGTTCCAAAACTGACTCATAAATATTGAATCCTGTAATTTGGTTTAGAACTAACTCTAGAATAATCTGATTTAAAACTAACGCTACTTTAAGCCATCTATGCAATTTAACAACATTGACCAGAAAGAGTTTTGCAACTTTTACAAATTCAAAAGGAGGAGATAAAGGCTAAAAATTGAGTATACTTAGTTATTCGATCAATGATAACAAAAATAACAGTCATAGAATTTGATCTAGGACGACCGGTAATAAAATCCATATGTATAGATTTCCATGCTCGATCAGGATTAGGTAAAGTTTGTAAAACACCAGTAGGTAATTGAAGGTTTATTTTGCTGATATATATGACAATAATATGCCCACTTTTGCATACGTTTCCCATAGAATTGTTCTTTAATTCTTCTGTAAGTTAACTCATACCCTGAGTGACCCCCAAAAGCTGAGTCATGAAATTGTTGAAGAATTTGAGACTTCAATTCCGCATCATTACCTACCACCAGTTTGTCTTTCCTTTAGAGGACTTCACCATCAAAAGTAAATTGCTTGCAAGGTTGTGGTGTCATGTGATTGTTATCTACAGTCTTCTGCAATTTGTGGTCTGCCATCCAAGAGTCTTTTGCTTTAGCAATTAACTGAGATGTCGAAATTAGGATTGTTCCTAAAGTACCCTGATACCTTGGTCCCGTAGCCTTGCTTAAATAGGCAATTGGATGATTTGATTGCATTAAAATTGCACCAATACCAATACCCGAAGCATCCATCTCTATTGTAGAGGGCTGCGAGAAATCTGGCAGAATCAAAACAAGTGATGTTAAAGCCTGTTTTGAGTTGAAAAAGATTCGTTTGTAGCAATAGTCCAAATAAACGGAGTATTGTTTTGTATAAGACTGATTATAGGTGCTGCTATCTTCCTATACCCCTCTATAAATCTTCTATAATACCTTGATAATCCTAAAAACCCTCTAAGTTCCTTCAAACTAGTTGGCTGAGGCCACTATTGGACTGTTTTAATTTTATCAGGATCAGGTTGGGCCCCTGTCGCCGACATCTGATGACCCAAATAACTCACCCGTGACTTAGAAAAAGTGGATTTCTTTTGATTAGGAACCAACAAATTGTTTTTGCAAGATAGTTAAAGTCATGTGCAAACACCTAATATGATCCTCCCATGTTTTAATGTAAACCACTATATCATCAAAAGAGACTAAAATGAAATGTCTCAATTGTGATTGAAAAATACATTCATTAGTATTGGAAGTCCCACATCGACTAGAGATAATGCCAATTCATAATATATAAGTGAGGTGCAAACCTTACCTTACAAGCTGGTTTTGTGGGGTTGAGTTAGGTTTAAAGCCCACTTCTAACATGGTATCAGAGCTAAGTTAGAACCTATCCTAGCGAACTTTCTTGAACATTCTGTTCCACCCGATATCGAGCCGCTAACGAACCACCCACTAATTTCTTGTCCCACGCATGAGATGAATATACCTCGGCGTGAGGGGGTGTGTTGGAAGTCCCACGTTGACTAGAGATAAGACCAATTCATAATATATAAGTGAGGTGCAAACCTCACTTTTTACAAGTCGGTTTTATGGGGTTGAGTTAGGTTTAAAGCTTTAAAGCCCACTTCTAATAATTAAATTCTGGGAAGTGGTAGCTGCATTGCTGAGTACGATGGGTAAAACCATCCATTCATACAATCCACTGTGTTCGAAAAGTTGTTTAATAAATGTCCTCCTCATGCATCTGCACTTGATTATAACCAATCCTTAAATCCAACTTAAAATATCTAGCACCGTGCAATTTGTCCGAAAGGTCTTCAGTTAAAGGTATGGAAAATTTATTGTTATCGGTGAGAGCATTAAGCTTTCTGAAATCCGTACATCTCCATGATCTATCTTTCTTTTTAACCAAACGTAAAGGAGAGGCATAACAACTAGAACTTTCTCTGATAAACCCCATTGACAATAAAGCTTGTATTTGTCTCTCTATTTTTTCTTTTTGAATATGTGGATACCTGTAAGGTTTTAAACAAAAAAGGAATAGTACTTGTTAAGATAATCTGATGGTCATACCTTCTTGGAGGTGCTAATTGAGTAGGTTCTTGGAACACACTCTGGAACTGCTGTAATAAGGTATCCGATTGTACTTTCTGTTGTGGAGTTAATTAAGAGATTTGCTGCATTGCTGAGGCCAGGAATCAATCTGCAGCTTGTATTACCAATAACCTAGTTTTCCCTTGCGCTACTACCCTTAGATTTCCTGAAATCTGAAAACTGTCATTTACTCACCCTGTAATGTAATCATCTCTCCGTGATGCTGAAAACATTGTTAATTTATCACAATTCCACTATATTATGCCCAATGTCTTAAACCATTGCATTCTCAAAATTAACCCAAATTTACTACTTGGCAGGACAAGAAAATCAGCCTAGAATAAGTGGTTATTTTTCCATGTCACTTGAGGGCATATTCTTGTAATTCTCAGATGTTTATCAGAAGCCACTATAATCGAAAAATCTCTAATGAAAGTGGTTTAAAGCCCCAATAATTTCATCCATTTTTCACTGATAAAATTATGATTCCGATATCCATTACAAAAAGGAACCTGTTGTTCTTGATCAAACCAATCAGTTGCAAAGTGTTCCCGCCAGCTTCTCCTTGTAACTAGAGAATCATTTACCCAATCAAGAATCTGTCACTTCATTGTCTTGTTCATTATCAGCATCAGAGCTACCATTATCATCCACGTAGTCTTTGGGCCAAGAAAATTGCATTCAATTTCCCCCAAACTTTACACTTAACCCTAGGATTCTAATCCCATTTTTCTCCACACAATCGGCATAATCCTTTAAAAATTATTTCACCACCCTCTTTTCTGGAAACTGATCCCGCAGATGGAGACTGATAATCAGCAAAAGAAGCTGATTTCGAAGGCGTAGCTGTAGGATTTTGCTTTAGTGTGGTAATTGGTGGTGTGCGATTGTTTAAAGAGGGATAGAAAGAAGCAGAAACCAACCACGTTGACTAACAGGTGTGCCCTCCAGCTCAAAAGATTGTTCCACTTTTGCGTGCCATTCAGGGAAATTGGTTCCATCAAAAGATGGAAATTGAAGCTAAACTCTGTCAAGAACCACAGAAGAGACTTCCAGTGAATCTTGAGAAACTACAGGCGTAGGTGAAATTTGTGAGTCAGAATTCAACGCCGCCATAGATGAGACAAACCCCTCAATCGATTGTTGTAATGTTTTCTGGGTTAATTCTTGAGAATCAACCATAGGTTTCTCCAAACAATCCATGCGGTTTTCAAGGTCCTTGCTGGTCACCATCGGCTGGCTAACTGATACCAATTGTGAAACTTTGACTTCAACCAGGTAAACACTCACTCACAACACTCACAGCTTTAGAGGATAAAATCAATATTTTTCATTACTTGAGAGAAACAAGGGTGTTATATATATAACCCCTTACAAAGGACTTCTGTTTTTAGAAAACAGACTCAGAACATACAAAATAAGAAACTCTGTAAAAAGAGTTATAACATTGTTTACTTCAAATCTTCTAATCCTTATTATTTCTACATAAATATTGTGGTGAATGGAATTCCATTGGCACAAAAACTCCAAATATCTTTAATATCTACAATATCCCTTTGAATTGCATCAAATCAAAGAGTCTTCAAGATAATGTGTTGACTTCCTTGATAGCCAAAGATTTTTCAGGTGGCAGTCTCTTGTGACCCTTTCGAATGCAAAACATAGTTCTTAATCACTAATGTTCATCTTTCAGTACATCTATTATCTTCCTTTCTTTACCCAAGAGAAGCATAAAAAAAAGGAGTGAATTCTCGTATATTAATCAATGAAACCTTCCTTCAATAATCACTAGAGGCCAATTTTTGAGCCTTAAATTTTTCTCTAAGCTGACTTCTTGATATATAATAGCTCTAAAAATCAAGAATTAAATTTGAAAAAAAAAATTATGTTATGAAAATATTTGGAGTGAGAATCGTATTGTTTCCTGTGTATCGTGTCGTGAATCACACGATACTTACTACCATTCATTCAATGCTTGAAATCCTCATTTTCTGGGATAATTTTCGCGTAGAAGTCTTAAAGACTACAAGGATCCCTCATAAGATAGGGTCAAGGGAACTAACCGTACCTGATGAACGGAAACAAAGTATAGACAAGGGGCTTTGTTTCTATTAGATATATGGTATCCTCGGTAGATTTTATATTTTCATTTGGGTTCAACTATAAAACCCGATGATAAGAACAATGAGTTCCATAAAAGCTAGCTATTTTCCAAGGCAAAATCCTACTCCTGTACTTTTAATGTAGGGTTGAAGTCCCATATTGCAATTGGGACCTATCGTCCCACCTCGTGGTTGCAGCCTAAGTTGGCTATGTGCTAACCCTTTGACTAGTCTGGAATGAGCATTCCACTGTTGGCATTGCTTGTTTACAATTAACACGCTTTGTGCAAAACTATTATGCCAATTGATAAAAATGTTGGCAGAACCATACTAAAAGAGCTAGGCACTGTAGTCTGAGAATCCATCGCCTTGTTAACCTCATGCAAGGCCCTGCAAATGGATCCTAACACTTAGCCCCTAATAAATGTTCTGGTAATAAACTGTCCATGAACATATGTTCTTGTGTACTGAAAACTTTTCAATGATAGAAAAACAGCTATAATAGAATAATATTTGTCAAAGCCATTGAATAGGTGAGCTCGCATAAATCAAAATGAGGCTCAAGTTGTTCCAGAACACTGCAAATTGCAATGTTGCTGTGAATACTATACATCAAGTACCAAAACACACACCAAGGTGTCTCAACTTTTGAATTGATGTCATCACGTTTCCTCTCTGTCCTACTGTAGGATTTTCTTGCTTTAGCCACTCTGTAGTGCCATTTGGCATTGAATGAACACCATGAATAGTACAAGAGCTATGCTACGTGGTCTTATTCTATTCTTTTATATTGCCACTTGTTGCTCGGTTGTTGAAACATAAAACCGTTTGTCTTTGCCATTAATTTCCTGACCGTGATTTATTTGTCTTGTTTTGTGCAACCAAATTTGGAAGATTATTGAGAAAGGACCCATCAGAGACTACATGGGACGCCCGTTAATGACTGCAACTAATGATTCCAATCCATGGTGGTCAGTTTTCAAGCAAGCTATCACATCTGTTGGGGAAAAACTTTCAAGTCCTGAAATTATTGCATCCACAACTGATGCAAGATACCTCAGACAGAAAGGAATTCCTGTACTCGGTTTCTCCCCAATGAAAAATACTCCCATCTTGCTTCATGATCACAACGAGGTTTAAATAATGCTCTCTATTCTTCATCGTTCTGCATTTCTCATTTCATTCCAATGAACTCTTACTTTCATATTTTTAACTCCTGTTACTTTCATTTGCAGCACTTAAAAGATACCGTGTTCATGAAGGGAATACAGGTGTACGAATCTCTTATAAGTTCCTTGAGTACATTTACCGAAGCTTCACATTAGATGCCGCCAGTTGATTATGGACGGAACTGAGTTTCTTATCTCAATAGGAAAACCATGTCTAACCTTTGTGGGGGGATAAACTGAGTCATCGGATACCTCCCTCCCCCAAATAATAAATGGTGTAAAAACATTCATATATGATACCTTCCAAAAGGAAAAAAAAAAAAGAAAATTCTGTTATCACTTCACTCATGGTGGGGACTGGGGATGGTACATATTTATTATTGTACTCTTATGAATAGTAATGGCCACAAAGGTTTTTCTATGAAGTTTAGTTGATCTAGATGTCAAATCATATATGATTGTCTATCATGGACCAAGGACTGAGCCTAACTCACTACATTTGTCCATGAATTTCATCCTTCAATGGTATATAAAATCTTCAGAAGTAATGCATTTTTCTTCAGCGATAAATGCGTAAAGTTTATGGTTGAAAATAGTGGTCTTCATGACCATTTTTGTTCCATTAATCTAAATTGGTTCAAATTGACTTTTGTAAGGGCTGAGTATAAGAAATTAGATTTTGCGAACAAGTTTGAATTATAATTCGACTCATCCTATTTTGATTCAATTATTTAGTTATGTATCAGTAACCACAAATTTTTAATTTAAAAATTATAGCTAGCGTTTATTACAGTTTGAAATAAGTTTGGCATTTAAATCTTACGTACGTTAAGGGAGTTACTAGCAAACATATAAGTGCTTTTGCGCTCTAGACTTAATTAATCAACATCGAGTAAATAGTCATTTTAATGATTGAGAATTTGGAATTTGGTTATTTTAGATTAGTTCTTAAAAACTAAGTTGTTCTTAACATCCTTAAAAGTTTAAAGTAGTCCTCGTAGAATTAATCCACTTGTCACACAGAATATTCATAGGTATCATATCCAATCTTCCATGGTGACTCATTTCTCATTTTAAGTTAAGGATGTATTTTCCTCTGCCAATCCTCTCTTTCATCCCAACGACCATCATCCCTCATGTTAAACAATTACAAAGCATGGTCTACAAGTTCAAAACAATTGTAGGTTGCACTGTTGCAGGCATGGACTTGCCCCAGTCCCCACCATCTCATCAACCAAATTCTATACTTATTATATTCTTGAATCCATTCCCCCCTTCCCCATATCAGCAAAATTCCAATCGAACAACCTTAAATTTAATTAGATCGTATCTTTCGCTTCAAAATTCGTTACCCCATTTTGTTTTTGTCGTGTTCAATCATTATCGGTTTATAGCTGAAACTGGAACTCAACTGGGACTATTTTAAGCTCAAGTAACGATAGTTCACTAGAAAAATGTCAAAAGATGAAATGGGACTTGTCTGTGCATCATTTATTTATTTATTTATTTGCTAAAATAGCATCTATGATGGTAGTTCGAATTAAATCATGTCTTTGCATCATCTTGTCTTTTCATCCTTGTATATCTATACTCACTATTATTTCAAGAAAAATGAAATAAAATCAGAATATGCAAAAAGGAAGAAACTAATAGGGAAAGTCCTTATTCATTATTTACATATGTATGAACAAAAATTACAAATCCATCTTAAAGCTAAAAGGTTAACTTGTTAAGGTCGTGTACTTTGAGAAAAAAAAAAGGTTTTCACTTCTAATTGCATAAATGCAATTGCGTTAATAAAAATAACTATTAACCCTTTTCTGATTTACTTTTTGCTTGACTATTTCTACCATAAGATGATGATATGATCTCAAAAATAAAAAATAAAAAGTGGATCAAGTGGTGTAGTACGAAGTAGCATACGAAGGTGACTTAAATGCTAGTGGATGAAGATTGAAGATGAAGTTGGTGTTGGTGACCCCATAAGACATATATTATTGCATGATCTAAAAAACAGCTATCAAACACTGGCTATCACTATGGATATGGTTGTTGATTTGACACTACCCAATACTACTACATTTTTTTCTTGGAAGTTTCACTCTATATCCTTTTCCTGTAGCAAAACGGAATTTGATATTGAATATTATACTCATCATATATATAACTTCAAAGAAAATATATATTATTTCATGAATTCAACACCTCGCCACATGGATTTTGCCTTCATTCCCCTGACCCAACAACCTTCCAAATATAAAATCATTGAGTGTACTTTCTCCCATACCTCATCTTGCCCCATCACAATCTCAACATCTTCACCATTGTTACACCTTATCATCATTTGTTTAGTTTATAAGAATGAGATGACACTAGACACTTTCCCATTAACTCTCAACTCCCAAATGCATGCATGGGTCTTATGTGAGGTCACTTCTAGGGCAATCAATGTATGCATGCAATCCAATCCAATCCATTTGACCCCACACTTTATTTGCTTGTCGTTTTCTATGGTTTTTTTTTTCTGAGTACGGAAGGTCTCTTAGTCGGTACGGGCCAGTTAAGAAAGAGAAAGTGCCATGAAAAAAAAAAAAAACCTTTTTTTTTATTTTCTTTCATTATGAAAATGGCACTACCATGCATTAACATTTCATGGTCAAGGAGTTCGGCAGCATGATAATAATAATAATAATGATGGATACACGTTTTCTATTGTTATGGTAATGTAGTGCACACGACGTGAAGGAAAGAAGCACACAAAATAAAGTTTAGGTTTGCTTTCAGCATCACAATCGTTTGTTTGGTATATGAAATTTGTGAGTGTGTCGATTTAAGGTTTGGAATGTGATGGGAGATGAACTATTTATTGCCTTTTTGGTATTGTAGCTTTTGTCGTGTGATCGCTTTTCAAACACAAGGAATCGAGGAATGTGTTGCCTTTTTGTTGGAAGAAAATTGACCAGTTTTAGACTTTGTGGAGAGTTGAAACGAATGATTAAGGACTTTTAATTTTTCTTATTAATCATCAAATTAAAATATAGATGTTCCATCAGAAGTTAAAAGCGGGTTATTATATTGTTCGCGTAAACAAATGATGATGTTCCATAGAACCTTGTTATGAGAGAGTCGGTACACATGTTATAATTATTTAGAAAATATCTCATCAAAAGAATGTTTTTAGATAAAATATTTTTAACTAACTTTTACTAAAACATGTTTAACTTTTCTTTCTCGCAATAATTTATCGACTTGAGAGAGGGTGAGAGGATAAATTTGAGTGGAATAGAAAGTGAAATGTGTTGTTTCTTTTAAGGAGTTTGGGAATGAAAATGAGTGAATTTAAAGATAAAGTTTGTGAAAGTTTGTAAGTGATTTGAATGATGTAATAAATAAAAGTTAAGCTTTAATAAATTAAAATGTAAAATTACAATTTTACAACTATAGTTAAAATTAATATATTATTATTATTAATATAATTATAATTATTTAAGGATAGTATTGTAAAAAGTTAGGTCACCTACGAATTTCTTCATTAGAGGTGTCAATTTGGCCCCTAGCCCATGGGTCAGTCCTAACCCACTCTTCATAAAGCCCCCTTTTAGGGGGCCCAAATGAAGGGGCCTAAAAAAAGCCATAGCCTCCAAAACCCCATCTCTAGTGGGTTAGGGCTAGGGCTAAGGTGGGTTAGGTCCCCTAAATAATACTACATTAAGCTAGAGTCAAAGATCAAGCCGAGCGACTTGGACGGATCCGAAGACTCAAACAGGCCCGACGAGCCAAACAAGTCTGATCACTCGGACAAGTCCGAAGCCTAAGACAGGCCCGACGACCCATACGGGCCCTAAGGCCCGAACAGGCCCGAAGACCCGAACTGACTTGTTGGGCCCGCTCTGGTCGTTAGACTCATCTTGGTCATCGGGCTCGTCTAATTCATCAAACCCGTATGGGTCGTTATGCTTGTTCGGGTTGTTAGACCAGACCAAACGGGCCCATCTAGGTCATTTGGGCCATCCAGATCTTTTGGCCCGTTCAACTCGTTGGGCCCGTTCTGGCCATCGGACTCATCTTGGTCATCGAGCCTGTCTGGTTTGTCGGACTCGTTTGTGTTGTCAAGCCCGTCTGGGTCATCATGCCTGTCCGGATTGTTGGGTCCGTATGGTTTGTCGGGCCCGTCGAGGTGGTCGGGGTTGTCTCGGTCGTCACGCTTTTCCGGTTTGTTTGGCCCATCCAAATCGTCTAACCAATCCAAATCGTCAAGCATGTCCGGGTCGACGGGTCTGTCAATGCCGTCTTACAGGTTCAGGTTGTTTGGCCCGTTGGATCGTCGGGCCCAGCCAGATAGTTGGGCCCGGACGGATCCTCGGGCCCGTTCAGATCGTTGGAAATGTTCGAGTCGTCGGGCCCATTCGAGTCGTCGGACCCGTCTGGGTCATCGAGCTTGTCGAGGTCGTTGGGCAGGTCTGGGTTGTCGTGCTTGTTCGGGTCGTTGAGTCCGTTCCACAGATAATAATATATTTTATAAAATAATATATTTTTCATGTTGAAGATGAAAGCCCATGGGCTGACCTTGACCCACAAGGCTTTTGTGGGGTTTTGGCGCTATGGGCTTCTTTGATGGGAGCTATTTTTTATGTGGGCTTTTTTGGCCCTAACCCACATGGACCAGGGCCAAGCCCTGTGGGATGGGCCAAATTGACACTTCTACTCTTCATCCTAAGCGAGATGGCATGAGAAGGTAATGCACAAATTTGTTCCTTCATTCGCTTTCAGATTCTTAATTATGAAGACGACAATCACTTGCAACTAGGGATGGCAAAATGGGTCAGGCCCGACAACCCGCCCAAAAAAATGCGAGCCAGGTTGGAATTTCCAACCCGTCAACCCGCTGTAACCCGGCCCGCCTGACCCGCCAGTTTAGCGGGCCAAAACGAGCCAGCCCGCCAGCCCGCTTTTTTTTATGTTTAAAATTAAAAATAATTAAAAAATAATACTTTTTTATATTATATAAATAAATTTATATAAACAAAATTTTAATAAAAAGTTAAAAAAAATTAAAAAAGTAAAAAAAAAATAGATAGGCCAGCCCGCCCGAAGACAGGACAAGTTACAGTTTTCGGCCCGTTTATTGATGGCAGGCCAGCCTAGCCTGGCCCATTTTTGGCGGGCCACAGGCAGGCCGGGCCAAAACGGGTCGGACTGGCCCATTTTGCCACCCCTACTTGCAACTATATCCCCATAAATCACTATGGTTAAATTTATGTTTCCCTCTTCACGTATTTAGTTTTATCCCTTTCACACAAAAAATATTCAAATTTTCAATCCCTCTCCTCTCCCAAACACATTTCAAATTTCTCATTCCCTTTCTTCTCCTAAAATGATTTCACATTCCCCCTTCCATCTCCTCTCCCAAACAAGCATCGAATTTCCCCTTCCCCTTCTCTAAAACAAGGTTCATTAATGTTTGTTGAAGAAATTTTCGTGAGTGGCAAGGATAGTGGTGGCTTTGTTGCTCTTTTAGGCCGCTCTGACTCGAAACCCCAACACCATGTGCCGTTATCTAATCTTCTCCTTTGAAACGTCAATCACCCTGTCAATTTCAGAACCCTCATCTTGCTCAAAAAGCTTGATTCCTGTGACGACATGTTTCACTATAAGTTCCTTGTTCAAACCTCCTCATGCATGATGATTCCATTGTTGTTAGGATCACCGACCTCTGATAACCTTGCGTAATCAATATCTTCTAGAAAGTTCTAGCAATAAGCGCCAATCAAGGTCTCGATTTTGATTGCTTTTGGCGCCTATAGCCTTTGCAACGCTGAAGATTTTGCGCACATGATCGATGATGATAATGACTAGGAGATTCTGCCACTGCACGAAATCGTGGCAAGAGGCTTCGACATTTTGTCCAAAACCACCTTTTGGATATTGGGAGGAGTTGGGAGAACCCTTAAATGGAGGGTTACAATAATTTTTTCTATATATTAGTGTTGGTATAGCCTGCGCTTACTTCGACTCAAATTAGTGTTCCACATTGGCTGATGCTACTATGTGTAACTTCCATGTTTTCATTGGCTTTTGTTCCAACATTGAACCAATGCTTGACTTCAATTAGCATCCTCTTTTGCCTTCTTGTGTATGCTTTTGCCTGACGCTATTTTTCAATATACTTGTACTTCAAATAAGTGTATGTTTTGTCAATCTTAGCTAATTAATTCTTAGTTAACAAAAACTTAGTCTTGCCATAATTGAAGCATTTGGTTTCTTTGATTTGGCCTTAATCTTCAACTCAATATTGATTGAATCATGTTTAACTAATTACGGAGCATGGAATCTTTCAATTAGGAGTACTAAAATAGGTCAACTTGGTCCATATTCGCCTGACCAGTTATTGGCCTATCAAAAACAGGCCAAGTCGGACTAGCCCGTCAAACATAAATGGTCTAACAATGATAACCTGCCCTGTACAAGATAGGCTAACGGATCGGGCCAGACTGATTCATCACTTTTTCTTTTGATTTATTTTCATTTTTTTTAATTTTTAAAATTTATTTATATATATATATATATATATATATATATATACACACACACATATAAATAAATATTAAAAGCATATTTAATCTTATGAAATATTTTCTAAACTTTGATTTGATTAGTTAATGTTTTTAATTAGATTAATTAAAATAATTACTACATTTACATGTTAAATTACTTTATTATAACTAATAATTGGAACTTAATTTGCAAGTGTTAATGATTTAAAATACAACTCTATTATATATTTACACCTTGAAAAATATAATATAAAAAAAAATCTTTTCAATTATTTTTATTTTAATTCTTCTTTTGTTTTAAAAAATGGTCCAATGGATTGAGACAGGCTGACTCATATTTTGGTGCGTAAAATTGACAAACTGGATGGGACGGGTCAGAACGGACTGATGAGTTGAAATCTTCAACCCAACCCGTCCCTTTTAACATGGCTGACAGGCTGACCTAACCCGCTTTGCCACCCTTACTTTCAAGTTTCAATCAACCTTACTAGAAAAATCTTGTTAATAACCTCAACTAAAGTATCTTATGTTTACCCTCATCACATTGTTTTTCACTTGAAATTGAAAAAGAGCATTTTTCACTTGGTTTCTTGATCCTTAACCCATATAATATATGTAGGTCATTTGATCCTAACTCACATGGATAATTAGGACTATCTATTTGACAACCTTAATAAGAATTTAACTTGTATAAAGACATTAGTGCATGAAGGGCTTTTGGCAACGGTTATTTTTGTCATTTTTCCCGGTTTTAGAACCAAGGTATATTAGGACGAGGCCAAAAAGGTTAGTTTTTTTGCCTCGGGTCTCAACTGAAGCAGAAGCTCCAGATTATGTCTCGGTTCTGTTGAGAACCGAGGCCATATGTGCCTCTCTGCATTTTCAACATCCTATCTTCTCCACCAGAAACCCTAGGCAGCCACCATGGTTCCAACACAGCTCCGTCGACCACCGCCACATCTGAAACTCAGAACCAAAGATTCGCAGCCACTGCAATCTTCTCCTTCATCGTAAGAGCAATTTGTGAATCGTGCCACCACCATGGAACCTCCATGTTCTTCATACACGAAAATGTGAGCATCACACTTGCATAAATGCAAACAAAAATCAGTCATCTATAACAAATCACAAACCTTAAATCGTGTTTCCTCCCCTAAATCGCGAAACCACCTTCGTCGCAATGAAAAATTTCTTCACGCTGCCGCTACCTACACATCTCGCCACCATCAACGACAGATTTCCATTCACGCACAACACCAGTCTGCCACGCACCTACAACACAACGACTTGATGCCCACTTCGCGAGCCCCAAATCGCACTTCGCCAGGCCAGAACATGAGTGAGCCAAATGTCAAGTAGTCGCGAGTGGTCGGAGCGCAACAACAGCAGTGGAGGTGGGTGGCTGAGAGAGAGAACACGCATGCGAGGAAGAAGAAGAAAAAAAGTGATTCGCGATTTTTGAACCCTAACGAACCTTTTGACATCAGTTCAATTTTTAACCGAGGCAGAAAACAGTTTTTTGCAGCAGTTCAATTCGACCCGAGGTAGAAAATAATTTCTGACAGCGGTTCAATTCCAACAGAGGCTAAATATCACTGTTGTAGTGGCATTTTTGAAATATTAACCAACTTTTAGGCTTCGAGTCTTCAAAATCGAGGCATAACAGACCTTTTGGCACCGATTTTCTAATGAACCGAGGCATAAAAGTTGGAAAAAATTGCAGAAGTACCATTGCGCCATTTTATGCTTCGGTTAAGCAACAACCGAGGCCTATAACGCGAGTTAAAAGGCCAAAACTACACTAGTGAGACATGACTTTAAATCTTACCGTCCATGTGAGAACTTTGTTAATGAATAATGCATAAGTCCCTTTATAAACACTTTGTTAATTTTAAATAAACTGTTTAAGATCCAACTCACCCTAAACTTTCATGTACAACAAATGTTAATGGTTTGTAAGTATGCCATGGTTGCTCTATTATCTTTGCCATTAAAAAAAATTTGTCATTGGTCGGTGCATAAGATTAATTATATTTCTAATCTTTACAAACATGATAATGTTAGTTTTCAATAAATAATCCCTAAGAATTAGTTATTTTTTAGTTCATCATTTATGGAAATAAGAATGTTAGGAGTACATTTTTTAATTTATTTATGAAATGTGCGAAATGAGGTTTTCTCCTTCTAAGAAAAATGTCACCTTTTCAGTTATTTATTTATGAAAATAAGAACCCAATAACACAATTCAATAAATAAAGAAAAAGATCCCATTGATTTTTAAACATCTAAAAACGAACATAATCTTCCACCACGTTCAAAAGTTTGAAGATTTCAACTAAGCCCAATGTTAGTCTAATAAAGAATTTTCACCTTGACGATGTTGGGAACTTCACATGCATGGTAGGTAGCCATTGAAGAAAGGCAAATTCCACAAATGGCTAAACCCTAATGAAGTTTCCTCCTAACTTTCATCAAACGTATATTTTTCTTACTTTAGAAACACATATAATGGGTTTAATAAATAATCACAAATATCATAACCTTAAAAATGTGAGAATTAATTATTATATGGCATGTCAAAGATCGTACCCTAGATGCCACGAAATTAAAAATTATTTGTATGTCGATTTTAATTGGGCATGTGAGATTACTTGAAATTTGATGCATATTCTGTGTTCCTTCAAAGCGTGTCACAAGTGGAGAAGGAAGCAGAGAAGAAGGAAAAGGCTTCGTACGGATTTGACGACAGTATTCCCTTCACACGTGCGCTGTCATCGGAGAGTGCAAGCTGTTAATGTTTATTACACTTTTAAAATAATGGTTGCTTTTTTCAGTTTCAACCCACGAGGTGCTATATCAAGACATAAATATATTTTAAGGTAAATGATATAATTTTGTTCACCAAATGCATAAATATGTGTCCATTTAAGATCCTTGTAAACTTTTTTTTTAGATTTGAGTTAAATATTTCCCATTCAGATTAGAGATGACAAATAAACCCGTGTCCGTGGGTATCACCCGAACCCGTCCCCGTTTTGACGGGGAATCCCCGCTTTGACTGGGTATGGGTAATACCCGAAATTTTCAACTGGGGATGGGGATGGAGATATATATATACCCGCCCAAATACCCGTCCTCGCTTAAATTACTAAACTATTTATAATTTATTAAATAATCTAAAAAATATATATAAATAAATAATATATTTACACATAAAATATAATATAATATAATATAATATAGTATATATACATATAAATAAAA
>Ga0214542_1007192_pt1 | contig 19571 bp, 11 predicted proteins | sample CNSS1metaG_FD_160096 | JGI IMG/M metagenome (GOLD analysis project Ga0214542, IMG submission 160096) | Root nodule microbial communities from cowpea collected in UCLA plant growth center, Los Angeles, California, USA - CNSS1 | ecosystem: Host-associated > Plants > Roots > Nodule | place: USA...
TGAAGCCTTTGTGCTTGGTCCTGAATTTCTGCAACAGACGACTAGTAAGGTCAAGTTAATCCAAGATCGGATGAGAGCAACTCAGAGTAGGCAAAAGTCCTATGTGGATAAGAGGAGGCAGCCACTTGAGTTTGATGAAGGAGACCATGTATTCCTCTAGGTGACGGCAACCACAGGTATCGGAAGGGTTCTTAAATCAAGGAAGTTAACTCCGATATTTATAGGGCCTTATTAGATTGCACGGAGGATAGGAGCAGCAGTGTACGAGATCACTTTACCACCTCAGCTATCCAACTTGCATAATGTGTTCCACGTCTCACAGTTAAGGAAATCATTGCAAGTACAAATCATGTTTTGGAGTCAGGTAAGGTGCAAGTACGCGAGGATCTGACTATGCTAGTTGGACCGGTTCGCATATTAGATACTCAGGTCAAGCAACCGAGAGGCAAGGAGTTGAAGACGGTGAAGGTTCTCTGGGATGAGACAACCCAGGAGATGACTTGGGAGATGGAGGACCTCATGAGGAAGTCTTATCCTCACCTCTTTGCTGGTAAGTCCTACTTTCGAGGAAGAAAACTTTTAAAGGTGGAGAATTGTAAGACCCGTGAAATTTAATTAATTAAATCATTAATTAATTAATAAATACGGGTAGAAAGCGCCTTTATGGCATTAAATATTGTTTGATGTGACGTGGAAAAGTACTAGCTCAAGGGGTTAAGAGTACTTGATTGTGTGAGAGGACTTGGGTTCAAGTCCCATCTATGTCAATTGTGTGTCATTGATTTATTATTATTTTTTTTTTGGTAATTGTGAGTGGTGAGTGATAATATAGTCATAAGATTATAATGGTTATCACTAAATATGAATTGGCATAATGGTTGTGCTTTGGCCTTATGGTGGAGGGTCACGGGTTCAAACCTTGTTAGAGGTGAAAAAGACTTTATTTTTGTTAATTCTTGTTTGGAGTGGAGGTGAAAGGGCAAAAGGTAAAGCCAAAATGAGGAGCAACGAAAGGGGCTGTGAAAAACAATATTAACCCACTAAGTAAATAACCTTAAATGGAAATTTGAAACTCTAATAGGTTCATTTCGAAAACTCGTCCAGGTGGGGAGTTTTATGGGTTTGAGCAAACTAGGGTCTTGCTCAGGCGAGACGGCCTCGCCTAAGCGAGGTAAATTAGGCTAAGCGAGGTTAGGGGCTTAGCTTGGGCGAGAGTCGTGCCAGAGTCCAAGTATGAGACTTGGATGTTTTACTACAAACGAGGAGTCTGTAGGGCAGGACTATGAGCGGGATAGGCTCATAAGGTTGGACCACGAATGAGTTAGTTTAGTGGGAGCACAGGGAAGTCCTAAGACCTAGTTCATGGATATGACTCATGAAGGACTATGAGGTCATGGTAGGGTTATTTGAAAAGCTTGAAATACTAGTTATGTTACTTTGGGATGGGGGACATGTTTAATTCATGTATCTATTTTATATATATTGTGCATAGCTCACCCTTTCCATGTGTGTGTGGCGATGATCGGATAATTTGTTATCCAGGAGCAAGTGATTTGACAGGTGGGCCAGGAGATGCTTAGACTCAGAGCGAGGGCTAGCAGGGGATATTTTTGTATATATATATATATATGTTTATTATTTTTGTTTTGAGATGATTATGTAACCATTTCGGGAGCCATTGACTTTTATTTCAGTTTTATGATTATGGTCTTCTTGTTTATGACACGTACATTAAAGGTTTTGAATTTCCCGCGTTTTTTTTTTTGGGAAATGGTTTTATAATAAATGTGGTATTTATTTTATTTCGGAATTTATTTATTAAATATTAGTAATATCCCTTAGGGATGTTACAAGAAGAATTCAGCTAGTTATGCTAATTAATATGTGCTAAATTCAATTCTAGATCTAGATCTAGATCTCCTTATTTTATGGATCAAATGGCAAGTGGCAAGTCACACTTCCCAGATTTGCAACATGTGCTAAATGTGTTAAACATGGCTTGCTTTCTAGAGCACCATTCAGCCAAGGCTTGTTTAAGGAGGACGTGAGCCCAATTAAGCAATGCTTTGGTGAATTCTTGGTCAATTATTCAATGTATAACATATTTATAAAGGTGGTCCAATTACATTGGCCGAAATGTGACATGCAAACAAATGTTTATCTAAATTTTAATATCCTTTTTAGCCCATTTGAAAAGTAGATTAATTCCCTTGGGCTTCAAAGGATCTTGACCATCACTGCATTTTGGATCTTCTTGAGTATTTTTCTAGTGATTGGTCCTTTGTATGGACTTTAAAATTGTGTTGGGCTTGATGAGCTTAGTTGGCTTGGGCCCAAGTCATCATCGACATATTGACTATAATGACATTTCTCCTCTAGTTAGAATGACTACCATTAGACTTATGTTAAGCATTGTGGCTGTAGAGGATCTACATCTAGAACAATTAGATGTTCAGACAATGTTCTTTGATGGTGACCTTGGTGAGAACATCTACATGGTACAACCAAATTGTTTCTAAGTGGTAGAGAAAAAGAACTTGGTTTGAAAGTTGACCAAGAGTTTGTATGGCCTGAACCAACACCAAGACAATATTACTTGAAGTTTGATAGTTTTTGGAATAGGAAAGGGTACAAGAAGTGTACAAGGGATCAATATTGCTATATGAGAGATTTTGGTCCATCCTATATTATATTATAACTGTATGTTGATGACATGTTAGTTGTAGGATCTAATATGGATGAAATTAATTGATTGAAGGCATAATTGTCTGAAGAGTTTGAGATGAAGGATTTGGGTGTTGCAAACAGATTTAGGGCATGAACCTCAACAGGAACAAATTTAATGGTTCTTTAATATTATCGTAAGAGAAGTATATTGGGAAAGTGTTACAGAAATTCAATATGCAGGATGCCAAGATCGTAAGTACACCTTCGGGAGTTCACTTTAATCTCACAAAAGAGTAGTCACCTAAAATAGATGAAGACAAGGCAAAAATGGCTAAGATCCCTTATGCATTTGTAGTTGGTCGTTTAATGTATGCAACGATATGCACTAGACTAGACATTACTCATGTAGTAGGAGTTGTTAGCATATTCATGCTAATTCAGGAAGGAAGCATTGGGAACCCGTCAAGTGGTTGTTATGCTACTTGAAAGGTACTTCTAAAATTGCATTGCATTTTAGTAAGAATGATGCTATTTTGGAAGGATATTATGATACAAACTTGGGAGGTTGTTCAAACACAAGGAATAGTACTACATTATTTATGTTCATAGTAGGTGGCGTAGTATTTAGTTGGATGTCTTGACTTTTGAAAAGTGTTACCCTTTCAACCATAGAAGCATAGTACATGGCTATTTCAGAAGCATGTAAGGAAATGATTTGGTTAAAAAAAAATCTTGAATAATTAGGCAAGAAGCAGTGCGGCCATGCTTTCTATTGTGATAATTAGTGTGTCATTCATCTTGCTAAAAATCTTGTGTTCCATGCAAAGACAAAGAACATCTAGTTAAGATACCACTTCATTAAATGGTTAATCAGTGATGGTACTTTATTCTTGCATAAGATCCCTGGGTCAAAGAATCCTGCAGATATGTTAACCAAGGTGGTAACTACTAAGAAGTTGAAGCTTTGCACAACTATTGGCCTTCATGGTAAGTTGTTGAGAAGGCATACTAGTTTGGAGGTGTTATCATTTGAGGTTTACTGGATTCACTTGGGAGTGCAATTGATGTGATTAGCCTCCAAGTGGGAGATTGTTGAGTATATGGAGTCTAAAGGATTTATTGGGTCTAGCCCATTTACTTGTTTTGTATTTAAAAATACTCATGTAATTGTGCATTTCTGTGTTGCTCGTGTAATAACTTTTGTGTGCTTCTGTATTGACTCGTCTAACGAGTGGGTCCTCCCTTCCTTCATTAACTTCATGAATTATGCTTCTCACTCCATAAGCGTAACACTCGCCCAACGAATCTACATGATTTATAACTCAAGATAGATATATAATTTGTTTCAACCAACCTCAAAAGGTATTTTCCATACATCCTTTAATCAAAAATGGACTCTATCAATTTAAAATTGTACCAATTAACACCAATTGAACCAGATTTGGATATCATTCAGAACATCTCATCTATTCTCAGATACACTTCAATTCTTCATAAAAAATTTAACTACTTAAAAGAATCATATTCTTGATTCAAGAAAAGACCACAATACATCTTAAATTCAACCGATCGTAGTAGCAAATTTAGCAATCAACCCATTTATCAATCATAACAACAAATTTTACATATCTAGGTGCCTTAGTTATCGAGAAAACAATATCTACACGAGAAAAGTTCAGATCAATTATCTAATCATACTCTAATAATCCCAATTAAATAGAGGTTTATCTAAACTTCTTATACCAAACATGTTAAACCTAAGATTTTTACACCCATACCAAAGATCAAAAGACTCTAAAAAAAGAAGAACATACTCTATTCCACAAATTAATTAAATAGAAGTGCAATTAATCCATTTTTTTATATTTATGTTTAAATAAATTAATATATAATTTAAAATATTTTTTGAAACTTTAATATATTTTATATATTTAGCATCGAAATTTTTTTATATATTTATATAAAAATTTTGACACTTCAAAATATTTGCTAAAGACCCGTTCCTTATTCCGAAATATCCTTTAGTTCAATTAGATTTTTATTGGCTTCGATTTTCCAACCACCACGCCAGTTACAACACCATCATAATTATAATATGTAATTACTATATAGTAATCGTAGTTACTATATATCCACACGTATCAAAGAATCAACTTACTATATTTATTAAAATTTTATAATACTTATCATTCATTTCGGGATCAAACTTGAGAATGTATATTTTATATTTTGAAAAGTTGATTCCAAAATAATCAGATGTACTATTTTTGGTGTGTAAGAAGAAATACGCATGTCAAATCCAATTCGTGCAACCTTAAAATTTAAGAAAGAAAAAAACACTTTGTTGATGAAATAAAGAATTGTCAAGCCAATAATTTTCTTGGGTTCTTGAAATTGTGTCACTCTAAGGAATTTAAAAACTTGAAGATGAATGATGACCTAGGTTATAGTCTAGGCCCACAAGAGTCACGTCCTGAAGAACATTGATATTGATACATGATTGGAGAAGAATACATTTATATGGGTATTCATTTTCTCCACTTCTCCCCTTTGTTTTTATTTTTTTCATGAGCACCACAAATTTTAAGTATGCAGCTGAACCAAACACTTATAGTTCTTTCTTGCTCTTAACAATAATGACCCCATTTGTTTTGTTTTGGTACCAGCAAAGGCAAGTGGTTGTGCATGCCTTGTTGCCTTTTATCATTATTTTGTTGTTTTCTTTCTTGAAAAAAGTACAAACGACAGAAGTAATTAAAAGAAAAATAAAGCAGATAAAATGTGTTATTTGGATGAATGTAAATAAAAGGTAGATTACGTAAGACAAAATTCAATTTTTATAAAGGAGTGAAAGTTTAGTAAATAAGATCTATAAAAGACTTTTACTATTTAAATAATTAATTTAAAAAGAATAAGAGAGATTTATAAAGATCAATAAAGAATAATTGAAATTGAGGTATCAAGTATTCAACTCTTTCACTGATAAAAAATAAATCTAAATTTTTTCATACAAAAATTTTAATTAAAAAATTTATACTTTTTATTATATTATATTATTAAAAATGTAAAACATGAAAAAAACACTGAATCAAACACTTTTCCGCTTGAAGAAAAATTGTTTCGATATAAACTTTATTTTTTTCTTTTAAATAATGTGAAATTTATATTTTCATCATATTATTTTACTAAAGGTATAATTATTATAAAAGGCTGTTGTGTAGATATTTTAAATTTTTATTCTAATTTAATGATAACCAAATTAGAATTATTAAGATATACAATGTGACATACGACCGATATAAAGTTGATTATGGTCTCTAATTTTAGAGAAGGTAACATTATATATTGTATTAAGATTTAGTTTTCTCTTCATCCCATCTAGAGAGATAACGATGCTTAAGTTCCTTACATTTGGTTATGCACAATTATTATTTGTTAGAAATTTCCTTCAACAGTATCAGAGCAAGTCATACTCCATTCATGTGTGATTTTGAAAATTTTGAAATTTGGTACATAAATTTTCAAGTTTTGGTAGTTTGGTATTTTAAATGAGCTAATTGACTCAAGAAGTCATAATAGTTTGTCACTTGATTCAGCCACCTCATCCTCGGGTTCATCACTTTTCTTTGTGCTAATCTTCAAGGCTATTGATAACATTGTCGTGAAGCGATCAAATTAATACTACTTATCTATAAAAACTTTAGTATTGTTAAGAAAATAGTCAAAAGATTGGTATGGGTAAAGTCAACCCTTAGTCGTCTCCCAACGAACACGAAATTGATTTCTAACAAATTATTAGTTCTTATAAAAACTATACAAAAGGGGTTAGTTAAACATATAGGAAATAAAGAGATAAAGTTGGAAAAAATATAAAAATAATGATAAAGAAAATAGATTGATTCCATTGCTTTTTCAAAATAGATTCATTATCGGTTATCTAAAAATTATTGCTCAGTTAATTATTAGTATAGATTTATAAGTTAATCAATGTAAAGTCTCAATTAATTTGTTGACGTTCTCACTTTTAACCAAAATATAATCTCAATTAAAAGTGAGAACTTTTAGATTATCCATAGTAAATTCATCCAAAATACAATCTCAATCAAATTTTACAATGCGTAGTCATATCTATTCTTTTATCTCCTCACCAAATAACAAGCTTATTTAATCAAAGTAAAGTCTCGATTAATTTTAGTTAGAGTAAATACCTTTAACCAAAGTAGTCTCAATTATTGGTAAAACCTCATTTAATCACTTGAAAGTTTCTAAATGGAATCAAAGTAAAGTCTCAATTAAATTTAAAAACCCTTCAGCTCATGTGATTAGCATGCATATAGATTTAAACACTTTGCTAATTAGCTAGCATATAAAAATCATTATTTTTTATGTGATTCAAAGACAAAAGACATAGATGAATGAAAATCACAACAATAATAAAAAGAAAAAAGAAATTATTTCATTATAACCTCAGAATCCATAATGAAATTATAGTGGAACAAACTCAAGAAATTTAACACTCCATGGAATACAAACGTAACATAAAAATAGAAGAAGAGAGGGGAAAGAGAAAATGAAATTAGACCCCTAATTAAGGGTTCCTAAACTCTAAAGTTTTGAGATTGTTTTTATATTTCTTCTTGATGTCTTATACAAGACTTGGACTTAACTTTATATATATACTCTATCTATTTGTATGCTCTAAAACTTATATTCAAATCCCTATAAGGATTGTGTGCTTTAGAACCCAGTATTTCATTTTATTTCTTGTGCACACACAAAAAGTAAAAGGAGTGATGCTAAGGCATCTCTTACTCACTCTACCGTTACTTATCGTATAAGCCTTTGGGTTAATATTTTTTTACTTAAATAAAATCCACATATGAGGCTATATCTAATTGAATAGACTGAAACAAACAAAACAATTCATCCATTGGCTGTAATCTGTTAAGAATCTTTTTATTACTTGCTATTGATCTTCCATTCACAAATTGCAACAGAAGCAACCAAAGAAATCATGAATTAATCATATCAGATCACCTTGAATATGCCATGACAATGACTTGTTTTTGTTTAGCCTTTTGGCTACGACAAAATCAGAATGCTCTGACTATTAGTTTGGTGCAGACCACACAATTTTATAACACTTATCTTGTTAAAATAACAATTTTTTAATTTCCTTTTTCCAGAATTATTAAAGAAATTGGGTTTTCCAGTAAGAAAAAAAAATGTACAAATTTTGGCTTAATATTTAAATTTTTTTCTATGACATCTCAAAGCACACAAAACATTTGTCGACACAAAAAAATATTATTAAAAAAGCAAATTATAAGAAAAAGAAAAATGTAGAAACCAAACCAAACTCATGGATAAAATATACATAACAAACTTCCTTAAAAAAAGTTAAACATTTTTAATTATAAGAACTTTATAAAAATGTAAGGCCAATTATTCTTTGCCCTTATTTTTAAGGTTTATCCCCATTTGTTGGGCCTAAGGGTTGGCCCATAGGATGTCCAAGACCCTAAACTGCCATAACCATGTCATTCCACTCATTTTCAGAAAAAACAACTTTCTCCCCCTCTCTTAGAGTTGCAACCACCTTCTGCTAGGGTTTGGACTTTGACTATCCTCATGTTAGCTCAACCATTTTTTTTCTGTCCACGTAAGTCAGTTTTCCGCTCATACTCTTTCTCCTTCCACTTATTCTTCATAGTTCTAGCTAGGGTTTGTCTTGATAAACTCGTTTAAATCTGTTCCGCTATTTTTTCAGCTCCTTAATATGTTTCTAGAGCTGTTGTGCTATGCTATTTGGAGTCAAACTCTTTTGCTAGTTCTTTCTAGGTAAGGGAAGCTAGGGTTTTGAGTTTGGATGTACTTTGCTTGTTTTTCAGCACTATTTCGTGCTTATAGTGTTTGTATGATGCTTAACATGATATGAATATATATTTCACATTGTTCTGGGTGAATATGTGTACTGGCCTACGTGAACAATAGAGGAAATCTGATAATCTCGCCCAAGCGAGTGGAGCTCGCCTAAGCAAGAGTATCAGAAAACCCTCCAAGGTGTAGCGTGACGAGCCCCAGTCTTGAGTGAGAAGTCATCCCGCTTAGGCGAGGAGGTCTCACCTAAGCGAGAGAGTGCGACAACACCATTGTTCCTCTTTTCGAGCTCTTGCCTAGGTGAAAGGAGCTCGCCTGAGCGAAAGAACCTTCTCGCCTGAGCAAGACCTTTCAGCCTAAGTGAGAACTAGGCGAGAATGTGCCCAAGACCTGTTTTCTTCTCTGTTCTTGTGTGTTTGCCACATGTTTGGTATGATTGTTATGTTAAAGCATGCGATGAGTGAATATGCATGAGTAAAATGGTTTGTTGATTATAATTGATAAGTTTGACATAATCTTGGCATGTGACATGTAGGGATGGTTGGTTATGAAAGTGACATGGAATTGGTATGAATAATGATTTTATATTGGTTGATGGAATATGTTGTTGGTGTGGTCAAGACGTAATTCCACGATAGTTTCGTGGTGGTGCCTCATTTGGTCAGGACGTAATTCCATGAATCTCTAGGTGAGATCTCATGGTGGTGCCTCATTGGTCAGGACGTAATTTCATGACCCCTGTTAGTGGGAGCTCATGGTGGTGCCTCATTCTTAGGACGTAATTCCACAAAGATCGTGGTGGTGCCTCGTTATATAATTTAGTAAAGATTCAAGATAAGGATTGCATCCTGACACTCTAAAGAGTCAGTTAGTCTCACGTAGAGCGTATTGACTCAAGTGGTGAGAGTAGTAGGAGGCCTTAGATCTTTGAAGGCTAACCTTGTGAGTGGTAGGGTGAAACCCATTGACAATTGGCTCTGCAGAGCAGTAGAGGCCACTACAAGTACAAGCATCTAGTGAATTCGACTAATTATATGTATCTGGATAAATCGTGTCTTGAGTCTTAGTGTATTGTTTACGAGTCATAACATGTTTGGTTGACGTATGAATCTTTGACGATCAAATTGAATGTAATAGTATGATAATCATTTTCTACTCTAGCTTACCCTTTCTGTTTTCTTGTGTGTTAGGTGTGCTTTCTTCTTTTGCGATGATCATCAATTTATTGAAGGGAGCAGATGTGAGAACTTCTTGTGGTCATCAGGGTGATGGAGATTCCGATGCATAGCTTTGAGTTGGATCCCGTTTGTTCAAGTTTCCTTTAGGGTTGTAGCCCTTGTACTATGTTGCCTTTGAGCTTTTATGTTGAATACTGCCTAATTTCTAACCTGTTTTGTATTGGCATCGTGGTGTGCCTTAATTTCCTCTAAGTATTTTTGGAAAACGGTATGGAGTGACATTAATACTCCAAAAACTTTGCTCTTATTATTATATTGTGTGATGTTTCATTTAATTAAGTTTATTTATTAAATGGGACGTTAAAAGAAAACCAATAAAAATCAAGAGTAATTCTAAATAACTAAATGGTAAATTTTATTTCCTAATACCGAAGAAATTAACTTATCCCCATAATGATTTCTTTCTATTGACATGAGAAGACAAGGTGGCTTGCTTTTTGAACATTTGATGAAGATTGAATGAAGCTCTTTTGAACTATCTTGAAGCCATTACCATTGGAATGAAGCCTACATTGATGAAGGAAAGGAGATTTGATGATATCCATGGTGATCAAGGCTGGAACGTGTGCTCTTCATGTAGTTACATCATTTAGAAAGTGTATTTTAAGTTTGTAATTCATGTTGTAGACCTTATAACATTAATTTGATATTTTTGGTCTTAGGTGTGTCTTTTAATCTGTTGAATGGTTTTTCAACAGGTTAAAATGTCTCTTTTAGTCTGTTGAATGGTTTTTCAACAGGTTAAAAGGTTGGCTGCAATAGTCTTAAACTGCAACAAATTCAATCAGTTGATTTAGTTTTTAATCGACTGATTTCACTTACGTCAAGTGAAATCAACCGATTGATGTGAAAATCAACCTGTTGAATTTCGTAACAATTTGACTATAAAAGCTGTGATTTTCGAAAGAGAGGACTGTTGATCATTTTAGAGCGCGATTTTGTTCTGGAAACTTGTGGAAACTCTCTCCTTCGTGATCATACAGTTTGCAGCAGTGGTTTATTGATCTTGGACCAATTCTTGGAGCTTTTGGCTTGGTTTGAAGCTTGGAAAAAGTGGCTTGTGGTAGGCTAGGTTGTGCTACCACTAAGGTTTGATCTTTCTCAAGCTTTGTGTGTGTGCCTGGTGGTTTACCAGGTCTACAAGAGGGTTCTTGTTGTGCTGGTGTGATTCTTGTGTGATTCAAGAGTCTTTTGTGGTGTTTTTGCGTCTAGAGTTCAATACTGTTTGCATCCTAACTTGGTGATCTATTTGATTCAATTAAAGGTGGTTTTTAGCTTGCAAAGATAGCCTAAATTTTTAACTAGCCAATTCAACCTCCCTTATTGGCTTTTCAACCATTTCAAAACTAACACTTTCCAACTCAAACTTCTTTTTTTCACATCTTTAAAGTTTTTTCACATCTCTCTAAGAAATTTGATAAACATTACATAACAGTAATATAGAATCACTTGTTTTGTTTACAAATTCTAATTAGTAAAAAATTATTTCCCCTTGTTTATTCTACATGAAAAAAAAAAGAGATAATAAGATTATAATGAATTATTTATCATGTAAGAATATTTAATACTTAAATTCTATATAATACTTTTAAAAAAATACTATTATGTTTAAAGCATAATTACTATATACTATTAGTATTAATTTATCTAATTACCATAATAATTGTCTTATACTTAACATTTCCCCATATTTTAAAAAGTATAATGTCCTATAAAAATGAAGTCATGAATATATAACTAATTGCTTCGATATTTTAAAGTTTGCACAATTTTTATAAGGGTTACCATAACGTATGTTGTAAGCTTAGACTATCCATTATCTTTATCAAATTATTAACTTCAAAAATCTAATATACATTATGGTTTTCCTTTTAGCTATGCTTATTTTATTCAATACTCGAATTTAAAATCTTGAAAGCATCAGTTTGGAATGATTTTTAATTATCCAATCTCTTTTCTCAAAGGGAGAAAGGATGGCTTCTTAAAGATTTGGAGTTGGATGAGACCTCATGAGAGGATGGAGAGATAACTTTCTCAAGTGAAGTCAAATTCAATGAAGAAGGGTTTAAGAGACTCGTGGTCAATTCCTTTTAAGAAGGGGAGGATAATGAGCCCTTAATGATGGCAAACCTCTAGTCAAGGGACCAACTATAAGAGTTATGGTCAGGTGTATACAAGAAGAGTGTGCTTCAACTGAGGTTAGTGGGCCTAAGCTCTTATTCTCATGGGCTAACATTGTATAAAGGCACTCTTAAGGTCATTCCAATATTGAACTTGAGGAACATTGTTTATTCTTCTCTCCCTTCCTAGGGATGTCTACTAATACATTACAATGCCTTGGAAACTTAGGGTAGCTAGGGGTACCTTCTTCTCCTGAATTACTTGGTGGAAGGCAAAAAGTTGTTGCACCTTTATCTCCCCGTCAAGGTATGTTTCTACATCTTCCTTTACATAGAAGTGACAAAGGTCTACTTTATGTTCTCTTGGTCCCCTAGGAATATATTCTCTTCTATTTCTTCTACGTGGTGGAGGAGGAGGTTGATAGAAATCATCCACTAGTCTATTATCTTCTTCATACGGTGTAATAAGTCTTAGAGTTTTAAGGCTCACAAAGAGGTGTATAATCTCCATTCTTTCTTGCAATCTCTCTTCTTTTTTGTTTTATTATTCTAAGCTCCTTCTCAATGATAGCAAGATGAGTTTCTCTTTCAATTTTCGTTTTTTTCTTTTCAAATAGCCTTTTGCTTCCTCCAAAGTTTTAATGACTTGGATTCTTATGTGCCGATCGGTTTAAACTATGTTCTCATTCACTCGAGTCACTACCACCTTGGTAATAAGGATTCCTATACATCTTTAAGCTTTTTATTTTCTAATATTTTTTTTGAAAAAAAAAATCTAAACAAAATCTAAAAAGGAAGTAGATAGCAAGCCTCTTGAGTTCCCATCCACGAAAGAAAGGTGAATCACTTGGATTGCTTAAGTACCAAGTCTTTCCTAGCCAAGGGAACTCAATGTTCTTGCACAAGACTTCTTAAATGGAATTAAGTGAAAGACTAAGATCACACACATCAAGCTACAAAGTAGAAACAAAAACAATCAAAACAAGAAATTAAAGATGTTAGGCTAAGCGATCCTAAGGTGAGGCTTGTTGGTACAAGACACACTAATCATTAAAAAAACACTTTACTATTTGATTAAGGTTCTAATTAAGAGATGAGAGAACACCTAAGGCTCCCCTGATCCATTCTAGAATTGTTAATTTGAGCATATTAGGTTAGATTCCTCATATATGGTAATTTTCACATTTTTCATAGAATTAGTGTTTGTAAAGTGTTTTTAAACATCATTTAAGTGTGGTTGCATCATATTTTGAGCCCTAGGGTCTTAGGTTAGTCAAACCTAGTGTTAAGAGTCAAATTCTTCTCATTTAGCCTTTAAACCATGACATGTTTGATCTTAGAGTTGACTTTTGCCATTTGGACCCCAAATAAATAGCCAATCATTTGGAGCACTTTAGGACGCTTAATTTGACTAGTTTGGGACTTGGGATTGCCAAAAATTTGAAAGGGGGCTTAATCAGGGTCGAACCAACAAAATAGAATAGTTAAATGTAATACTTAGGAGTTAACCCAAATTTGTCTCCCAATGATCAAACCTTTCATTCAAATTTGTTTTCCAGATGCAATTCAACACAAAGGGGGGGGGTTGGAAGATTTCAAGGAACTCAAAACAGACAAAAATGCAAATGCAGAACTGATAAAACAGTAATTATAATGACTTTGATTCCTTGATTCGAATGAAAATTGATGTAGGATTATCTTGTTCCTTTTAGAAGATTAATGAATATGGTGATGATTGATTAAGAAAACTAAGGAAATCCCCACTGGACATTAAGATAACAAGCTATCTAGATGTGAAGGTTCCTTTCCAAGGTTCTAGAGAGGAGGAGAATGGATTGATGGAAAGTAAGAAACCACAAGGAAAAACATATAATAGAAACAATATAAACCAAGAAGAGTAAAGAAACATAAAATGAAAAGAAAGGGAAAAGGGAGGAATGGAGGATTCACGCCACTACAAGGCTAGGCTAGAAGAAGCCATGGCAACCTTGAAGATGAGTGGTGTATGCCGCCACTTGCCAAGGCAAGATAAAGCTTGAAAGAACTCCACTCCCTAAGGAGGAATGCTCTCACAAAAGGTTGAAACATATAATTTCTCCAAAATGTTCAACCCTTGTATAAGTGTGCGAAGTCCCCTTAAATAGACAAGTTTAGGGGCCCCTTAGCAAAACAACTAAGTTAAAGGATTACAAAAGAAACCTAGCATGTTCTAGAAAGTAGGTCATCCTAGGGTGCACATGGGTGAATTTTCGTCCAAGCCATCTAGGTGGCAAGTTTTCATGGCCAAGGCTCCCAAAAGAAGGTTCTAGAACATTCTAGAAGACTTGGTGTGCAAGGCATGTGGGCCTCCCCTTTCTAGATGCTTCTAGAAAGTCTTGTTCCTTTTCTCTCTTCCTTAGGACGCCAAGTGTCTGCTATGTGGTTCTCCTCCTTTCTTATTCCTACAAAAGCAAATTAAGGAATTTATTAACATGTTGGTTTAAGGTTAAGCTAATATTGGGTCAACAAGTCCACCCTTTTTTCAAGGTCAACAAGTCAACTCAAAATAGTCAACCACAACCAACTTCAAAAAATTGAAACTAAAGAAATGCAAAATAAAGATAGAGAGGATAATGCCTTCCCTTTTGTCATGCTCCTAGTGATCCTCCTAGGGTTGGCCTCCTTGGAACTTGATGAGGTGGTCACATCTTCATCATCCTCTCCCTCTTGGAGAGAATTCGACCACGAATTCTTAAGCCCTATATTAAAAGGAGAGAGGTCACTTACATTGAAAGAGTTGGTTACATTGTAACTTGAAGGTAAATCCTACTCATATGCATTATTGTTGATCCTCTTGAGGATATTGAAAAGTCCATCCCCTCTTGGAAGAAGTTTGGACTTTCTTTGGGTAGGAAATCTTTCCTTCCTCAAATGTAGCCATACCCAATCCCCTTCCTTGAAAAGGACTTCCTTCTTTCCTTGTTGCCTAATTCTTGATACTTCTTCACCTTCCTTTCAATGGCTTTCTTGACTTGTGTGTGCAAGTCTTGGATCATTTTAGCCTTTGCCTCCCCATCGTGGCAAGTCCATGCCTCTTCAGTTGGAAGTGGAAAAAGATCAAGAGGAGTTAAAGGGTTAAAACCATACACTATTTCAAAGGGAGAGTGAGAGATGGTAGAGTGCACAATCCTATTGTATGCAAACTCTACATGGGGAAGAAGCGCCTCCCATTCCCTAGTGTTGTGGACTATCATGCACCTTAATAGTTGACCCAAAGTCCTATTGACGACCTCGGTTTGACCATCACTTTGAGGGTGACAAGTGGTGGAAAAGAGGAGTTTAGTTCCAAGTTTTCCCCACAAGGTCCTCCAAAAATGGCTCAAGAACTTTGTGTCTCTATCACTTACAATGGTCCTAGGTAGGCCATGAAGTCTCAATACTTCCTTGAAGAAGAGATTAGCAATATGTGTTCCATCATCAACTTTGTGGCATGGAATAAAATGGGCCATTTTAGAAAATCTATCCACTACCACAAAGATGGAATCCCTACACTTTCGAGTCCTTGGGAGCCCTAGAACAAAATCCATTGAAATGTCTACCCAAGGCTTGGAAGGGATAGGTAAGGGAATGTAGAGACCATGAGGTTGAACCTTGGATTTGGCTCTTAGACATGCTAGACAAGAATTGCAATGCCTATCAACATGCTTATGCATGTGAGGCCAATAAAAGTGTTCTTTGAGGACTTCAAGAGTTTTGTTAGTCCCAAAGTGACCCATTAAGCCTCCCTCATGTGCTTCTCTTATGAGTGATGCTCTTAGAGACCCTTGAGGAATGCAAAGCCTTTTACCCTTTAAGAGATATTGGTTGGAAAGATAAAAGTCTTTCCTTCCCCCTTGGTGGGATTCACCATAGATAAAAGCGAAATCATCATCCTTTTCATACAAATCCTTAATATGATCAAAGCTAAGAAATTTAGTTTCAAGCATGGAAATAAGAGTGTGCCTTCTTGAAAGCGCATCTGCCATAACATTCGCCTTTCCTTGTTTGTGTTTGATCATATAAGGGAATTGCTCTAGGAATTGTACCCATCTTGCATGTCTTTTGTTGAGTTTGCCTTGGCTTTTCAAAAACTTAAGAGCTTCATGATCACTATGGATCACGAATTCTTTAGATAGAAGATAATATTGCCAAGTTTGCAAGGTCCTCACAAGAGCATAAAGCTATTTATCATAGGTAGAGTAGTTTAGATGACTTCCTTTGAGTTTTTCACTAAAGTAGCCTGTGGGATGACCCTCTTGAAGAAGCATGGCCCCAATGCCCACATTGGAGGCATCACACTCTATTTCAAAGGTCTTGGAAAAGTTAGGGAGGACTAAGAGTGGTGCTTTGATCAATTTCTCTTTTAATGGTTCAAAGGCCTTTGTTTGATCAATACCCCACTTGAAGTCAACTCCCTTCTTTACCAATTCATTCAAGGGTGCGGCTATGGTGCTAAAATTAGGCACAAATATCTTATAAAAATTAGCCAACCCATGAAAGGACCTTAGTTCACTAACATTCCTAGGTGTGGGCCAATCTTTGATGGCCATGACTTTCTCTTGATCCACATGGACCCCATGTTTGCTAATTTTGAACCCAAGGAAGAAACATGATCCATGCCAAAAACACATTTCTCCATGTTGGCAAATAAAGATTGCTTTCTTAGCACTAGTGCAAAATTAGTTTGTTATACCTATATATTATACCTATTCAAATTCATTAGGTATAAAAAAGAGAGACCATAATAATTTTACGAATAATATGAGTTTTTTTATTCCTGTTGGGCTTAAAAAAGGTATACAAAATGATTCAGTGACATTTTTAGAATATTAAATAAAACTTTTTATAATTGTTTAAGTATAATAGGTATAGAATATTCAATTTTTTTCTTACCCTTCCAACTTCTCAATGATATTTCACATTTCACAGTGTGTGTGCTTGTTTCACAGTGTGTTTGCTTCTCCAGACTTTTCCTGTTTTTTTCTTTTCCATTTACTCCTCACAGTGGGTTTCATCTTGTCTGTCCAGTGTTCACTTGTTGCTATTGAGGTCAGTTCGCATATGCCGTTTGGGTTGTGGGTCGATGTTTGTCGTTCGTCGTTCGCTGTTCGCCGTTCGCCATTCGTTGTTCATCGTTCGTCGTTCGCCCTTTGCATTCGTCGTTCATCGTTTGTCGTTCGCATTTGCCGTTCAACGTTCGCTGATCATCGTTCTGTCATCATCTTCTCCATTCCCCTTTCCTTTATCATTTGCGTTCGCTCCTCCATTGGAGTTAATCTCCTCTGTTCATGTTTTGCACCTCCATTGTTGTCACGTTTAGGCAATATCATTGTTCTCCTATTGATTATTGGGTTTGCTGCTTTTGCTATGTTTGATGTTCCCATTTTTACTATTTTTGCTAGGTTAGGTTGTTTCTGCAAAGATTTTAGGGTAGGTTACTCATTACTAATAAGTATTTGGTGCTCTGCAATATTTATTTCAGGTTTATACAATAATTCATATTGAAATCAATAATATATACAAACCTAAGCCAACTCCTCTAATAAATAACTTGGTCTTTGTCTCTTCAAAATATTTAAAAGTCATGGTTGTAGAAATGCATGTTGTTATTCCATATATGTTCCAGGGAGTGGCCATGGTTTTGTTATTCTTGATGAACTTGTAAATGGAGATATCCAAAGGAATGGGATTCTTTTCGTTTCTCAACCATGCTCGAGCTGTAAAATATATAGGAAAGTCTAAATTAGAAGGAATCATAGAATAACATTTAGGAATTTCAACACAAGCAACATCTTATTTAGTAAAACAAGGTCAAGTAAAAACTTGAAATGAAACATACCAAATTCATATTGAACACTCCTAAACCAAGAATTATAGTACCCGAGTTAAGTCTAACTAAGCTTAATCTCTAAACTACATTATCATATCAATGTAGGGTATGCTCAGGACATAATCCCTGATTCAGCTACATCTGAAGGTACTTTTAGAGCATTCAGAAAAAGAGCTTCTGTGGATTGAGGAAAATGATAGAAGAGGTACATAAGTAGTTATGATCATTCTGTATGTTTTTATCAAGATTTCTTGCGTCTTGTGGAAATAATAGCTAGCATGATTTTAGATAAATGATTGCTTTTGAGATGAAATAACTTTCAGTAGATATTATGTAGGATGAAGAATGTTACACTTGGTTTCCTCAATAACTTGCCATTTGGTTTTAAAAGTGCATAATAGGAATTACCAAATTGAGTTTAGTAAGACAAATAAACCTACATTGATCATGAACATCTAACATTGTCATAGTGCTCATAGTCCTTACTTTTTCATTGATGAAGATGTGCTTCCCATTAGGGCTGCAGTACATGTAACTTTTTCTCTTTCATATCATTCTTATTCAACAAACTCATACTCCTTGTAATTTAACACATTCTTTGTCATAAGTAGTTGTCAAAGAACATTTTTTTGTCTGCTTAATGCATATTGAATTTTTTTGTCTCACTTTAAAAGTTGCTTTGTGAGATGAACTGAGTTATTGTTACATGTGACCCAATAGCGAGAAATACAAGTCCCAAGAGGATGATCAATAGGCCTGCTGGATGGTTTGATTTCATTCACTAATATGCTTTTAGGACTCTTTTTCCTTCTAGAAGAAGTTTGTTAAGTTTTCCAGTGTTGTTATTTGGCCTGCGTGCCACGTAGCATAGAGAATCTTTCTATAGCATTTGTCTTATATATTCTGTACTGTGCATTGAATGGGGGAGAGAAAAGTTTTCCCATTCCTTCTTTCATCTCTTCTTAGGAGGTAGCCTGACCTCATATTTGGGCATCCTTTTTCTTTTATCAATTGATGCTTTCGTTGAGAGATACTCAGTCCCTCCCATGGCTGACGGTACCCGCCTCAAAAATCTCTCTGATAAAATAGATGACCTACTCCACCAAATGTCCCTTTATTCTACACACATGACCGACATGAACAATCGTCTTTCTCTCTTGGAATCCCCATCTTCCCCTCCGCCCTCCCCCGCCCACAATCCCAGTCAACGTCATTTTCTTAAATTAGATGTGCCCTGTTTCGATGGTACTGATCCCCTGGGATGGATTTTTAAAATAAACCAGTTTTTTGACTACCATCACACCCCAGAGGAGGAGTGCATTACTGTTGCGTCATTTTATCTTGATGGACCTGCATTGGCTTGGTTTCGGTGGATGTATCGTAATGGGCAGCTCCGCTCTTGGCAGCATATGTTGGACGCATTGGAAACCCGCTTTGCACCCACCGCCTTCGATGACCCCCGTGGGAAACTTTTCAAGCTCACCCAAACGACTTCCGTTACGACCTTCCTCACTGATTTCGAGGCCATCGCGAATCATGTGACCGGATTACCATCATCCTTTCTGTTAAGCTGCTTCATCTCGGGTCTCAAGGCTGACATTCGTCGTGAGGTGGTCGCTCAACAACCCTCGACTCTATCCCAAGCGGTTGGTTTGGCTCGTTTACAAGAAGAAAAACTTTGGGATTCCTCTCGCATTCAGCGTGCTAAGCCTGTTTATTCATCTCCAGGGCCCTCTCCATCACTCACTCGTACAGTTACACCTCTTCTCCCTCCTCAACCACCTAAACCTCTTCCCCCTCTCTTACCTACGCCATCTA
>Ga0214542_1007193_pt1 | contig 19571 bp, 11 predicted proteins | sample CNSS1metaG_FD_160096 | JGI IMG/M metagenome (GOLD analysis project Ga0214542, IMG submission 160096) | Root nodule microbial communities from cowpea collected in UCLA plant growth center, Los Angeles, California, USA - CNSS1 | ecosystem: Host-associated > Plants > Roots > Nodule | place: USA...
TTATGAGTAGCAGAAAGATTTGTAAATTAAAAAAAAAAAAAGAATCTTCGTAATCAAGGAGTCATTACCAGGAATTGAATGGTTGATTATATGTTTCAAGTCTTTTTTTTTTTTTAAAAAAAAAAAGATAACCTAAAACACCAGAAACTAATGCATTGTGGATCCACATTATGGCACCCAAAAAACGAGAAAGAAATGAAACTGGCAATGGAAAGTAAGAAATAAAAGACACCTGCATGTATTATCTCGGCATTTGTAAGCAGAGGCACCAAATATGTGATAAGGAACAGAGAAGAATTCATTGTATATTAACCCACAATAAATAGAAAATAGTGACATCAAAAGTAGCACATAGCGCCCACCAAATAGCATCTCCATAAAGCTTCCAAGTCGCTGGAAGAAATCAAATTGAAGAGCTGTTACGCACACTTCAATTCCAATTCCAAGAGCAGAACAAAAGTAAAGGAAATTGTGCAACTCCTTTTGCACTTGTATGCAGTACAATAGAATTATTACCATACTTCATTTCGAGATTAAGGCCATAAAATCACAATAATCATAAAAAAAAGGTAACTTAATTATTGTGGTGTTTACCAACTAGAAAACATTGGACAATGACGATCCTACTATAATCAAATTGATAAACTATTGATCAAATTTGATATAACTCAATTTAATTTTTTTTTCACAAAGATTAACAGATGTCACTCATTTTTTGGCACAGCAACTTTATTTATGCCAAAGTTAGAATGAAATAACCTGGGTGCTGAGCTTGCTCTCACGTGCTATAAGAACCAATGCTCCCAGCAACAGGCAAATTCCATGACCCCAGTCGCCAAACATCACCGCAAAAAGAAAAGGGAATGTAATAACTGTATAAACTGCAGGATTTGCTTCTTGATATCTTGCAACACTGCCGAGTACCAGAGATCATTAGGACTAGGAGTCTTTTCAGTTTTTATAGCAAAATTGCAAAATAAGGGTTCCATACTAAACTGACTTTATCCAAATCTTGGTACATTAATAAGACATTCAATGATCTATTTACATGAGCTAGCACATTGCCATCATTTATTACTTCAAAGAAAGTAATTCGATTCAATACATTAACATATTGTGTTGCCACTAATAAATATATTAAATATTAGTCTCACCCATATGCATCAACAATTTCCTGATATGGACCTGTGAAATTGTTGGTCCTAAAATATGTAGGTGGTGATTCCAGTGCATCCATTGAATGAAAGATTATGTCAACCTCAGAATTGCTGTCAAAAGTTGCACGTTGCAGTGCCTCCTGAATCTGGTAAATTGAAAGATGTAATCTCTTTAATAGATAATATGAATAAAAGATGTTTTCAACTCCTCAAAAATCAAAGGGAAAAGAAATTGGTGAGGATCAAACAAAATTGAGGGAGGGGGAGGGGGATACCTGCGTTTTTGCAAATACAGGGCACCAGCCCTCTCCAACAAGACATTTTTTTGTGACATCAAAGTTTAACATGTTCAGTGTATCATACACAGACTTCTCTCTTCTTACCTAGCACAAGATGATAAGAATGAGAGCTGTTGGTTCATAATAAATGTCCATTCCTTGCAAAGGCTGATAAGGTATTAGTAATGCCTTGCAGATCCATCACAAGGAACATAAATGTATTCAGAAGCTAATTCTTACCATCTCCATCCATATTGTTAAAGGGCCTCCAACAGAAGCTAGAGCCTTGTTCCGATGCCTAATTCCAGCTTCTAGAGTTGTCTCTAAGTCTGCAAGGCGAGCCGAAACCTGTAGCCATAAACTATATTTTCTATTAGAATCACACAATCTCTATTATAATATCTAAACAAATATCCTTGGTATCACTAGTGCATCTTATAATACTTTCGAATATGATTAGAAAACCAAACACTCAAATACTCCATTCTACTACTTGATGTTAGACCTAGGCATCCAATAATACCGAGTTCCCTATCATAATATCTTATATATCTCTTTTATATTGATTCTTTATTCAATTAAACTAAGGAACATAGCATTCATCTTAATATTTGTCTATCACAATATTAAATTCAGATTATTCAATCTCCATTTTCACCCTTCCTTTTTAACACTATCTAAACATGATAATGAAGGAGTAATTTCACCATGGCACACTGTTCAGCTCCTGCATTTCCTTAAATATGGAGCTCCACCTTTATTTCCACGATTATTTTCTTCTTTCAATTTGTCATATCTCCTGCCATGTTCTACTGCTATCTCTATACACATTTGACTATTTTTCTCTTGGTTTAAGTGCATCTTTTTCAGCGTTATTATTCTCAATGTAAAGTTACCTTTTTTTCCTATTGATATTGTCCAACAGTCCACTAATGACCATACCAATTGTAACTTTTCTCCCATGATCATTCCAAATCGACTTTTTTTTTTACTGTATCTCACATCAACTACATATTTGTCCCCAGCATTCTAGCCCCAACATTGCTTCCAAGAGCAGTTTGATGCTATCTTTTGCCCCAAACTCTAATCCAAAACATAGTATGGCTCTATTTGTAGACATTGTTGACCTGCTGTCTACGTTGTTATACCTCTCATTTAGTCTCATCTGTGACTTCAATTGTAAGAACCTTAAAGTTCGATATACTCATGCTCTAAGAGGAGTGTTAGAATATCTAATAATATCATTATTATATCTCATACTAATTTGGAGTGTTTTACATAATCCCTTATGAATGGTTTCCATACTTCTTATGTTTCATAATTTCTTTCTTTAATTAATTAGTATATGAAATCTAGTAATCACTAAATTTGGGTTAACGTTTTATCAATAGTATCACATCAAATCCATCAATTTCACATTATTTAGTCTCTTTTTTCTCTTCTTCCTACACCTAAACCCAATAATTTGAACAGTTTCCTACTTCCCATTTTTCAGTCAACAATGATAACTTGTAATTATATAAAGGAACATTAAGAACTTGAAGAACAAAGCACTATGGTTTACATTTAAAGAATGGAAGTATTAAAGAACACCAAAAGACTATGTAGTTCAAATCAAGATTTAACTTGTAAAATCGTGCTATCCACGATTTTGCATAGTATTTCCGATTCAATTATCCCGCATGATCATGGCACAATAAAATCGCACGGATTGTCGAACAAAATTGTGAAATTGCATAAACCACCATTTTTTTCGATATTGTTCATTCCACTCTGTTCACCGTCTTAGGTGAATGGATTCGATTCAATTAAAACCTAAACTAAATTAAAAGTTAATTCGATTAAAAATTCAACCTGTTATTTGTGTTGTTAGCAGCAAAACTACCCAATTAAAAGTTAATGCAATTAGAATTCACGTTTTTTTTTCAGCCACAACAGCAAAACCACCCAATTAAAAGTTAATGCATTTAGAATTCACGTTTTTTTGCATCCACAACACCTGTTCACTTTCTTGGTGAATAGGAGTTTCAATTAAAAGAAATCGAAACCTAATTAAGAATTAAGGGTGTTTTTTACTGGCCCGTTCACCTTCTTGGTTGAATGAGTTTCAAATAAAATAAAACCCAATTAAGGCACTTGTAACTTACAATTTTGTAAACCCTTCATAATTCTAGTCATAATCTCAATTTTAACTACCTTGCCAAAACAAAGCCTCTCCTTGGATTGGGAAACAAGTTCTTTAGATAGATATTAGGGTAAAGATTGATATTTCTTCATAGAAATTTGGCTTATTGGCTATCTTTATCCACAAAACCATTTTGTAGGGAGAATCCACATAAGGTTTATAATAACTACAATAGTCATATCTCTGGTTTAATGAAATATTTAAACACATTCCCTCATGCCCAAAACTGTATATCAAAACCATCGACAAACATGGGTCACCCAATAACAACATTTCCTCATGCCTAGGAATAAACATCTATTGCAGACAAACATGAGTAATGTAACGAATCTGAGATAGACTCAAATACAATTTCAGAATTTGTAATTAGGGCTTAACTCACCACACAAAAATTGGCTTATATGGTAAGGAGTGTCCAAGCCTTATAAGGAATACATTAGTCATAATATACGATACATTTGTAGTTGATGTGGGATCAGAACAATATTATAATCTTGAATTTCAGACAATTTTCTCCCACAGAAACTGTAACAGCAAAAAGTTAAGTTTTGTCTAGAAACTAGATACACCTGGCTCCTATACTGTGATACAATTGTAAGAATAGTTCAGAGAGGAAAAATGTTCTTAATCTGATACATACCTCTGATGTTATTTGCCTCTGCTTACTTATATCTTCAGGGACAGGGTAACAATTTGCACCAAATGCTTCACAAATTTTCAGGATCTTTGTTCTTGCTTGCTCCCCAGAGAAGAACACAACAAAGACAATTTTCTCAACCTGGAAAGGACAGGAATCAGTCTAGTCATCAGGAGGACTGATAATAAATTATTAGGAAATAAAAAAACTAGCCAAGGGATTGGTGAAAGTAATAACATGTTAAGTACATATTAACAAAACTACAGCCTAATGATAAATATCTCTAAATCAATAAGGAAGATAACCATCTCATTTGAAATAGGATCTATGATTTGTTCATCAGCTGGTGCTTGATTGAAAAGCATATTCCCTCTTGTCGCTCGAAACAACATCCTTTCAAATCTAAGAACCTTGGATTTACAAATTATCCCACTGATAAATCTTAAACCAGAATGATTTGATGGTGCAGGCGTCATTTCCTGTAAAATAAACCATTTATAGCTCACTTACATCACAAGACAAAATAGAAAAAAAAAAAAAAGAAACTAGTAAAAGAATTTACACTAACTAGTAAAAGATATCCACAGTAATAAGAAATGTTACAAGGAACCTGTTCATATAAAAATGGCGTCTCGACATAGTTTCCAATTGAGAAAACATTCTCCTTCAATTCTCGCTCTTCTGAAATGACAGCACCATGGCTTGAAACAAGAAAACTACATGCCTGAAACATGGGCACGGTATTATATATCTTATATAAATGAGAAAAAGTATGTAGGAAGTATTCACTAATAAAAAGAACAGAATTACATCCATAGTTAAGAGTAAAATATCATTGACATTTGACAGAATACATTAAAATCAGAAGTATAATAGAAAAACAGATCAATAAAAAATATCTCCAACAACACACTAGTTCTGAGTTACATTCAAGCAGGAAAGACTTTGTAACCAAAAATCACAATTAGTGTATCGAAACTTCCAGTACTTTAAAAGAGAATGTGCTTATAGAAATATCCATGATACCTTTTCTAATACAATCTTGAACTCCAGCAGTTCATTATATGATTGCCGAAGTTTCTCACTGTTAGAGTTCATTTCAATTAGCTCATGTTCATGCTCAGCAAGTTGTATCTGTTTAAAGAGAAATCCAACAGAACTCACAATGTCAGATTAAATAGTGATAAGTGATAACCACCCACCAGAAGTTTTAAAATTGCAGACAACCAACTTAGGTTTCATCATGTTATTGATGGCAGCCAGACAATATGCATATATCGAGAACACCCTAAAGACAGTGATCACATACGATGGAGGAAAACCAATGAAATGGAGAAGGACCTCTAAATCCTCCAGATGAATATCTGATTGCAAGACCGAAGGAGAAGACATTAGACCAGCTTTATTGATTTGATCCTTGAAGAATCGTAGCTTTCTTGACATTTCTGCACATCGCTTTACCTGTCAAGCAAAATGCAGTTAATATTGGTAAATAAAAAATATATATTTGGAGAATATTACCGCAATCCGAACGTCTGCAGATAGATAACAATATGAAAAGAATCTATGAAAAGCTAATCTGTCTGTTAGAATATCTACAAATCTCATAATATTTTTTCAAAGACCTTTGAATATTTTAAAATATCATTGATGATCTCTTAGAGTGGTTCCATATTTCATTATCTGTTTCCGTATTTAATAAGGATTATGAGTCAAGTATATAAAGATTAGTACCTTGTCTTTTGAGTCACATATCACATCAATATACATTGGAAAATATATTCCGTACTCTCTTTTATATCTCTTACTATAATCCCAATAATTTAAACAATGACAAGATTTTATAAGCCAAATTCAGTTTAGTTCTAGAAAAATAAAGGGAAAACAAAAAATAAATTATTTCCTAAAGTTTGAACCAGTTTCTACCTTATTTTAATATGAATGTCGATATTTTGGAAATAATACTCTGATTAACATGAAATAAACTAGGTAATTAATAGAATCCTTTCTTTTCTAACTAGAAAATGGAAAGCATAGCGTCATAATATCTGTTCCCATAGGAGAACCTCATAACCGAACTGCATACAAAGTCCTAACCTCAAAAAATTATACTAATGAGTTACCACTCCAAAAGTTGACAAAATTAAGGAAATTCAAAATGCAATAGAATTTCTAATAATTAGCGCAGTGTAGACTACCTGGTTAACAAATGTTCTCTGGAAGGGGCTTTTTTCAGCATTTAACTACAAATGAGAAAACAAAAATCCATAAGAAATGCAATGATTAATATCAGAAGAATTCTAAAACAGAAATTTTAGAATACATGGCTGCAAAGGAAAAAGTAAAATCAACTTTGAAGATTTCCTAGCACACACACACCTGAAAATTTCCACCCAAAATATCATTTGTAATAGGACACAGGAATATATATGATATTGCGAAGAAGATACATTACTGAAAATCTAAATAACTTCACCACTTTTAGTTTGTCCATACAAAAATGCATGGAAAATAGACCATAATTGAACATTAATATCAAAGTTTTCACATATCCAGAAATACTCAGACCCACCAGGACCCTTGACCTGAAAGAGCAACAATTCTCTACACTTACAGAGATTCTCCCATGTTTCGTGTATGGTTCGCCACCAATTTTTACTCATATGATCAGACATAAAGAAACAACTTCTAAGGAGAGTCCTCTTATACAACAAAATACTTAAATAGTAATGAATAAAAATTTTAAACAGTATGGCTCTTTAACACAAGAGTAAGCCTCGGTGCAACAGTAAGACTTTTGTCTGTGACTTGAAGATCACGGGAGTAGCCTCTCAGTTTATGATCTGCCTGCTTATACCCTAAACCCTATTAGGTAAGAGCCTCGTGCACTAGGTCACCGTTTATAGTTATCTATCACTACTACGGACATAGTGAACCATTCATTAATAGAATTCACAAAATTACCCTCAGCGGCCTATAAAAAGAAACCACAAAATCAAGTTTCTAAATCTAGCCTTCTGAACATAAATTTATATGCAGCACAGAACAATGCAAGACACAGAGAGCAGCAATCTTATTTGGAATGAAGAAATAAAAACAAAACAAACCATCATCCTTGCCAATACCAGACAAACAAACTATTTTCTATTTTCCATCACTTACGTAGTTCAATTTATCCAAATCATCCTTATAGGAATCCAATCATAGATGCCTAAATTTTAAACACAAAATTAAACATAACTAATAAAGCAACTAAACTTTTCATCAACCAATCTCTCAAACCATAATTTGATTCGACAAAATACGAAATCTACACTCCAATGTTAAATCATATTCCATCTAAACTATGTGTGCATGCATCCATATCCAACTCAACCACACAACAAACAAAAAGAGAACACAAAACGTTCTAACATATCCGTCCAGCAGTTCCAGATTCCAAGAACTCATCATGCGAAAATAATGCCTTGAGAACTGGACTAATGCAGAGAAACATGTTTTCGCAGAACAAAAACAAAAGGAGAAAATAAAATTGAAAGAAATGAAAGAAGGTTGGATCTCAGAGAGTTACGTCTCGAAATTGGACGAGGCCGAGTTCGCCTAAATAGGTGATGGCGCGGTGCGAGGACTCTGCGGGGATGATGAGCTGAACGAAGGTCATCTTCTCCGAACGCATCAGATCCATTGGCGGCAAGTTGTCTACGAACCGATTCATTTTCCCGGCAATGGAAGTTCGGCGTTGGATCTGAGAAAACCGTTTTGTTGTGTGTTTCGCTTTGTTTGTTTGAATTTGAAGCGTGCTGTGTTGGTTTGTTAGACCGTACCACTCTGCTTCAGTTTCCCTTTGGCAACTGCCATTGCTTTAGAAATGGAAAATTCACATTAGTCCCACTGAATCTTATTCGCAAAAATAAAAAACTAAGCTTTTGGCATATAATTCCCAAGTGCAAGTGCCTTTTTCGTCTGTTAAGCACAAAGAAAGATAAAAAGTGCAGGTGCTTTTCTATAGTTGAATCTCTTTCTATCCTCATGACAAGTGTTTATTTTATTTTACTTTATTCAAGTGATTATTTTATTTTATTTTATTTTATTCAGCTCAATGATAAGTGTTTATTATAATAAAACAATTTAATTTAATTTAACTATATTAACAGTATAGCATTTTTTAAGCCATCATTTGACAATAGCTTCTCTTACATAGTGTTATAGTTCACTGTTGTAATAATTTTTTAAAAATTTTATATCTAAAAGGATTTTTAATTAATGAACAGAGTAATATTATATATATATATATATATAGACAGATTAAAATGAATATAAAATTACTATAATTTTGTTTTTATTTGGGAGAACTAAGTAGAAATAAATGTACTTTTAACATGGAAAAGTAAACATTGTTTTTTAACCATAGGCGCAACATTGTTCGGGCACTATTGAAGTCTATTTTTAAATATCTTGATTAAAAGGATTAAAATTAATTTCAGTGAAACTAACTATTGTTGGTGAGTTTCATGTATTTATATATTTTACTCACAAAATTTTGAATGCTATAAACAATTTTTTATATTGTATGATGGTGAACATCAACAAACTGGTGTATCAGTTACTATTGACCAACATCAGTTGCAAATTGTTTAGTTTGAGACACTAAATCAATAATTACATGTCTTAAATTCTTGTTTAGTTTGACTTTTATTTTCAAATTTATATTTTATTACATTAAATTTAATATAAATAACTAAATTTAGCGTGATAATATACATAATTATTTATTTATAAGAACTATAAATAATTTATTTATATAGATAATATATCCTTTTGAGATGTTAAATTTTCAGTTTTTTATATCATATTTTTATATCATATTATAAATTTTCAAGTTTAATACAAATTATAATCACTAAGCATTATTAACTTATAAAATAATTGATCAATTTACTAATTTGTATTGTCTTATTAGTAATAGATAAGTAACTTTGCTCGAAAGTTGTTCTATAAATATAAATTATTTTGTAATTTAAGGGTTATATTTTACTCATGTTTATCTCTATTATGGTTTTATTTTATTATTAAAGCTTTTGAAATTAAATCAATTTTTAAAATATTTAAAAACATGTTAAATGTGAAATTAGCATACTTTAGATTTTGTTTAAATTATATTTTATAAAGTAGTGTTTCAATAAAAACAAATGATAATATATTTTTTTATACAAATATTGTAATAATCGTGAAATTATATTTATTTTTTTATAATTCACACAATTAGTGATTCAACCAATGTAGCTGTAAAAATGATTGCTTTATTACAAAATTAAAACAATAATTTACTAACTCAGTGTAACTTCCCAATTAATTAATGAGCGTAATTAAAAGAAAACGTCACATGATTATAATATAACAGCGCATTTCTGGAGTTTAAACATAAGACCTTACAACTAAGGCACACCACAGTGCCACCGAAAATAAAAGAGCATCATAAATAGTCTGTTGGAAACACAAGCATAAGAAAAGACTGACAAATACATAGGTCGTAGCCCTCAAGATATTCCAAGAAAGCTAAGCTGCAGAATCGCCTCTTGCCTGATGACCACGATTGTCCCTCGCATCTGCTCCCATCAATAAATTGATGATCACCGCAAAGATAGAAACACGACATACAAAGCAACCAACAAGAAAAGGGTAAGCTAGAGCCAATCAACATTTTTATCATACAGTTAAATATACTTTCATCATCCAATATCAATACAACATCCAAGCATGTCAAGACTTTTCAATCAATACACTACGACCCAACTCGACTCATCTGGATACGTATAACTTGGTCGGATTCAGCGGATGCCCGCACTTGTGGTGGATACCTCTGCTCACCCCCGAGCTACTAACCCCCGAGCTATATGTTACAAGTGTTACGATGGATCAATTTTCCCTCACCACAAGGTTAGCCCTTAATGAATTTTAGGCCTCCTGCTACTCTCACCACAGGAGTCAGTCCGCTCTAGGTGAGACTAACTGACTCCTCAGATGTCAGGATGCAACCTTACCTTGAATCTTTACCTAGTTATACAAATGGGGCACCACCATGGACACCCACTAACAGGTGCCATGAAATTACGTCCTGACTACTGAAGCGCGAGCCTGAAAGTCTCACCTAGAGACTCCAAGGAATTACGCACTGACACGGACCAACATATATAACAGCCAAGAATTTCCACATACATTACACATGAAATATCATACCAACATCCATAACCAATCCTCGTTTCTCATACATTGAATCAATACCAACTCGCTATTCCCAACCATGAGTAATGTGTTTCTCCTCATGCCAAAACCACGCCACTGGTCTACCAACCATCAGATCCATTGTAACTCATGCCAAATTCGTGACCACACGCACATACATATGTATCCAACTTCTCATGTACAACTCATATAAAAATCATGCCAAGCTCACAATCCCCCACATATAATCCCTTCCCAAACATGCATACTCATTCTCAATAAGCCATCACACAATAACCCATATAGCACAATTTAAACATCCAAGCATAGAGGAAACAACATCTCGGGACGTATCCTCGCCCAGCTCCTCGCTCAGGCTGGAGGGTCTCGCTCAAGCGAGAATGACTCTCGCTCAGGCGAGCTCCCCTCCGCCTAGGCGAGAGCTCGACGAAGAGAACAATAGCCCCTGCACGATCTCGCTTAGGCAAGACCCTCTTCGCCTAAGCGAGACGCTCGCTCGCTCAAAAAGAACAGCGGGTCGCCTGGGCGACCATTCGTGGAAAATTAGCTTAGGCGAGCCCCTGTTAACCTCGCCTAGGCGAGACCAAGTCACCTGGGCGAGTTTATCAGTGCCCGCCACTGTTTTCACCTGCAGCAGACTCGTGAGCGTACCCCAAACAACATTCCCACCATATCACACACCCATAACAGCAAGCAAACTCAAATAATCACAACCAACATCGAATAACAGACTCGTACCAAACAAGCAAGAGGGTTCTAGCTTCCCTTACCTGGAAAACCAGCTAGTAGTTGGATCCCTAGGCACCAACAGCGAACGCAACGACGCCTAGAGTGGATTAGTGAGCTGGAAAACAGTGTAACTAGATTAAAACGAGTTCACCCTGATTGACCCTAGTTGGAACCACGAAGAAGAAGCTAGATGGAACTAAGGTACGAGTTAGAACAGACTTACGTGAAGTGGAGTTCTGGTCGGAGTTCCCTTGGGGGTTGACGGCTAACCCTAGCAGAGCTCTGGAATGGAAAGGGAGGCAGTGTTTAGATTCAGATTGCAAAGTGAGGCTGAAAGGGAAACCCTAACAGCTTTAGGGCCTCTGCACCCTATGGGCCAGCCTTTAGGCTCAACAGATTAAGGCCAGCCTTTAGACATTAGGGCAGAAAAGGGAAAGCAGATTTTTAATGGACCTTACACTTCACCTGTCTATATACATAATAAATATGATAATTACACTTTCACTTTAAAAAAAAAAAAATTGTTTTACCTTATGTAAATCCCTATTAATTTATCTACGAACACTGATTTTATGTTTCTTATCAATAGAAACACTTTCTGCTATTATTCTAATGAATTGATAGAAGTCAAAATAATATAAAAATTCAAAGTCCATATAATTGTATTAAGTACAATTAAGTATAGTTCTATACAAGATTCAAAATCATACTTCAAAAAGGACCATTGTTTTAAAATGCGTGTCAATTTAAGGACAAAAAAAAAATGTATTTATCAATCTGTCTTACATTTGTGTCATGTTATTTGTTTTGAATGCTTTCCAACATTGATGTTTTTGGGTCATTTCAACAAATAATTCAATTCAGTTGCATCCACCTAATAAAATTTTACAAAGGAGCACGTTAAATAATACAATTTGATGATTTTGTGAAATTACTTGAAAATAAAAAATATTACATTTCCTTCTTTAGTTTTAAATTTATAACTGTTTAGTAAACTAATTACAATGGATGAATTTTTTAAAGCAATGTTAATTAATTTTTCTGATTTTGTGTATATCTTACTAAACAAGCATTTATTTTTATTTTTGTCTAAAATATATTGAAAACATTGTTTAACTTTAATTGAACTTCAAGCGTAAGGAATGTTTACTTCCCATACACGCAATAAAATTATATTATTATTAATTCTAATATTAACCTATTCAATATATAATATAATCAATTAGTCATTATTAAAGTTAGATAAAACTTATTAGGAAAGACCTAACAGTTTGGAAGTTCTGGCAAACATTTAAGGCTTATTATGACCACAATCAGATTATTTTTGTTTTAAAAAAAGAATGAAGAGAGGGAAAGTTGATGTAACAAAGTCTACCTATAACATAACAGTATATATAACGAAAATTGCTTATATTTTTTCTTATGAACAAAGGAAATAATATGATACTATAGATATAATTTTTTTAAGATACCTATATTTGTGAAATTTATATTAAAATGTTATTTCTATTGATAAAAATATCTTATTGAATATACTTGTACCACTATTATTTGCATGAATATGTAAAATTAATGTTCAATTAAATTTTGAATTCTTGTTAAATGTCAATTTGGTAAATGTAATTATTTTAACCACTTGTTAAAAGTACGATTTTTGTAATTAATATAAAATAATATCGAAACAATAAAAATTACTTATAATTTTATATTAATTATAATATTATTTTATTACTCACAAAATCATCCTACATTTCTTAATATTTCTTAATATAAGATACAAGAAAATAATAATAAATCTCACGTCACCACTTAACAAAAAAAGCTTAATGAGATGGGAACTCACTTTAAAAAATATAGTACTTAAAAGATTTAATAAAGACCTAATTAAAAATATCTAAATCTAAGAAAGATTTAAAACTTAATTAAATCTAAATTAAAATTATAATAAGAAATATATCTAAATTTAAGAGACTCAAAAATTAATTAAACTTAAAATTAAATAATATATTACCAACTATGATTCTTTTAAATTTGGAAAATTGAAAGACCGAACTTACAATTACACTAATATTAATTAAGATTATATATTCACAAACTAAGAAAAACATTAAAAGTGAGTTTAAACATAAAAATAATGAATTTTAGTTATAGAAAGATGAAAACATTTTTTTACTGAAACTAAAATAAAACTCATTAATCTTTTAGATTAAACTTATATATTTAAGCTTTAATTAATCTATGTCCTCAAATATTTTGTATTATGTGAGGTATCAAATGAACTAAATCAAGTGATAGTAGTTAAGAAATATTTCAAGATATACTTTTTATTTATACTTTTGTTACAATAATTAATATATAATTTACTTACTCAAAATCATGTAATCAGTGTAATTTGTATCTCATTTATTCATAATTTTGTTATTTTCAAAGGCATAATGTTTATTTAACCTTTTTAGCATTATTTTTTGTCATGTTTCAGAAAAAAAAAATCAAGAACAATGACAATGGTTACAAAACTTTTGAAGGTCATTATTTTTTCTATTTCATTTTATCTATAAGTTTTTCAAGTTGAAATCTATACTGAATATGAATTCACTCATTTTGTGCACATATTTCCTGTTTTATTATTAATTACGTTTTAAAATATTACATTTTACAATGGTGAAGAAAAAAAAATAGTGAATATAAACTACTCACTCATTAAAAACTAGAAAATAATAACAAATATAAATTACTCATTCATTAAAAAATACTTTATACATTTTAAGTTTTTCACATTATAGTTATAACTTTTAAAATAATATAAATATTCAAGGTGAGTCAACTCCGTTTACAAGATTACTCACTTGAATTAAAAATAAGTGATTCAAACACAACTTATTTTGTATGTAATAAGTCATAATTTTTAAGATTTGTCTCATTAATTCATGTAAAAATAAAAAATAATTTCTTTTATCATTTCTAAATATTCAAATTTGCAAGATCGATTTAGAAGTAAAACTCATAAATTATCGATCCGAAATCAGAATAAAAAATTAAAAAAATTCAAACATTGAAAACATAAAATTTAAAAAGTGCTAATCAAAATTTCAACCCCATCACTGCTGATGAAATCTCCAAATTTTCTTGCACAGACCCTGAAACCAGAAAATGATTGTTATTGTTTGATTCACAGTCTATGATATGGAGCAAAGAATCCAAATACGAGAGGGAAGAAAAGGATAAAGCTTCGTACACCAAGATCTTAGCATCGACGCCAGGAGCACCGATGCAGAGGAGTACTGACGCCGATGATCACCGATGTGGGACAGCATCCATGCATACCAACGAACAAAACATGATGTTGGAGATGAAGCTATGTGTGGCGTGTACGAGGCTGAGGGAAGTTAGAGTTTGTTTTGGTTGTAGAAATATGAAGAAGAGGGAAATTAAATTATTTGAAGTTACATGTTTAATTTTAAGTATAATTGGTACCTAATTTTTGTTAAGTTGAATTTGGTTTCTATATTTTTTGTTTATTCAATTTAGTATCCCAATTATTTAAAAAGATTCAATTTGGTCCAACTTAACGGAGATGACCAAATTGAATCTTTTTAGATGATTGGAGTATTAAATTGAACAAACCAAAAGTATAAGGACTAAATTGAACTTAACCAAAAAATTGGGGTATCAAATCAGCAATTATACCCTAATTTTAAGGTGTGGGTTCTTTTGAAATATATGTACGTTGTGGTTCAGTTTACTATAAGCTGACTCAAACCCTCATAAACTTGTGAGTTAAATAAGTTGAATTCATTATGACTCATGATTGGTAAAAGTTTTTTTTTTAATTCAGTCTAATTCGAATATGTGATGAGTCGGGTTAACTCATGAGTTGTTGTAAGTCTCATATCGATTAAAGATAAGACAATCTCCTAGTATATAACTTGGGTACAAATCTCACGTAACATAGATTTTGGTTCACTTTGACATGTTCATCCTTTATTTATGTTCATGATTTGTTACATTACAATTTCACAATGGTATGTGCTAAGATTGATTTGAAATCTATATATTTTTGTATTAGATCAAAGTCTAAAAGTGAAAATAACTTTTGGGATCAAATGTAATTATTATGAATGTGTGTTTATTGATGATATATTGATTTACTTTTATGCTCATAATAAAAATGAACCACATTTGAGAACCATGTCAAGCATTTTGAAAGAGAAAATATTTTTTTTGCAAAATTGTTGAAGTGTGAATTTTGGATGTCAAAAGTTCAGTTTTGGTAGTATTTTAACTCAACCAAAGAGATTTTTATAGCTCATTCTAAAGTTGAAGTAGTTCTTTAGTAAAAGAGTCCTAAGACGATTTCAAATATAAAAATTTTGTTAAGTTGACTAGATATTACAAGAGATTCAGATAAAGATTCTCCAAGATAATAAATCCTCTAACTCAGTAACCATATATATTAACATTTTGTTTGAATAGAGAAGTATGATTTTCTTAGAGTTGAAATAGAGTTTGGGATCTGTATTTATGTAAGAAAAAAAATCGTCTTTTATGCTTTTTAACAATTAAAATTCATGAGAAAAAGTATTTACTTATTAAGTATAGTTGATTGTTGTGGTACTTACTTTAAAGATATGAAATCGTTATTTTTGTAGTGTTAAATTTAAATGCTTTTACTTTGAAGATGTTATTTGTGTTGTGCTAGATTTAATATGTTAAGTGATTGCAAGAGTTTGAAGTATTTGTTTAATTAGAAAGAGTTAAACATGCTAAAAAGAAGGTGATATGTCTTAAATGATATGTTTTATATGATAAATAAAAAGTTAGAGTTTATAAAAGCTTTTTGAGATATGAGTTTGGATGTAAGAATGGAATTTGATCATATTAGTTGCAATATGTTGGCCTTTTTTAAAAATACAAGTTAAGTAGGTTTTAAGCTTAAGTCAACCTCACAAAACCAACTTGTAAGGTGAGGTTTGCACCCAATTATATACTATGAAATTGTCTTATCTCTAGTCTATGTGGGACTTCCAACAATAATGGAGTTTGGTTATGGTTTCAAGAGGGGGAATATCAATATGATTTGGAAATGGATTGAATTTTATGTGTTGTGATGTTATAAGATTACTAGGAAGGAATGTCTGATGGCTATTGTAATGTTATGCATTGGACAGGGATCCTCTTTGTGAATTCGTCCTTACTCTACTAGACTCACAAACTCATATAGAGGATAAAGTCTAAGTAGTGAAAAGTAGAGGAGGTTCCTATAGTTGGATTTGGATTCAGGGACCCCTTTTTGTTTTATAAGTGAACTTACACTGTCCTGAAGGATGAGGAACCATGTACCATTACTAGATTGTAATATTTTAGGATTTAAATATTTCATTTTACATGACAAGAGCAAGCCTTTTAGGGGCCCAAGTCAATGCATAAATCTAGATATTCAGTATAAAATGTGTATATACATGAGTTGTATTGAATGGAGTGTGCAAAACTGAGTATTCATTTGGCTTGATAATTTTATCATTTGAGAACATGTTATATGAAAGTTTATTTATGCATAGTCAAAGTTAACATTAGCTTACCCTTCTCACTTTGTTGGTCGTGTATTTTCTTTTGCAATAATCATTATTATGGTTATTATGGCGTGAGCAGATAGAGTTGCAGGTAATGGTGAAGTTAAGCCATAAGAGAGGTAGTAGCGTCCGGAGTGTTTTGCATTGTGTTTAAATGTATATGAACATTATGTATAGTGTAGTGGTACTATTTTCATTTAGAAATTATAAGTAAATGTATGTACTTATTTTGAACAAACTTTTATACCAAGAACTGTAACTACATTATATTTTCGATGTTCATCCGGTCAAGATTGTTCTATATCAATAATGTGATATATATATATATATATATATATTGAGGTTGTTACATGATTTCTTAGCATGATCTTATAAAAATGGTTTCAAAGGACAAGAAATTTTGTTATTGGAAAAATAAGACTTGAGATTTTAATAAAGGTAATTTGTAAGTAGATAAATATATAAAAAAGCCTATAAGTAGGTTATAAGTATTCATCATTTGTTTCATTGGAGATTTTATCTCCTAAGCTCTATTATCTCTAAATGCTCTTTAAGTTAAAAGGATGATTGTTATATTGTTGATCTGACATAATACAACCATGAGGAGGTAGTAATGTGAGTGTTAAATTGAGACAATCTAATTATTGATTTGACAAGTAGTTCGTTTCTTACAGAGATTTAGTTTCCTTTCTTGTTCGTTTCGGTAAAAAGGATGTTGGTAAAAGATTTGACACTAAGATTACTATAAAGTCTTGTATATAATTTTTTTATACATTGTATAAGAAAGATTTTACTTGTACACACATGTTACTTTTAGGTAAAAGAAGTTATTTAGATGTGGAAAAAACATATTAGTTGCATTAGTACATCATATGTATGATGAATTAGATTACAATATTGACATGTGATTATTAAGAATTTGTGTTTGTTAATATATGTGAAATTTATGAAAGTCTGTGATGGTGTAAGTAAAAATAGTTTTTTTTTTTGTAATTATTGTAGTTTAAGCAGTGAGTATTTAATATATGCGTAATTTTATTCAAAAATTGCGTGATGCTTAAATCAAATGATAACTTGAAACTCTAGCAATAGAGATTATAAGTGAAGTTACTCAAACATCGAAATGAAAGACTTATTAATGATGAATATTATTTTTAGTTTCAATGAATTTTGAACCTAATCAAAATGTAGATGTAATTTATAATGAAATTATATGAACATATATGAAATTTAGATAATGATGTTATCAATTATGAAGTCTAAAACTTGTAGAATTGGAAAATGAAAATTTTGACATACAAAATTACCATTAGATTGAAAAAGACATAAAAATAGACATCACAAACAATAAAGTTTTATAACCTTTAAGAATTATCACAACAAATAGAAAATTCTTGATAAAATTAAAACAATTGAGGAAAAAATCTTAACAAAACATCTCTCTCATCTCAAATGATAATCAAATTTGTGGATATTTTATTCAAAGTCTAACAATTGGTCCTTCTCTTCTATTCCAAACAAACAATACATTGATTAGCATCTCCCTCCCATTAACCTTCATATGTTAAACCCTGCATCTCTATTATATATATATTAATTATCATCTTTTATGAAGTTCCTAGGTCAATTTAATTTTTATTGTTGTCATGGATTTTTTAACTCTTGTATTGAATTTTGAGCTTTCACTTAATCTTAAATATGGGTTTCATAGTTGTTAAGAGTTTGAGTTTGTTCAATGCATAAGATTCAAAGAAGTGTGAGACCATGAATTTCGTGATAATCATCAAGCATCATGTTTAAATATAACTTCAAATTTGAAAACATTTTTAAAAAAATTATACATACTAACTAAATAAACAAAAAGTGATTTATAAAATTCATTTAAATTAACTATTGAAAGATCAAGTTAATGATTGTGAAAGAAATTGAGCAAATACAAAAGAAATTAAAAAAAATATTTGAAGGAATAAAGACAAATGAATAAGAAAATTTATAGAAAAAATAAATTTAGTTTAAAAAACTAAAGGGTAAAAATAAATAGAAAATATATGAAAATTAGTTAGAAAAAAAGATGAAAAACAAGGAAAAATAGACAGAAAAAAGAAGAAGTACAAATGGGTAGAAAATTATATAAAATGGTAGAGAAATGAGTCTGTTGTTATTTTTCTTAAACAGTGTAAGTATAGAATACAAGTAGTGCTTTTCATCTTTACCATAATTTAAATATATATAACTAAAATAAACTTATATTTAATAAATTTTATCATTTAAGTTTTTAAGTTGCAAATATTAATTTCTAATTTATAAAATTTTATTTTATAAATCTTGGTTCATGTTAAAATCTTGCAACCATGAATGTAAAGAGAATGAAGAAGAAAATTAACCTTTCATGTCAAAAGCAGCACTGTTTGACACATCACATGCTATAAATAGTACTTTCATCTTCAATTTTCTCTGACGCAGTGGCATCGCAATTGTTCACCTCTACTTGCGCAATCTCTGTAACTGTGCGTCATTATCTGGTATAGCTTTGATTGATTCTTGCATTTTCTCTTTCTTTTCATTATTTTCACATATACCAATGTGTTCCAATTTAAATTCCAAGATACTGCAAGATTAGGTTTGATATATAACAAAACAAACAAGGTTTTTTTTTTTTTTTCCATTATTTGAAGTTGGAGTTTAATAGTTTGCCCCCAAACTTCTTTCTCCGGAGACCATTTCTGATGAAAATAAATTAACATAAGTTTTAATAGGTAGAAACAAGATTAC
>Ga0214542_1007201_pt1 | contig 19546 bp, 8 predicted proteins | sample CNSS1metaG_FD_160096 | JGI IMG/M metagenome (GOLD analysis project Ga0214542, IMG submission 160096) | Root nodule microbial communities from cowpea collected in UCLA plant growth center, Los Angeles, California, USA - CNSS1 | ecosystem: Host-associated > Plants > Roots > Nodule | place: USA...
GTATGTGTTTATTGGGTATGATGAGATGACAAAAGCCTACAAATTGTTAGACCCAATAAACCAAAAAGTGATAGTAAGTCGTGATGTTCGAGTAGATGAAGCCAATGAGTGGAGTTGGAACAACTCAATTGAAGAGATGAGTGGAGATACTAGCTCGTCAATTGCTATACCACCGACTACAAAAATTTTTGAAACCACTGACGATGAAGATGAACCCCGACGACCTAAAATACGAACCATGCAAGAATTATATGAGTCTAATGAACAGGTACATGTTTGTCTTTTGGCAGGTTCTGAGAACATAACCTTTGAGGAGGCGGTGCAAGATAAGAATTGGAGACTTGCAATGAATGAGGAGATCGATGCAATTGAGCGCAATAACACGTGGGAGTTGTCCAATCTCCCAACAAGCGCTCGAGCCATTGGTGTGAAATGGGTATACAAGAAGAAAATGAATGCTCAAGGTGAAATAGAGCGTTACAAAGCTTGACTTGTTGCTAAGGGCTATAAACAAAAGGAGGGAATTGACTATGCTGAGGTGTTTGCGCCAGTCACTAAAATAGAGACAGTTCAACTGCTAATTTTAGTGGCAGCTCAACACAAATGGTTGATATATCAGATGGACGTGAAATCAGCGTTTATGAATGGAATCTTGGAGGAAGAAGTTTATGTTGAACAACCATTAGGATACATGAGAAGAGGAGAAGAGAAGAAAGTATTAAGATTGAAGAAAGCGCTTTATGGGTTGAAGCAAGCTCCTCGAGCATGGAATTATCGCATTGACAAGTACTTCAAGAAGAAAGGATATGAGCAATGTCCATATGAACATGCTCTGTACATAAAGAAAAGTAAAGGTGATGTAATGTGTGTTGCTCTTTATGTAGATGACCTTATATTCATGGGGAACAATGCTGAGATGATTCAAGAATTCAAGGATATAATGACAAAGGAGTTTTAGATGACAGACATGGGATTGATGGAGTACTTCCTTGGCTTGGAAGTCAAACAAGGTGAGAAAGGCATTTTTGTGTCCCAAGAAAGGTATGCCGAGGAGATCTTGAACAAGTTCAAGATGAAAAACTGCAACGGTTTCAACCCCAATGGAACTGTGTACAAAACTCTCGAAGTTTGATGGAGGAGACTGAGTTGATGCCAACAAGTACTGAAGCTTGGTTGGAAGCCTTCGCTATCTAACGAGTACAAGGTCGGACTTACTATTAAGTGTTGGAATAGTAAGTCGATATATGGAGGAGTCGAGCTATAGTCATTGTAAGGTTCTGAAGCGAATACTAAGGTATATTCGGGGAACGATATCACTCGGACTATACTATACTAAGTCGGGCAACTACCAACTAGTAGGGTACTCAGATAGTGATTGGTGCAGAGATGTAGACGATCGGAAAAATACATTCAGGTATGTATTTTTCATGGGCCACATAACATTCACTTGGCTTTCAAAGAAGCAATCCATAGTAACATTGTCAACGTGTGAAGCCGAGTATGTTGCAGCATCATGGTGTATATGTCATGCAGTATGGCTTAGAAATCTTCTAAGCAAACTAGAGATGAAACAAGAAGAAGGTACTATAATACGAGTGGACAACAAGTCAGCCATTGAGTTGGTAAAGAATCCGGTCAACCATGAAAGGAGCAAGCACATTGATGTGCATTTTCATTTCATCCGAGAACAAGTAAAGGAAGGGAATGTGGAGCTGGTGCATGTGGGAAGCCGAGATCAAGTTGCATATTTGTTTACAAAGCCACTACCCACTGTGTTGTTCAATAACTGCAAGAAATTAATCGGGATGGAGGATAAAAGAAACATTTAAGTTTACGAGGGAGTTTTGTTGGGTTTTTAATAAACTTAAATGTATTAGCCGTTGTGGGTAACTAGTTATTGTAAGAAACTAGCCGTTGGGTGGTTAATGTACTAGCCGTTGGATAGTTAATGCACTAGCTGTTGGGTAGTTAATGTACTAGTCGTTTATAGCCGTTGGAAGTACAACGGACGAAAATTGTAAGTCTATAAATGGTATTGTTGATGGCATGAATAAACACAACGAAAAGTGAATACGTTTTTCATCCAAGAGCCTTTTTCTCCTAACAATTTCAACAAAAAAAAAGTATTGACTATGATGAGATTTTCTCTTTTGCAGTTAAAATGACTACCATTAAACTTGTGTTGAGCATTGTGGTTGTAGAGAATCTTCATCTAGAACAGTTAGATGTTTAGGCCTTAGAGTGCAATTGATGTATCAGCCTCCAAATGGGAGATTGCTAAATATGTGAACTCCGAAGGATTTATTGGGTCTGACCCATTTACTTGCTGTATTTTTATAAATACCACTACAAGAAAATACTTCATTAGTAATCAAGTTTAGTGACCAAAAGTTGTTAGTCATTATAATGACCAATTTAGATACCAATTTAAAAAATAAAAATTTCTAGTTACTAAAATAGTTACTATTATAAATAAAAAATTATAATTAGTCACTACATTGGTCAGTAATTAATTAGAGATCAATTTAAAAACTAAGTTATTTTGGTAGCTAATATCAAGGTAGATAATTTTTAGTAACCAATCTCCTTTGGTAGCCAAAACCATAATAACTAATGTTAAAGACCAATTTAGTAACCAATTATAATTTTTTATTCATAATAGTAACTATTTTAGTAACCAATAATTTTTTACTTTATGAATTGAAATCAAAATTAGTCACTGTAGTAACTAACAATTTTTTGTTACTAAAATAATTATTAAAGAAGCATTTTCTTGTAGTGTACTCTCGTAATTGTAAAGCTAATTAATCAATTTGAAATACTATATTCTCGTAATTGTAAAGCTAATTAATCAATTTGAAATACTATATAGTGTTCTTATTATTTACTTTTGTGTTATAATTGCTAGTTTGTGTGTTTATTTGTCCAATACCACCTACCTATAGCTCCTCTTCAAGCTCTCATTGTACGTCACCATTGACGGACTCTCCAACTCCCCTTTCAAGCGATCGATGTCTACAGTTCTGTCATTGGTGACATGTCGGACCACATCAATAACTTCATCTCCATGCTTCAAAAGAATTGTTTCTTCGACTCAACGCTCAAAAGCGTCACCACCAAGGCCACACCACCACACCAATGCACCACCTACAACACAACACGTGAATCTATTCTGAAGAAAGTAGGAGAATAAATTTTGTGTAAATGGAAGAGAGTCATCTCTCTCTAAAAACATAAGCAGTTCAGTAAAAATGGATTCTGTCTCACTATTGAAAGATGAGAATTGATTCTACTTTTAGAAGAAATGGTTGAGAATCTCTGCATGTCTGTATGTTTGTTTGCCATGAACAGTGAAAAAAGCAGGACACTTGTATAATTGCATATAAGATGACGTCTCTTTCTCATCGAATTTTCTCTATTCAGTGAACACCCTTCATCCATCTTTGCTCCCACTCTTAAATCCATGCATATCATATGAAATAAATAGAAAACTCACTCACTCTTCCATGAGTAAACAATATAAATTACTAGAAGTAAACACTTCATTACTGTCTGCAATGTTTTTTTGATTATGTATTTGATTTTATAACGAATAATTTTTGTGCACATGTAAAAGGTTTACACTGCAGTTAATTATAGAAATTGATTTTAAATATGATTATTGTAATAATAAAAGATTTAATAATGAAAGTTTTCAATTTAACAATAGTATAAAAAAAGCATTGTATAGTATGCATATGAACTTCTGACTCTCAGTTTTGGCATGTCTTTGTAATTCAAAATGTTCAAATTATGTTTTTAGTTCCAAAGCCTTTAGAATCTACTACTATTTTCAGTTGAAATCCAACCTTATGCATTTTCCTACATTCTTTTTTAACTACAATACTATTGTTGTCTTTATCTTTCAATAGAAAGAGTTGTTATCCTTACTCAAAATCTTAATAATGAACAACATTGTTTATTTATCACCACCTCTGTCAGGAGAAAAAGAAAATTCTTCAACTTTTTAGTCAGGTACATACATATACAGTGAACATTTTCATCTTTTAAACCAATAATTTTCCATGTTTATATGTTCAAAATTTTAGTAAAAGTGACAAGCGTTTTGACTTGCTAAAGCCTAGACAAATGCTTCATCCTTATGTGGCTAAGTGATGTGAAAACTATTATCACCATTCAACTACATGGAATTGTGTAACACCTATTTTATACAAATAAAGATCCTTGAATTATTTTGGCCTTGCGTTGGATTCTTCACTTCATTCAATGCAGAAGCTTTTTTATATAACACAGAAAAGCTTGTGATTGTCTCCATGATAGGACATAAATTGTTGGTAGGACCTAGGTGGGTAATTTTCCCACCACATTGACACTTACTTCTATATACCAACATTCACGCAAAAAGGGAATTGTTACTTTCCTTAATTTTCATTTGTTTAGGAGATATTCTTGTTAAGAGGTATTCACCATAGCAACTACATGAAAATACCTTAATGAAAATTAGTTATATTCCTGAATAATGATAAAGAGATATTAAAATGGATTCAAACTAGTAAGTCACTTTGACTTGTCATGGATTCAAGTTGGATTAGGTAGGAAAAAAGTGATTTTTTTTAATATGGATCAAATTGAAGGTTAAATAAATTTGAGTCAGGTTGAAAGTAAGATGATCTATAATCCATCAATAATAATTTATTATTATTTTTTCACCATTTTTTTAAAGTTTTTTATTATAATTATTTACTATTTTAATTAAATAGATTGACAATTTGATTCTTTTAAAGACTAGAATGTTGTTCAATAAATTTGAATAGTTTGAATGTTTAATTTATTTGTTTGATAAATTATATAGATTAATATTTTAATTTTTCATTATTATCTTATTATAATGTTTGATGAAATAATTAAGTACATTGTATTGTTATAAGAAAATGAGTCAAGTCAATTTAATTTAATTGTATTATGACAAATATATAAAATAAATTAAAAGAACAAAACATTCTTAAATGAACGAACTCACCAACTTGATTATAGTGAATTATTGAACCAACTTACAACATTTCTAACTCACCAAAACGAGAATCGAGTTAAAGTGAGTCATTGTTAGCACAACCTGAGGTGAACCAACTTGTTTGAACTGAGTTTACCCACTTTTAACATCCTATTGATATAAGATGTAACTTAAAATTTATTATTTATAACCTCCATATCTCAAATGTGATTCTCTCCTTTTAAAGTTTTTGCATAATATTTGTTTTCTAAGGAAAACATGTCTTGCTCATATTAACGTTATTAGTGATATGTATTTAGGTTTCTATTGATTAAATATAAACTGAAGGCGTATATTTAGGTGTCTTGCTGAAAATATAAACTATCATCATCATTGTTGAGAAGTGGTTAATTGTAAATTGAAACAATTAGGTCAATTTTGACAGTGATGAGGGAGTTTATATAAAACTGACAAAATGCGACATGTTTCTTGATTCTTTTAGATGACATGGTTACAGTTACAGAAGTCCTATAACTTTGTATCTTGATAGCCAAAACAACAAGGGAGACATGAACAATCAAGAGCCTGAGCACATTTAGATGTTGCCTGCTGCTCTTTTCCTCCATTTTTTTTTCCTTTTGCATAGAAAGCATACATTTTTGTCAGAGGGAAATGAAAAACAGGGCAATGTAATGAAGAGAAAAAGAAAATATAATGAAAAGGAAAAGGTTGATTGGAAATCCAGTGGGGCAACTTGAAGAAGTTGGTATAGAGAAAACTAAAGGGAAAATATTTTTAGTTCTTGTCTTTTTTGAAATTAATTTTTTATTTATATTTTATGTCTTTTTTTCAATTTTACTTTTTCTTTAAAAGTTATTTAATTAGTACATGCATGAACATAAATATATCCATTATATATCCATACAAATTTCATACCTTTCAAAATATTAGAAATGAAAGTTAATATATATTTTTAGTTTTGAGACAAATACAATACAAGTACAGCTGAATTTAAAGCAATTTCCTCTGCCACCATATGATCCACAAAAACAATATGAAATTTTTTAGACTGTGTTGGGAAGAGATACGCATTATTTGAGTGATGTGACTTTCCAGAAGGTGGATGAAAGTGTCTAAATTAAACTACCAAGACGAGAAAGGACAAGAACATTGTTTTATGACATAGGAAATGTACACACAATCATGGGACAAAACCCACCTCTTCACTATTCTTGTCCTTTCCATGAGCAATTATGTGATTGTGTGCAACTTACACCAACAAATAATTTATATTTATAATGTTAAAAACTGAAAGAAAGTTTTGAGTTTTTGTTTAACTCACAGGGATTATAATATATGAGATCATTTTATAAAAAAACATAATTTACCGTTGGAAAAATACTAAGAATCACTTTATTATATTACCGTTGAAGTGTATTTGACTCGGACAAAAAACATCATAGACTTAGAATTCATTATATAGTCATTAACATTCATGTTATTTTCATTAGTCCATGTACTCTGAATCAATGCTAACCAATTCCCATGTATAATCACCACACACCTCACATCAATATTAGCTAATACTCGCGCATAAACACCATACACCCTTTGTTCGGCGGAATCATGTTGCAATCCATGATGCAAAACCACAGAACATTGCGAAAAGGCAAAAATCAAACATCACCAGGAATCAAACTCGTGACCTTGACTCTGATACCAATTTGTTAGGATCGAGCGCTTACCACTAAACCAAAAGCTATAACTAATAGTCAGGGCACAACTCTTTTTACTTAAGAGTGTAATAGCTCAAGTATCACAATTCGATTATGACTCGACTTACTTGACCTCCACTTCAGGACAATTGATGTCATATGCAATAATTACCACCTAGACTCTTGAAAGTTGAATGTTATCCAATTTAACTAACAAGTTTATAAAATAGGAGTTACTTTTCATTATTTACATATAAGTAGCTTATAATAGAAGAAATATATGTGTAATAGCGTATTTATATCCATATTTTGAATTATATATATAGATTAAATTAAATATTTATTGAAAAGAATGTATTGTTAAAGGGTCTGATTTGTGATTGGTGAAGAAAGAAAAACCCTTCATTGTCACAAAAAGGTAATCAGAGTTAATAAAGAAAAAAAGAAGACGTCAATTAGATTTTTGAATCATAAGTCAGGTTTTGTTATCTTGGTTGGTGAAGAGCTTTGTGATTCAATTTCAAAAACTCTTCAAGGATAAACAATCACAGTAGAAGCAATCATGCACAGTGTTGATATAAACTCAGTTCTAAATTGGTAGTGCGCAAATGATGATGTCTAATGGCATGTTTTTCATTTTTAGAAGATAAATGTTTAGGGTTTCCATAATAGTATAATAATAGAATCTCCACGAGTCGAATATTTAGTGTATGAGTCATGTCGAGATTAATCATTAACTAGGGTTTCGTGGGAAAATTTTAACATTGGTCAGCAGAAGATTATTCACGTAGTCATTTCTTATTATTATCCACATTACTTTAAATCGAGTGCAAGATCTCATTAGTTAATAAGCAATTAGATTTTAAAACCAAGAGAGAACCACTCACCTTAAACCTCACCTACCATGAAAACTACACTAGCCACTTTTTGTTTTCTACATGTAATTATATCATATGCATGAGTTGAGAAAATATTTTTAGATCAGTTACTATGTGATGTAAAATTATTGGAATAAAAGAACAAGTTCTTTGATCAAGAGATAAGGGAATTTTTGTTCTTACATACTACATCAATGTTTTAATTTTAATTTCATTAATATAATCCCATTTGTACACTTCTGCAGAAGAAGAATTGGTTTCTGTTAGCGTTTGGTATATATTATATTAGGTGATCTGATATAAATACTCACTTATGGTCCTTTTGGTTGTGGATCATAATGCTTATAGAAATTGTGACCAAGTGTTTTGATTAGGTTGTGGCTGGTGATGTTATGATGCTAAGCTAATGCATTAAATCATACAGATTTTTTGTATAAGGGTTAGAGCACCCTTCAAGTACTCTACTAATTTAATTTTATTCTTTGCTAATAAAAAAAATATAATATTATTAGAGTTAATCATTATACCTGAAGTATTATATGTTTTGTAATCTGAAATTCTTATCATAATTTTTCTTGAAAAGCATATAAAAGGATTGAAAAGAAGACGTATATTTAAATTATTTTTAATTTCGATGCTTAAAGTCATTAAGACTTAAAATGTCTGAACAAGACTAAATTTAGATAAATTTATTTCTATACATCTTTCTAAAATTAAAAATAAAAATTAACTCACAATTTCAAAATAAAAATTTAGATAAAATTGTTTTCTTTTGCTTAGAACATAACACAGATGTTGATCATGAACTGTGTTATCTTTTCACTTTTATTTTTACTCAGACTCAAAATCATAGTAAAAACCAATCAACTCTCAGTTTGGAGTGTGTTTGGCAACTGAACATATTTTTTGTTTGTGAAATTCAGTTTGCACTCTCTAAACTGTGGTTTGGAATATGTAAACTATAATCCAAACATGCATGTCTTCATGGATTGAATTTCCGATATTAATAACGTAGTTCAACCAAATTTAAATGAATAATTACTTATATTTATGAATTTATAAAATACTTTTTAAAAAATAAAAAATAAACTGTCATTTAATAAAATAGTTTTAATAGTTATACGGGACGTTTGTTTGAACGAGTACTCTTTACAACCTTCTAAATAGCTGTGTTTGGTATAAAACTTGTTGAAGTTTTTTTTTTCTTTTAGTTTGTGTTAAATGGTAATATACGCTATTTAGTCTTAAAATAAAATCATGTTTTTTTTTAATAAGGCGAGACTCATACTTTTTCTATTTTTAAATAAGTATTTACATCTTTTATATTTTTAATAAAAAAAACACTTGTCTTTTCTATTTTTATCAAGCGGCTATCACCATTTATTTATATAAAAATAACATTCAATAAAATTTATATAAAAATTATAAAAATTTATAATTAAAATTTTAAAATATAAAAACTTAGTATTATAAAAAAATTAAACATTTAATTGAAAGAAGTTACGTTATTTTGTTGGCTTAATTACTGATTTAGTTTCTTAATTTGTTGGTTTGGTTCATTTTAGTCCTCTTATTATTTTTTTGGTTTAATTTGGTTATCTAATTCTTTAAAAAGATTCAATTTGGTCATTTTGATTAAGTTTACATTAACATCATGCTTGTACATGTCATGTGTCATTTTTGTAGAATTTGTAATTTTTTTTAATTTTAAAAAATTAAAATGTCACGTATCACGTCATGGTTGTGTTGTGTGTCAATTTGAAAAAAAAAATTATTTTTTTTATTTTTTTTTTTAATTTTAAAAAAAAAACTACCATGTGGCAGGTCATGATTGTGTCATGTGTCAAGCTACCTGTGACTGTTTTCAATTTAGTCTCTCTATTTATAATTCTGATTCAATTTAGTCCCCTATTCTTTTAAAATGATTCAATTTTGTTCTCTCCAACTTGACCAAATTAATAATTAGTCTTAATTACAACTTATATGTTAATGTTAAAATAATTTTTTATCATTTATACATGAAATCACTCCTTAAATACTCATGTTATTTTATTTCTTACATTTTTTCACTTGTAATTTTTTACATTTGAATTTGTTTACACATGTAAAAAAAAGATTTAAATAGTTAGGTGGAGTAATTTGATGTATAAATGAAAACAAAAATATTTTAACATGTATATATATAAGTTGTAATTAAGCTTAATTACTAATTTAGTCTCAAATTGGAGAGGACAAAATTGAATCATTTAAAAAAATAGGGGGACTAAATTGAATCAAAATTGTAAATAGAGGGACTAAATTGAAAACAGTCACGGTTAGTCTGACACGTGGCATAATCATTACCTGCCACATGAATTTTTTTTCTTTTTAAAAAAAAATAAAAAAAATCACGAATTGACACACGACCATGATGTGACACATGGCAGTTTAATTTTTTTTATTAAAAAATAAATTTAAAATTTAAAATTTCACTAAAATGACACATGACATATACAAACACTGTGTTAATGTCAACTTAGTGAAAATGACCAAATTGAACCTTTTTAAAGAATTAAAGGACCAAATTGAACAAAAAAATAATAAGAGAACCAAAATGAACCAAACCAACCAATTAGGAGATTAAATTAGTAATTAAACCTATTTTTTTAAATTGCAAATGACTATCACTCATTGTGGGGGCGATTCACGTAATAAAAACTCCATATTCGATTCTTAACAAGGACAAAACTTTTTGAGTCAACGACAATTAAAATATTATAAACGAGATTAGCTTTTGACTAAGGTGGGTTGAGAAAAATTTTGTTGGAAAAGAAAAACACTTTACATTTAACTCAAATTTTAAAATAGATATTCACTTCCCTTATTCTATTTATAGTATATAACTATATCCTAAACTTAATTTTTATTTATACTAGTATTCATATCATATGTATATGTAATAGTAAGTTAATACATTTATCATAATAGTATAAACTATTTATGTTGTACTTGTAAATTAAAGTGTACTTTTATTTATTATTTAATGTATGATATACAAGTTTAAAGGAAGGGTGCAAATAACATAAGTTTATATTGTTAAGTTTGAATTTGGTTCATGTTTGAGGATGAGCTCAAATAGACTATTAGACAAATAGAATAAAGGTAAATTTCAAGTAATGATGATGCCCGTAGGAATATGAAAAAGAGAAAGATCCTTTCTTCCTTTGAAAAGATAGAATGACCTCCATGGTTAAAATTATTAATTTTTTTATTTGTTTGAGAACAAAATTCAAATTTTTCTTCACTTTCTAATAAATTGCAAAAACAGGCTAGGTCAGCCCGTTTTAGCCTATCCCAATTTTGGTCTATCGAGACCAAATCCAAATTGGTCGTCACAAATTGTATTTTATGCATAATTCTTCAAAAACCAAAAAAGAAAAATAAGAATGGCGGCCAACCCATCCATTGGAGGGTTAGGTTTCCATCTTCAACCACCATGTCACTTATTATAGCAAGTGGATTGTAATTAGTATATAAAGTCATTATGAAAAGTGATTTTCGCACTAGTGAATCTAATGACAGGGTTAATGGGTCGAGCCTCCCACAGTAAGGACAATTATGGCCACCTAAAATTAAGTTAATATGGTGGTAAATGATGAATTAATGATAAAGTTTATCATCAACTTTAGTCCATGGAAACATGTTCTAAATAACAAATTTTGCACTACAAGAATTTTCTTAATTATCAACAGATTATTACAAACAACAATGAATTTGTTGGTTAACTCAAATTTATTGAAAGAATTTTTCGACGAATTTCACAATTTAATTTACTGACAGATAATTTCATTAGTAACATATATGTTAGTAAAATATGTTAAAAAGATGCGTCGGCAAATTACAATTAGAATTACCGAAGGATGTTTTTGCCAAGTTATCATTACAATTATCGATGGCAAAAGTCGGTTCATCTGTAAATTATAATTTTTATTATTGAAGGATATTTTTGTCAGTAACTTATCATTACAATTATCGACAGTCTTATTTCGTTAGTAAATCTATCGAAAATTTGGATGGCAAATTTTCCATCCACTTTGATGGAGTTTTTTTGTATATTAAAGGGATGTTGGTGAGAAAATTAAGAGAAGAGAAGAAAAATAAAAGAGAAGAATAGGAGGAGGAGGAAGATGAGATGGAGGTGACGTAGAGGAACGTCGATCGATGATGCGGTGACGTGAATGTACAACAATGGTTGCCAGAATTAGAAAAAGAGGTGGAGGAAGATGAAGAAGAAAGACGAAGACAAATAAAAAGACAAGGAAAATGATGATCTAGAGATGACAATAGTGGTATGTTGATTATCAACAAATTTTTGTTATTATCGATGGACTGTGTGCATAGGTAATATGTATTATTCTTATTGTTGTTGGGATATTTAAGTGAACCAAGGATGGGTGGTAGACAATGTGAAATATGGTCTAATATCAACTAAAACTTTGTTTAGACAAATATAGATGTGAGAGCATATATGGTTTGATTTAATTTTTTCTTAAAGTTGAATCAAAAGATGGCCAGTTGTTTATTGTTTTTTGGACTAACATGAATTTTTGGAGTAATTTATCGGGGAAGCTACAAAATAGATAAAAATGTGTAGATAGTAAGGGTATCATCATACATTTATATTGGTGGGTAAAATAGACTTGTTCCTATATTGTTCTCCTAATATCTTTCCTCAATCATAACAAGAAGTTTCTTCATGATCATGAGTTTAACACGTGAACGAAAAGAAAAATATAAATACATAACTATCACACCGACAGATCTAGATTACTTTGTTTTGTTTTGTTTTATGATATTTTAGTATACAATAGCTAAACTATTTAAGCTTTAGTTTGTAAGAGAATCTTTCTTTTTTATATTTTAAAGTTAGCATTTTAATTTTTTTAACTTTTATTTATGTTTTAGTCGATAATAATAATTTTAAATAAAATAAGAGACATAAGTATTATATTTTATTAAAATATAAGAAAGATAAGTATTATTTTTTTTAAAATACATGAAAGATAAATTTTTATTTAAGAACTAAAGATAGTGTAAATGTCCTTTTTGTTGAAAATATAAAAAGTTAGTATCTATTTTAGGACTATCTTTTAGAGTGAAAGTAATTACATTTGTTTTTATAATAATGTTCTCATTCCTTGTGTGACATGTATTATATTCTTTTGTCTTTTTTCTATTTCATTGTATTTGGAATATATTTTTATTTTCATCTTATTAATACGAAATACTTATAATAAATTGTAGTGATGATTAATTTTTCCTTAAAAAGTTAAATAACCTGTTATACAATTTTCTTAAAAAAAAAATTATGTAAATAACATTTCTTGCTTCGGGAATCTTCACTTTTATGCGGAAAACCTTTCTAGTGGTCATTCTTGAGACTTAGTAAACTAAGACATCATGACCCCATGCATCAAAATATCTATAACAAATTAACAAAAAATAACATTTAAAAAGAAGAGTTACATGAAAAAAAAAATGTAAACTATTCAGATATATTTTCAACAAAACATAATTGATAAGACTTGATTCATGGCGATAAGCATAAACCTAGTGTGATCACAATTCAATTATGTAATAAATCACAAATTATTGTTTTCTTTAATATAACCTGTTCAATTTTAAAGATATATTGATTTATACATATTTTTAATCAATGTAATAAATTATCAAACAGTATAAGTCAGTAGAGAGATTTTAACATCCAAAATCATGAATTTTATGACATTTCCTGAGTTTTTGAATATATTACTACATAATTTTATTCTATTAATCAGTTCAAATAGTTGAAAATCCAGCTTATTATTTCTACTAATTATTAAACTCTCATTACTAATTCATGTACATGTGAAAAACAAGTCAAAAATTAATATCTAACATATAGCATTATAATGTGGCTTTAATATTTTTTTTTCCGTAAAACGATATATATATTAATCAAAATCTTGCCAAATGCAATGAATTGGAAGAAAGTTGCTTACTTATTCCAACGTGGTTTTGTTAGGTATACACTATGAAAATTGTTTAACACGTTAAAATCAGAAAAAAATAGGAATTCAAATAGTCATATTCTTCATTCAGTAATACGTAATTGATGGTTCTAGTCCACATCCATCACCTCCACAAAATCTTTCAACTTTTTAGTAATAAATAAATAAAATAAAATGCTAGGTCAAGAAAAGTGGTTTTTCCAATCCATACAAGAAATAATAAAACATTTATTACATTTAAGAATGCTAAAGAAATGTAACTTTATGACAACTAAATTTGCAAGATAAGAACAGTTCAACTAGTTGGTACATTCAAATTAAAGTCAAAACAAAGACAAGAATCACAAAATGACTATGACATATATAATGGTCATTATAACATTTTTTTTTAATAATTATAACTGTCGCTTTAATCATTACAATTTAAAATGAATTAAATACATATATCATATATGGAACTTTATTGGCGGTTGATAAACTTAAAAGTACTCTACGTACACGGAAATGTTTCTTTAATTCAATTTCTTTAATATATATAAATCTGAATAATTTATTTTAAAATTTAGAAAATTATAAATAATATAAATTATAAAATTTATAAAATCATAAATCATAAAACTATAGTTTATAAACTATGTAATAAAAAAAATTACATAAAAGGTTAAATATAATGTTTTGATTTCAAGTATTATGAGATAACATAGTTAAGTTAATCACCATATTTGAGATAGTGTTCGATTTTGGAGCCTAGATTTTCACCATAGTTTTTTTCTTAAAAAAGATACCTTAGAGAGTTGAAGGGGAAAGAGTATTTAAATTTTCATTGGTCTCGATTTCTAATCGATGTGAGACTATATTGAGTGCACCAAAACAAGTCTCCAGTCGAGAACTAAGGGAGTTTTCATCTCCACATATGACGTCAATGTTCCAATCTCAAGTCCAATAAGATAAAATTGTTAGGTCAACCACCCCATCCAAAGTATTGTTCACTTTGAAGCCTTGAACTCCGTCACGATTTTTTCCTTAGCATCTTGAAGGGTTGAAGGAGAAAGAGATATTTAAATTTTTCTTAACCTAAACTCATAAGCGATGTGAAATTATTGGATTTACCAAAACATATAGTTATAAATTATATATATAATTTATAAAATGATATGGTTTTATAATAAAATTACATCAATTATAAAATATATAAATTACATTAAAAGTGTACACAATAACATTATAAAAATTATAAATAATATAATGTGAAAAATAAGTAAAATTCACATGAAAAAATAAAATTCACATGAAGGAGTTGATTTGAGTATTAAAACCTTTTCCCGATATTTGGAAGATCAATGAAAAAGTTAGACAAAGTTTTAAGTGAACAATGTTACTATCAAAAACGTATTTGTAAATCTAGTTCAGAGAACCTCCTTTTTTGAAGTTAGATAACAATTCAATAACATATAACGTAAGAGTGTTAATAGTAAAGAAAAATTTATGTTTGATGTTTTTATACCGATTCTTCTATTAGTCAAGACTACATCCAATTCTAGATAAACTTGATCAAGTTTCGTTGGGTTGATTACCTTCGTAAAATATAAGATGATTACTATTTGGCTTTCAAACACTCTTGCCTAAAACTAAGTATTGTTTAGACTTAAATCACTCTTGACTAAACGATCAATTATTGTTTGGAATGCAACCACTCCTGGTTAAGACCATGAATTTTTTTAAAAACAATTACTCTTGCTTAAAATTGTGCATTGTTTAGAAAGTAGTTACTCCTAGTTAAGACTGAGTATTGCTTGGAACACATCCACTTTCAACAAGTTTGAGTATTGTTTAGAACATAACCAATTCTAGCTAAATAACTATATTAATTGTTGGCAATGCAACCATTTTTGGCTAAACATGGTGGTGGCCATGTGATATGGAATCAAAGGATGTAATTCGTTTGGTGTGTTTGTATGTATATGTTGTTTAACTGTTAGTTCACCCTATCTGCTTGTGTTTGACGATGATCGTGTACGTGGTACACGAAAGCAAAGGATGTTGCAAGTGGATCTGGTGAGGCCTAGAGTCGGAGCGGAGCTAGTTTGGGAGGAAGATTTATCAGTTTTTTTATTATGTTTTTGAATCAGTTGTAAACTTTTACATTATCAGAATGGATATTTTATGTGATTTTTATAAGTATGGATTTGAATTTAGTTTACAATGAACTAAATTTTTTATTTTCCCGCATTTTGAGAAAAGTCAGTATTATAAATGATTTTTAATTATTATTTCTATTTCATTTTTTAAAAATTTGTAATATTCAGACGGGATGTTACAAGGATCATGTGAGAGTGAGGGGACATGAGTCGTGAAAGAGGTTTGCGTTTGCATTTGCGGTGCATAGGGTCAGTATTGCCCCTACGGTGCATGGGGTTTGTGGTAGAGGAAGAAGAAATAGTAGAAGGGTGCACATGGAGGAAGAAGATAGTGGGAATCAAACAAGGGTAAGGAGGTACGAGGAATGATAGAAGTCTAGGAAGAAACAGCTATATTTCAGGGGTTGTTTCAAATACATTCGGATCCAAAGATATTGGGCCTATTTACTTATTTCGACATAGTGAGTGATATTAAGTCAATTTAGGCCAAGGAGGTACACTTTTAAAAGCCGATGGAACAATAGAAAGAAAAATAAGTTTTTTTAAAATTACAAAGAAATTTCAAATTTGAATAGACTTAAATAGTACCTTGATCCATATTTTCATTAAGTTTGTTTAATGTGGTCATCTTTTTTTTTAATGTTCAATAAGGCTCTAATTTTCGTCAATTTCGGTCAATTTGGTAACGAAGTTTAAATCGTTAACGGAAGGTGAATAATGTGTGTCACATGTCAGTTCGTGATTTTTTTTATTTTTTTATTTAAAAATAAATTGTTCACATGTCAATTTAGCATTGTGCCACGTGGCAGTGTCAGTACCATGTGTCAAGTTAGTATCAATGTCACGTGTCAATTCAGTATATAAGTGTCATGTGTCATCAATGGCGGAGCATAATGGTGGCAGGGGAGGGCCATGGCGCCCCCAAAATTTTTGATTTTTTTTATGATAGGTATTTTAACTTTTTTTATATAGATATTATATATTTTGATTTTTTTTATTATAAATATTAAATTAAATATTCTTTTCTTTTATAAAAATAATAATTAATAGTAATAAATAATAAAATATAAAATCATATATAATAAAGAATAAAAAGATTTATCAAGATATTTTTATTATTTTTTTATATTATAGTTTATAGTTTGAGTTTCTCACAAATTATTCTCATCTTTCATTCTTATGTGTTTTCGTTTTCTTTTGTATTTGAAAAGAAAAAAATATTTAATTTTTACTCTTATTTCTCCTTTGTTCTCTTCCATTCTCGAGGAAGAAAAGAAGAATCGTCTCACTTGATGGTGAAATATTAGTTTAATAATTTATTTAATGAACCTCTTTTATATTATTTTTTTATTTTATGAACATAGAAGAAAAAGTATTGTACTGTGTGTTTTTTATAATCAAATTTTTATTGTGGTTCCATTATATGTCTATTTTTTTTTGTTTCTCAAGAGAAAAATATCTATTATTTTTGCTCTCATATCTTAGTTGTTCTTTTCTATTCTCAAAGAAATAAAAAAGAAGGTAATTATCTTTTGTCTCACTTGATAGTGAAATATTAGTTTAATAATTTATTTAATGAATCTATTGTATATTAATTTTTTATTTTATGAATATAGAAGAAAATGGATTGTACTATGTGTTTTTTATAATTGGATTTTAATTGTGGTTTGATTATCATCGATTTTTTCTTTTAGATTTTAAGTGTGGTTTGATTTCCCCCTAATGATGTAGCTTATTGTTATACTAATTTATGTATTCATTTTACGGTATTAATGCTAATAATTAAATGTATAAATTTTGGATGTATTATTTTGGCTCCCCCAACAATGTTGGTCAAGATCCGCCACTGTGTGTCAATCTTATATTCAATTCAATCTTAATTTTGTTTAATTTTGTTTAATTCAATTCCAATTTTTCATTAATTTTGTACAATTGAGTCCCAATTATTTTAAAATGGAACAATTTTGTTTCTCCCCAAATTGAAACCAATTTTTATACTAAACATTTATATAAAAATTAAATTTAGTTCTAATTAGGAGAGGGATAAAATTCTTCCATTTTGAAAAAAAAACTGGGACTGAATTGAAAAAAAATTAACAAAAATTGGAATTGAGTGAATATAAGACACTAACATGACACGTGACATTGATACTGCCACATGGTACTGACACTGACTTGACACATGACATAATTTTGAGTTGACATATTTGTAACTTTTCTTTTAACTAAAAAAAATAAAAAAGAACTTGACGATTTAAAGACCGTTACAAAAAGGATCAAATTCACCAAACTTGACGAAAATATGGATTTTATTAAACACGCAAAAAAGAAAACCACAATGAACAAATTTGACAAAATAGAAAACGAAAAGTAATATTGAAGCCATTTAAATAAAAATAAATAAATTTGTTTTATTATTTAGAAAATACTACAATCATATTTAAACCAATAAATCTGTAGTTGAAATGTCAACATTTGGAACAAGAACAATGATGTGTCTTTTGTGTTTTATCCTAATATGTTATAAAACACAATGCAATTTCTTGCAGGTTTATCCTCTCGGTCTGTAGTAACGTTATGCTTGCCTTAGCCCTTTAGTTTTATTCTCTTTTGTCATCCTCTATTCAAGAACACCACAGTAGACACTTTACAAAATGAATATCTTTATTTTGGTTTCCAATTATTTTATCTATCTATTTTTACGTCATGAAATGACATTTTTATATATCAGACATTTGATCTTTCACGACAACTGAATTTGATTAATTATGACCAGAAATCACTTCTTTTTTCATTATATTGTATATGTGGTTCCATATCTAGACTAAATATAAAAACATGATTAAGAAATGTAATCAGTGGTGATATATATTTGAAGATTATTTCTTATAATAACTGCAGTGAAAGAACGAGGAAACCAAAAGGAGTTACCCTTTATTATTAGTACATATAGGTAAAAGTTATAAGAAAAAAGAACTTTAAGTTGTAAAATAAAGAAACTAAAATGTATCAAGTGCTGCATAATTTAATCTGTGAGTTAATATTTTTTAATATTGAGTCCATGATCCTGCAGGATATTAGTTTATACATTGAGCCATGTTGAGTGTGGTAATTACAAAATGAACGCAGATAAATGAATAAAGAATGAGATGATGAGTTGGTGAGAGTGTAGGAGTAAGATGAAAAAATAGAAAAAATAACAGTGAGAGAAGTGCTTAAAAGCAAGGAAATGTGTGAGTGGCGGTGAGAACACTTTTCCTTGAAGAAGTAGATATGTGGATTGTTGTTAGTTATTGCACACTTTTTTCCTTTGGAGCCTGAATTACTTTAATTTGATAATCCCTTGTGGAGGCCCATGCTTTTGCTTTGGTCCTCCTCGTTATTTTCAGTGCTTCCTCCTTTTCCTGAGTGAGAGCCTGTAAAAGTCTCAGCTCTAAGCAATCTCTTCTCACTCATTCCTCTTTCTCATAAAGCCTCAGAACAAGACAACCTCCATCCCTCCAAAATCCCACCACCCTTTTCATTATTCTATTCTTATAATGACCTGTCTTTCATCTTTATTATTTACTCATCCTCTTTTCTTTATTTTAACTCTCTCTCTCTCTCTCTCTTCTTCCTTCTACTCCCCTTCTCTGTCCCCTCTTTTCCATTTATTATTTAGTGCTGTACTGATTGGGAACTTGAGTGCTTGCAGGCCTTTCTTTGCTTCTTGAACCTTGAGAAAGCTTCATAGCTACACACAACATGGAGCCTGCTATAGGAATTCATCACACTCACTCATAAAGCTATATATATA
>Ga0214542_1007203_pt1 | contig 19546 bp, 12 predicted proteins | sample CNSS1metaG_FD_160096 | JGI IMG/M metagenome (GOLD analysis project Ga0214542, IMG submission 160096) | Root nodule microbial communities from cowpea collected in UCLA plant growth center, Los Angeles, California, USA - CNSS1 | ecosystem: Host-associated > Plants > Roots > Nodule | place: USA...
AAGAACAAAATAATCTGAGTAGAAGAGCAATTTTACAGCATGTATGTGTAGAAGGGGGATATTTTGAAGTATATATTGGAAACAGAGGAACTGTAATTTTGTCCACTTTAGTTTTTTTTTTTTTTTATGGAAATGTTTGATTCTATAAACAATGTTTTGACTATATTTGTAGTTTTAAGGCTGAAAAAAAATGGTTGATAATTGATAGAATGTCTTACTCTAATTTATTTAACTGTCAATATATTTGCTTTTATACACTTAATATATATCTTTCTAGTTCATATGTTTGAAGTTGAATATTATCCTAATTTTAGTATATTTTGTTGTTAGACTTTAAAATTGGATAAATATAATCTTTCTAATTCAATAATATTAAATGATTTTACATGTTAAATAATATTTTAAAGTGATATTTAAATTAAAAATGTGAATGTGTAAAAATGTTAAGAAAACTAATTATATTTATTGGGATTTAAAATTTAGAAGTCAAATCATATTAAAGTTGAAAAAAAAAAATTCTAATTTGACATCAAAATTTAAGAATTAAATATATATATATATATATATATATATATATATATATATATATATATATATATATTTTGAATGTGCAGCGGTGATATGTCATCTTACATGTATTTTTGAGTTTTTCTCATATTATAAATGAAAAATGCTTACACATCTTTTTTAAATACTAATTCAACCGGTTGTTTGATTAAATTGATATAATTATTAATTATATTACATTTGAACTAATATTCATTTCTAACACATCTAACACATCCAAACATTACATAACTTTTAAAAGGTTTTGTGAAATCTTCATAATCATCATAAAATTTCTAATAACATAAAATATCAATTATTATTTAATTATAATAGAGGAATATAACATTACAATTTTTTTAAAATTACTTTGATTAAATGATGTTTTAGTTAAATTAAAACAATTATAAATTAAAGTCAAAATAATTAAATATAAAATTAGAATATATAATTATAATAGTGTACATATGTGTGATAACTTAAAATTAGCTCACATCCCAAACCATAAGCTAATTAATTAAATTTAAATGTATACATGACTCCGAAAGATGACCACTTCACATATATCTCGCGGTTGGATGAACATTCTAGCAGTTGTTGCTAGCATGGAATTCTAATTCTAACTGTGATTAAATATTAAAACAAACATTCATGTTTGAATTTAAAATGAAGAACATATTTTGAGAAGTTATGATATATGCAGACATACTTTAGAACACAATTTGAAAAGGTATGTCGTTAACAATTGTTTAGAAAAGATTTTCTGTATGGCACTGTAATAAGAAGTCAATAGTTATGGTTCCAATTCAGCTAGGGCTTCTTGTTCTGTCTGGTATGAAAGACTGCGTTTTTTGCAGTAACCTCTTTTGACCCTTCATCATTTTTCTCCCTCATGTAGGGATTCCATGCTGCAATTGGAGAGAAATCAGCTGGGTTTCTGTTCGTACCACAGAACCTTTCAGAGATATTGTTGTTCAGGACTATATCAGTTGCACGAATACCACCACAGTGTTGCGTTGGACTTTCTTCTTCTTCATCAAGCCAGCCACCAAAGATTGCTGGGGCATGTGATTTTTCCATCTTAGTCTTTGAACAGTCATCAGGATCAATGCCTTCTGCAGCAACATTCAAGTCAATAGATATTCCAAGACCAACGTTTTCACTTACAATATGACAGTGATGTGGAAGGTTCAGATCAAAATCCATTCCCTTCAACTGATTAATCTCTGGGTCAGGTTCAGGTTCTACATTTACTATATTAATCTGAGATATTTGCAACAAGGCGTCTAAAGCCTCCAGTTCATTGTGCTCCCTCGTGGCGGCCTCATCAAGTTCCTGCAAGAAGATGGTGATGACATTGCAGTTTCATTTCATCTGATAAAATAAACTTCTAAACTTGCCATAGAAACTCATAAAGAGCACTACAATGGGTAAACTATTTTCTATGCTGATAAGGATTCTAACATGACAAAATAGTGTCAAAAGAAAAAGATGTTATATATGATAAAGAAAAAAAATAATTATCTAACTTGAGGGGGACTATTTGAAGAAATTAGATGCTGTTCCTCTACCAATCGTTCTTCATTTGATACTTGATTTCCAACCCTTTCAATGAAATCAGTTAATGGTACTTCATCTTCATCTACAACTAACTTCCTCTTTCTTCCTTTCGGACCATGTTTTTCCAACTTCTTTGTGTCTCCTTCACCAACTACCTTATCCATGACAGTTTGTTGTCTCTGGGAGTTTGCAGACTTATTAGAAGGATTTTGGGGTGCTGGTCTTTCTCTTCTGATATGTTCAGTTACTGGTTCATCATCTTCTGTAAGTATTTCCCTAAGTAAGCGCATCCTTTTAAACTTCATGGAAGACTTCTTTTGATGAAGATTCTGAATTTCATCTTCATTTTCTCCATTCTTCTGACTATTCCCTGCATGAACATGATCTGTAAAAGCTGGCCTCTTAAAAGATAAAAAGGGATGATTTTGAAGTTACCTGTTATTTCATTAATTGAAACCTCAGCCTCATTCCTTTGCTCTTCATTTATTGACATACGATCACTTTCACTGTCATCACTATCGCCGGTCAAGTCAATGATTTTGTTAACATCAATTTCTTTTCTTGTATGATCACTCTTATGTGTCAGAGTTTCTTTAGTTCCCTCATGGTTACTTTGAATATCATCCATGTTAAACTCATGTTCTCCAAGACATATATTACAGCTCCATGATCGGAATCTTTGGACAACTAATGGAGGAAGTGATGGTCGTGTCTCAGATCCATTTACTGGAAACCCTAAACATATGTTCAAATCTTTTTGGCGCATTTCAGCAACGAAGCCCCTGCATTTGTAATAAAGAAGTGTTACAAATATCAACCTAGCACGAGAATCATCTTTGATTTTTTACAAAACATCATAACCCCCTGCCTTAGGCATTCTTAATCTAACACCTACAAATGTTTTTTTGTGGAATTTAATGATCCTTAATCTTAATCTTAGATTAACAAAATATAGTAAATTAAATAAAGTATCTATAATTTAATGATCCTTTCTACTCCCTCTACCAACACAAAACTTATTAAGAAAATAAAAAGAAAAAAAATTATATTTATCTGGTGAATTTTGATCTTACACACACAATAGAAGTATATGAGAAAAGAAAGGAGTTACCGTAAGGAAAAATGGTTACATGGTGGACTTTCTTCTTTATTGATTTTAGAGGTATAGGAAAAATTGGTATAGAGTTTCTTAGGTTCCATGAGCTTGATGACAATTATGTGTTTCTCCTGAAGACTACAAACAACCACAGTTATAAACCAAATTGAATTTCAAAATAGTGGATAAGAAATTTTAAAAAAGAATAAAGAGTTCTAAGAAACAAGTTACATTACCCTAACTAAACGATCTATACGAAGTTTATTCAGGTATAAGAGAGACACAATAATATAAACCTAATTTGATTAAAATTGATATTTCAGTCAAAATCGGGTCAAATTTAAACTATTATATTATGTATATCACCTATATTCATCATTGAGTGGAAGACAATAGATATGAAATTGAAGATGAAATTTCTAGATTTATCTCTAAAGTGAGGAAAAAGGAAAAATCATTTCATTACGTGGGTGATGATGAGGCAGTTGTAATTGAACAGAGAAGAGTCCACGAAGAAGATATCGATATTGTTAGGGTTTTATTTGAACAGAAACAGCTCATTGGAAAAGAGAGTAAGAAGGAGATGGTGTAATGGCATGGCTGCGTGCTAGTGTTAAATAAGTTCTTCTTAAATTTTATATTTTCTCCTTTTTTATTATTATGTCTTCTTCTTATATGTATTTAAAATAAATATTACTAATTTATAATAATATATAAAAAGAATTTCATCTGTTTGTGTTCACATCTTATAATGTTAATTCTACTCTTTACAATATAATTATTTATTAAATTTTTTAAAATTAATGTTATTTTATCTATTTTTTATAAAACTGTTTATCTTTTTTTTATTCATTAATATTTAATTTCTATATTCATTTCAATTTATTTTTAATAAATATAAATTTATTTTATATATTAACTTAATAACATTACACTATTATTATATACTAACATATTATTTATATTTAAAAATATATGCTAGTTATACTTAATGATAACTAAATTTGAAATATGTACGAGTTATTGTTTTTTTTTTACTATTGTCATAATAGTGGCTGGAAAAGAAATTAAACTTAAAAGATTAATAAAATTATCAATAATATGTTTTACAAAAAAAAACATTGTTAAATCATGTAAAAAATATTAATCCATAAAACTAGATTTTTGTAGTTCAGGAATTGATTATATATCTTTCACTAAAACTAATTTAATTTAAAAAATTGATAATTGGTAAAAAAAAAAGTAAAATTTGTAAGCTAATTGTTTTAATTTCAAAAACGAATCACTTTAGATAAAACTAAAAGACTAAATGTTTCTGGAGATAATTGCCTTTATATAATAGCTACTGTGAAAATAATGTGCATCTGTGTTTTGATAATAAAAGATAATAAAATTAAATTTTTTTTTTTAATTTTATTATACATTTATTTATTTTGTGATAAAATAGTTAAATTAAAAAAAAAAGAGATAGAATCAAAATAAACACAATTAAGTTTAAATATTCAGTTACTTAAAAAATCAAATTGATAAAATAATTATTTTAATTTAATATATATATATATATATTTAAAAAATAAAACTAAAAATAAATGTGCACACCAAAACCTAAATTATTAATATAGTATATGTATAAAAAAAGTAAAATTATGATTATAAAAATATATATAAATAATTTTTACCTTTTATTGTTAATGAGTTTTATTTTTTTTAAAGTAAATTATTTTGTAATTTGCTTCAGTTTTATTTTTTTAATAAAATTGTTTTATCATAAATAGTTATATTTATGCTATATTTTTTTATTATTATAAAAAAATAATTAAAACAATTTTTGTAACTTTATTATAAATATTATAAATAGGTTTTATTTATTTTTTTAATAAAATGGTTGAATTTAAAAAAATATTAAATTAAAATAAAAACAGTTAAATTTAAATAAACAGTCACTTAAAAAATTGATAAAATAATTATTTTAATTTAAAAAATCATTTATTTAGTAATAAAATGAAAAATAAATGTGAAGACCGAAATATTAATTCTTTATATATATATATAATATAAATATAATATAATATAATTATCAAAATACATATAAATATATTTTATATTTTATTTGTAAATGATTTTTATTTATTTTATAAGTGAATTGTTTATTATAAATAGTTATTTTAGTTAAAAAATAATTAAGCTAAAAAAAAATACTCAAGTTGAAAAACAATTAAATTTTGAAAGATAAAATGAGAAAGATAATTATTTTATAAAAGTGGTACTTGTTAAAGGATAAAACTGAAATACTAAATGTGTATATAAAAAAATAATTTGTTTATAATGGTATAATTTATAATTTATTATTATTATTATTATTATTTATTTTAAAATATGTTTTTCACTAATTAAGGTTTTGATTCCGTCAACGGATAATCATTCAACCTTCAACCGTTCCACTAAAGCATTAAAGGTTAAATAAAAGTAGTTAAAGGTTGGTGCAAGACGAATGAAGTTTTATAACAATTAAAATCATTACTTGTTGTGAGGATAAAATTTTAAATTTACATATTTGACTAAGCATAAATATATATGTAACTAGTTTAAATATTTAGAGTTTATGAAAAATATATTTAAATTCTTTATTGTTTATCATTAAAATTTAACTTTAGCAATTACCAAAAAAAAAAAAAAAAACAAAAAAACCTCGGTGTGCATATAAATTATTAAAAAAAAATCATTTTTATTCAGAAAAAAAAATAAAAAATGTATCTAACTTTCTGAGTTATTTTCTCTTTCTGATATTCAAAAATGATATATTATGATAGCTAACTACAATAGGTGTCTACCTCTCCACACCTTTCTGTACAAAGAAAGTTGATACAAGTAATCACCTTCAATTGAAAATTAAGAAAACTGAGCTTAAGGTCAAGAACAATTAGGTTTTTAATTAACTCTGCAAATGGTTGAATTAATTTACTCTGCTGTGTCAATTTTAATTAATTGATTAATTAAGTAAAAAATAATAGAGAGGTCCTACTTCTCCTTCCTTCCCTCCTATATATAGAATGTGTATTTTCATTCATTTTCAAACATATCTCATTTTCAATAGTTTTCTACTGAACATGAATTTGAAGATGAAGACATCATTAACAATTCCAGCCATGGTTGCCATGTTTCTTTTCATTTCCTTAGAGGTGGCAGCAAGTGATTTGAAACAAGGTGAGTTATACTATTCTCATGTCATGAGTGTTTTAAAGCAAGTGAATATTAATAAATAAGTTAAATAATTAAAAAATATAATATTTTTCTTGTTAGATCTTTTTATTAGAGTATAATATGTAAGTGACATTAGGTTTTTCACATAGTACTTTAACAATAACTTTTTTCTTGAAAAAATAATGCTAATTTCTTTTATTTTTTTATATTTATTCTATTCCACAACAAATATACATCAGCATTACTTTCATTTTTTGAACAATGGAAATTTCGTGTTAACTGATAATATGATTCAACCTTTTCTTATAACTTTAAATTTTATGTTCACTTCATATATTTTTCTATATCTCTTCTTCTTCTTTTTTTCATTCTCTTGTCAATCATATTAATTATTTTCTCTCAGCCAACCTATGAATTTACTCCTTAACCATTTCTCAAATTGATCATTGAAATTGATAAAATGTCAAAATAATTCTTAAAGTGATATACTGCTAAATTTAGTCATTAAAATTATATAATATAATGACAAACTGATCATTTAAATCAATAAAATAACTAAATAATTCTAAAAAGTGCAAATTATCCATCAATTTAGTTCTTGGATTGAAAATAATAAATAATTTTTCTCTAATATTAAAATTTTAATTGCACTTAAATCTTTCTAATTCACTAACTAAACATACATATATATTTTAGAAACAAATAATTATAATTGAATTTTTTATTACCATACTTTCAAAAGATAAAGTAATTGGTAATCAATCATTTACGGAACATTATTTATTTCAGAATAAATTTGTGTATATAATCAGAAAGAAAATTGATTGATGATGAATAGTCAACAATTCATTAATTTCAAAAAACACACAATTTCTTTTACTGATTCCATTAACTTGTTCATTCTTTCCTTTTTGTCTCTTCACAAAAAAAAAATGACCCTTTTATATGAAAACTTCATGAGATGATCATATATATATATATATATATATATATATATATATATAATAAATATTATACTCCTTTTTATATTTATTATTTTACTTTTCAATTTTTTCTTTTTTATTAAAGATTTCATGTTAATTAGAGATATATGTGATCAATTTATAGGTAAGTGACCTCACCTAAGCAAATTTGTTTTGTAAAATTGAGTGAGGTTTAAAAATTACTTCTTAATATCATTTTAAAGTCATTTAAAGTCGATTCTAATGAAGTTTGTTATTTGTTAGGTCTATCATGTTATCCACTAGTGAACTACTTACAAATATCTAATCATACGTTTAAAATGTACATATCTAATCATATGGAGTTATATTAGACTTAAAGTTCACCCATGACTTCAAAAATCTAGAGCTAAAATATCATTTGTTTAGATTTGAATATATGGTTGACATATTTATTGTAAATGTGTTTACAGAGGAAGTTCTTAAAGCCACAAATAAAGTGAGTGGTGCCAAATTAGTCGGTGGTGGTGATAGTAGTAGCGGGTTACAAGGCTCTGGTAATGGCTTACCTAATCATGGTTTCCCTAATCGTGATTTATCTAGTCATGGTCTTCCTGGGTGGGACTTACCTAACCCTAGTTTTCCTAGTCGTGACTTACCTAATCCCAGCTTTCGTGGTCGTGGCTTCCCTGGTCGTGACATACCTCGTCCTAGCATTCTTGATCGTGACTTTCCTAGTCCTAACTTCCCTAGTCGTGGATTCACTGGTCGTAATATACCTCGTCCTAGCATTCCTGATCATGACTTTCCTAGTCCTAACTTCCCTGATCGTGACTTACCTAATGGCTTTCGTGATCGTGGCTTTCCTAATCTGGGCTTCCCTAACTCAGGCTTTTCTAGAGGTGGCTATTTCGGTGAAAACTTTCCTAATCAAGAATTTCCTTACCAAGGGTTCCCTAACCAAGGCTTTTTTGGCCAGGGCTTTCCTAGAGGCAGCTATTCCGGTGAGAACTTTCCTGGTCTGGGCGTTTAGGCCTAAGAATCTTAATGTTATGGAAATGATAAAGGTTGTTTACAACCCATAATTTAGATACTTAAAATAATGTAATTCTACCAACTTAATAAACACATATTCTATCAATAAATACATCTCTCTTTTTTAAGCAAGTTTGTGCCTTCTCTCACCTTTCTTACTACTAGAGATCTTTCACGAGTAGATTTAACATTGTTCAAATATTGTTGTTTCATGAAAATGGCACTCAAATAATCCCAGAACTTTGGGAATTAAATAAAAAGTTGCAGTTGGGCACGTGGTTCAATGATTTTTGGCCCATTGTATGACTTTTGTAGTGTCTTATAGGCAATTTCTTTTTGCACCTCCATAATTTTCTGTACTTCATAATTTATTTCCATGGCTTTTTAGATTGCACAATTCGAAAGATAAAAATGAATTTTAGATTATTCATTCACTATAAAAATATCTCTACTTAACAACCAAATTTTAGTGACTTAGATATAAATAAAAAATTATAATTAGTTTTCAAAAATTCGTAAAGAGAGAAGAATCAATTCATTTGGATAATTTTTTTTTTGAAAAAATGAGTTTAAGAAAACATTTACTTTATAAAAAAAAAACTTCAAACTTTAACCATCCAAAGCATATTCTAGTCTAAATAAATAACATTGATATAATTGTCATGATAATTTAATTTCAAGTTTCAAAATCATAAATAAGGAAAAATTATATGTCTACAAGAAAAAAAATCACAAAATCACAAAATCAAAAATTCAAACATTAATATTATTTTAACATCTTCATTCAACAAGGATTAGAATTAAAAAGAAATATATTACTATTAAATGAAATTACGATATTGCTAAATGAAAATATTTATAATTATTTGTGTATTTATTATATTGTGATAAAAATACATCTTAGTATACTAGAGAAATGGTATAATGTGGTACTAAATTAATTAATGATACAAATCCATTTTGCCTAGATAAATTTATCATGCTCATAATAATATTAAATTAAGAAAATAAATAGCTAATTGATGTAAAATTTTATAACTTATAGAACAAAATAAAATTATAAAGTTCAGAATCATATATGTATTCTAAAATCAACTTCACCCATTTAATTTAATTTCTATCAAAAACCAAATTATATTGCATTTAATTTCCAATCAATATCTAGAACTATTCGCTTTTGATTTAAAAACTTTCCAATTTAACCATTTCATACCCATTCATCATCATTAATTTATAAGAATGGAATATAACTTATAACATTACACACTTATCAAAATCATCTCAACCTGTTACATAACAACATTTCCCATTCCATAACTTTGCACGATATTTAACCCTTTAAAAAACAAAGATAAAAAATCCTTCCAAAATTTGAAATTTAAACATAAAGTAAATTATAGTTCCCCTTTGTGAATTCTTAAAAGCTAAGGAAAATGAAGATTGGAGATGATGACAACACTACAAAAAATATGTGTTTACTGACCACCCATTTTGGTCGTTAAATGATAAAAATCGGTCACAAATCATTTAGCGACTGAAATAGAGACTAAACAAAACTAGTGGTAAAAATTCTAGTCGCAAACAATTTAACGAGTTAAAAATTTCGATAATATTATTTGATCACTTTCAAAATGAAATCTTAACAACCCATCATTCCAAAAAAAATTCTAAGAATAATTAGTTCTGATCACATTAATTCCACCGTACATGTGAGTTTCAAGAGGAAGAAAAAGGAAAAAGAAACTTATTCAAGATTTTAAGATTTTCAAATTTCAAAATAAGTGTTATTTCTGTGCTCTTGTTAGTTGATCAAGCAGATCTCAGTTGAGAAGGGTTTGAAAATTAACTGTGAGAAATGGGGAAAAGGAATAAAAGGAGAAAAGTGAAAGAAGACAAAAAATATATATTTTTACTTACTTTTAGTTACTATTGAAAACAAAAAGTGAGTTTTTCAAACTTCTAAAAGCACATCTTAGACAAGTTACTTTGGGTAAAGATAAAAGGATAAATATGAATAAAAGAAATAAGAATGAATAAAGGAGATGAGTGTAATTAATAAGAAATGGGAAAAAGGAATAAAATGAGAAAAGTAAAAGAAGACAAAGAAATAATATATTTACTTACTTTTAGTAAACAAAGAAAAATAAAAGTGAGTTTTTCAAACTTCTAAAAACACCTTTTAGACAAATTACTTTAACGATAAATATGAATAAAAGAAATGAGAATAAATAAAGAAGATGAATGTGGAAAGAGAAAAATTGTGTGAAAGAGAAGAGTATTATAAAAATGAAAATGGGTGTAAATGAAAAAAAGAATGAGGAGATGAAAGAGATTAACGTGGATGAAATAAAAAAAGAAGACTAACAGGACGTGAATGATATCAATATGGATGAAGGAAATTAATGTAAGGAAATGTATAGGAAGTAAGAGATAAAAATTGTAAGCAAAAATATTTTTCATCTTTAAATTGGAATCTTTCCCTTCTATAATTTTTATTTATTCTCACAAAAACATTCGGATTCATAACATATAAATTAACATTGACTAACTTAAATAAATATTAAATATCTATTATATTTGTATCAAGCGAATAGATAATAATTTAAGTAAATAATTAAAAAATGGAATTAATGTTTAGATAATACTAACTTAAATAAATATAAATAATAAAAATAAATAATGTCATCGTTAATTGTAAGTCTTATTTCTTTTCAGCTCTTATGTGTTTGGGCCTGGCCTTTTCGCAGGCCCAAGGCCAGCCCATGGAAAGGACCCCCAACACCCTGCCCAACTCTCACACTCTCACTTTTCACCTTTTCAGAAAAAAATCAATTTCTCTTCCATCTCTCTGCTGGGACTTGAGAGCTCTGCTAGGGCACAATGGACTTTCTCCTTGAGCTAGCTAGGACCCTTTCGTTTCCAAATAAGTAACTCTTAGGGTCTCCTGGTCTTTCCCTCTTATTCTTCACTGTTTGGATACATGGGTTGGAGTAGGGTTTAACCTTATATCATGTGTTGTCCCGGTTTTCGTGTTGCAGCTTGCTACGGTAGTTCCTGAAGCTGTGGTCCTCCTTAGTTGTGGGCTTATTGCTTTTAGCGTCCAAAAAGGTAAGGGAAGCTAGGGTTTATGTTTTCTTTGAAGTATTCTGTGTATTTCTGGATTGCTCTTGTGTCTTTGGTGCTTGAACCTTGTTGTTGGATGTATGAAAATGGTTGTTGTGTGTGTGTGTGTTTGATTGAATGAGAAGATGCATGTGCTGGCAGGTGAGAAACCTGCTAATCTCGCCCAAGCGAGTAACCCTCACCTAAGCGAGAGTGGTAGGGACTCACCCCTGGATTTCATCTCGAGTGGTCGCCTAGGTGACTGACATTGTTTTTTGCGAGGCACAGTCTCGCCTAAGCGAGATGCTGTCGCCTGAGCGAGAATTCGATGAAATTCTTGCAGTGGCCACTGTTGAAATCTCGCATAGGTGAGAAGGGGTCGCCTAAGCGAAAGGAACCCTTTCGCCTGGGCGAGGACCTTTAGCTTGGGCGAGAATTCGTGACAGGGGTTGTTGTGTTGGTTGATGTGACTCCATGCTTGTGTTAATTATTTTCTTTGCTCATAATATGTGGCCATGCTCAGTATGTATGCTTGAATGGGACTGGAATGAAAGTGTTGTTATGTAATAAGCTATGATTTCATTGGATTGAACATTGGTATGCATGTGATAAGCATGAAATGAGAAACATGATATATTTGTTGGTGGAATTGCATGAGAATTGGGTGATGGATAGGCATGAGAAATGTGTTGGTGAGGGAGTTTCATGGGAAACTCCTAGTAGGTATATATATGTACATGCCTAGTGTATACCTTGATATAGGAGATGTCTAGATAAAGGAAGGTATCCTGAACTCTAATAAGCATTCACGCTCACATAGAGCATAATGGTTTATGTGGTGAGAGTGGTAGGTCCTAGTCTTGGGACAATTTGGGCCCAAGACAATAGAGGATTAACCATGTGTGTGGTTGGGTGATAACCCATTGCGTCTAGACTCTGCAGAGTTTAGAAACCAGCACAGGCGCATACTTCCTTTAGAATCCTATATTAAGTGTATGATCCGGATATCGAGTCGTAGTAACTGCATTTGATTGTTCTCACATGATCTGAGTGTTTTCTAGTTAAATGTTAATAACTTTCCTTGCCTTGTACATGCTCTATAATTTGTTAAAGAATATTTTCACACTAGCTTACCCTTTTATCTTCGTGTTGTGCTTGTTTTGTTTTCTCTTTTGCGATGATCACCCTGTTGGTGGGAGCAGATGGGAAACACGTTGAAGGTGGACCTGATGGTAACAGTGGTGCGGTGTAGAGGGCCCTATCACCTCTGGCTCTTGGGAGCAGTTTTTATGCCATCAGTGCCTTTTGTCATTCCTATTTCTAAAAGTCTTGCTTTTGTGTAACTGCTGAACCCCTGGTGCATGTTTTGTTAGAGGCATGTATGATAGATTTTCCTTAAGTACTTCTTGGATTACTGTAATGGTAAATCTTTATGTGTACTGTTTCATCTGATAACTCTTTTATTCCATTAATTATGTGATGCTTTATTTAGTAGATTATTCTATTTAAATGGGATGTTACATTAATATTTAATTTTAAAATTTTATTTCACTTAGCGTCATATAATTGACACTTAAAAAAGAAAGTTAAAATTAGTTAACATCAACTTAAATTTGATTAACCTGACTCTATTAATACATAAGATTAAGTTAGCTCTATTAACTTGTGAAGTTCACAATAAACTGATACTAATATAAATACTTTATTTTTCAAAATATTAATCATACTCAATTATTATAGTAAACTTGAGTTTAATTGATGTAATTTACATAACATAAAATTAAAAGTAATTTTTCACTTTTTAACTTGTAAAAAAATTAACCGTTTGCATGATCAACTATATCGGTTCTAATAATGTTGTATTTTGGTTGATTTTATTATTTAAAAGCTAATTTTATATTTTGTTACAGTATCCTTACCGATCTTTCTCTTCCTCTCTATCTTTTTATTATCTATCTATATTTATGATATTTATAAAGTATAAATATGTGTATTAAGTACCATACGAATCCGATATGTCGATACGTTTATTTTAAAAATAATAAGATACAAAACATAATATATTTATATTGAAAAATATACAATAATTTTCAAAAATATTTGTGTAAATTCAAATTAAAACCATATGTATTAAAGTTGTGAACATAAAAAATTTATAAATTATTATCATCATAAAAGTATCATTGTTTATAGACTAAATTTTTCATTGATAAGTAATAAAATATCTTCAATATCAGACACGGACACGGATACGTGTCGGATATAAATATGTGAACCAAATTAAAATATTAGTACAAATCTACATCTATCTATGTGTCTACCTATTTATCTATTTAAAAAATAATTCATTATTAAAATAAACATTAACAGTAAAATATAATTAATTTAAATAATATATAATGAAAAAATTCTTTCATATTTATATTTATATTTAAGACTTAAATACCTTTTTGGTTCTCATTTTGACAGAATGTTTAAAATGGTCCTCATTTTGACAGAATGTTTAAAATGGTCATCATTTTGTACCAAATGTTTAAAATGGTCCTCATTTCCGCAATTCGTGTTTTATTTGGTCCTTTTCTGTAACGTCGTTTAAATCATTAAAGGAGCATTGTACAGGTGGCACGGTTTATATTAGGGTGTGTTACGTGTTCGTTAATGATTTAAACGGCGTTACAAAAAAGGACCAAATAATAAACGAATTGCGAGAATGGGGACCATTTTAAACATTCTGTAAAAATGATAGACTATTTTAAACATTCTGTCAAAATGATAATCATCCACAAACCAAAAAGATATTTAAGCCTATATTTAATTATATTTTAAAGTTACAATAAAGAAAACCTGGTACTTGTATTCACTTTAAGTTAATTAACAAATAAGACTTGTTATATTACTGTATGTTTGGATTTATAATTAGTAAAAGAGTAAATTTAATTTTTATAAATTTGTATAACGGTCTTCAAAAAGTATATACTAAAGTATATATTTCCTTTCAATAAAGACTTGAAGACCAAATAAAAAGCATAATTTACACGACAATCAAAGCAAGCAATTAGGGGTTATTATTATACTATTAGAATATCAATTACTGTATATGGCCATCTTTGATTAAAAAAAACTTCAGATTTATTGGCAGCTTTCATGAATGTCAAATGGTTATTAGGAATTATATATTTCAAGAATAAGTGAAATGTTCAGACTAAATAGATGATAAATGTATTTAATTATTTTTTAAAAAGTTATTATCATTTCGTGTGAAATAATCTTTTCTTTCTCCTTTATATATATATATATATATATATATATATATATATATATATATATATATATATATATATATATATATTTTATTAAATGAAATAAGTTATGAAATATTACTTTTTAGAATAACTTGTGTTCTTGATATATGTTTACATGAATATTGACTCCATGAAATATATATTTTATTTTGTTTCCATATGTATGTCCTCAGATATATTATGTTCAAAAAGTGGTTGGACACTATCATAGTCAGAGCTTTCGGTTTTCAAATACAAATTTCCTTACAAATTGTGTTCCACAGAAGTGAAATTGAAATAATGTTTTACTTAATTGATTTACATTCATGTTTTTAATAAAGAAAAAATGGTTTATAATTTTGTTTTTAATTTTAAAAATTATTTTATTATAATTTTGGTGATAGCTCTCCCACCACATAATTACTATTTTGTGATAATTATGTTCAGTTTTATTTTCTAATAAATATTTTTTCTTTTAAAATTGTATTTGAAAAAAAAAATTCAACCACTCCAAGAGACCCAAACTGTGAAATAAATTTATTCGATTATATATCAAATAAATTATTTCAGTAAAGTAGCATTAAACTAAACTTTAGAAAATCAAATTATAAGAAAATATAGAAATATGAAAATTAATTTTAATATTGTGTTTGGAGAAGATAATTTAGAAGTATATATTATTTATTTAAACAATTTAAACTTTTTAACACTAAAATAAGATAAAGTAATTCAAAATAAATTGAAATTTAAGAAATTTTGGAAGAGGTTTTAAATGAATAAAGAATTATAAATATTTTAAAAATATAAGAAATCTGAAATTTCCTTTTATTCATCTCGTCCTAACTCCATTTACAAATAGAAATGACAACAAGTAGGATCGAGTACAAATAATGCCTACACCGCAACCAGAAATTCAACATGTTACCTATTTCATTATCCGCTAGATACTCATTTAAAAAAAAAATACCCGAGAGTAATATTTTATAAATTTTTAAAATAAAATCTAAATAAAATTACAAAAGAAAAACATATAAATTAAATTTGAATTTCTGTAACACCCTATTTAATTTATAACCCTAATTAAAGAGGCATCACACAGAAATATAATGGCGCAGTCCTGGAGTATAAACCTCACTCCATACAGTTGTTCAAACGGACACAAAAGAGGAATTAGGCACACCACAATGCCAATACAGAAATAAGTACAAGGACATAATAGTAGTTGATGATACACCAAAAGCCAAAATAGTACATGGGCCATAGCCCTAGGGTAAAACCCAAGTAAAAAGAAGACCAGTCCAGGTAGACTATGCAACAGAATCATCTTTTTCCTGTTGACCTCAAGTACCTCTCGCATCTGCAAAAGGGTAAGCCAGAGTATAAAACATTTTATCATATAGATACATGCCATTTCACAGACTAATGAATATATGCCAATCAACCATGTTATAACTCACAAACAATACACTACGACTCAGACTCGACTCATCCGGATACATATAATTTAGTTGGATTCAGCGGATGCTTGCACTTGTGGTGGATTTCTCTGCTCACCCCCGAGCTAAGTATTACAAGTGTTACAATGTCTCAATCCCCGACACACAAGGTTAGTCCTTAATGAGTTTCAGGCCTCCTACTACTCTCACCACAAGAGTCAGTCTGCTTTATGTGAGACTAACTGACTCCTTAGAGCATCAGGATGCAACCTTACCTTGAATCCTTACCAAATTATGTAGATGGGCACCACCATGAACTCCCACTAACAGGGGTCATGGAATTACGTCCCGACCACTAAAGCACCACCAGGAGGTCTCACCTAGAGGCTCATGGATTTACGTACTGATCATATACCAATCATATTCAAACAACCAAATAATATTGATCATGCATTTAAACCTCATGCCAACCTCTGTAACCCATCCTCATTCATATTCCAGGTTGAATCCATACCATCTCATTCTTCCCAATTAGTGAATATAGAATTTCATCTCATACCAATACCATGCCACTTTAATACCAACCATTTCATGCTCATTACATGCCAAGATCATGCCAACACATCCATTAAATTCATAACCTCAAAGATTTCATGCATAATTACATGCCTCGTACTGTAAATGAAACAGACCAACCAATCAAAACACCAATACTCAACCATAACAGGAAAATAGTATGGCCTGTAGTGGATCTCGCTCAAGTCAGGAGTCCTCGCTCAGGCTGTAGACTCTCGCTCAGGCGAGACCGCGACAGAGGGCCTAGGAGGTTCTTCGAATGCTCGCCTAGGCGAGACCAACTCACCTGAGCAAGACCACCCCCTCACCCAAAGGGGAGGTTCCTCGCTTAGGCCAAAAGTGCAGCGACATGCTAAGGTTCCCACGCGTTCTCGAGGCGAGCTCCTCTCGTCTGAGCGAGATGTGACCTCGCTCAAACGAGAGCTCTCCGCCTAAGCGAGAGCTCGAGTACGAACCTGGTCTGTTTCTGCAATTCTTGCTTAGGCGAGACAGGCTTGCTTGGGCAAAAATATCAGATCTCGCCACTGTTCTCCCTGCAACAGCCATGCATACATATCCACACAACATAACCAAGCATTTCACATTTTCACAGCAGCATACAATCCATACAAAACATGATACGAGACTGGAAACAGGTAGATATAGGAAAAGTACTAAAGACTTTAGCTTCCCTTACCTGGAAAGGGATTGGCAAAGGACTCTGACACCAGACTCAACGAATCCAGCAGCTTCAATAGCGAACTTAACAATTGAGAACAGTGACAAAGGAGGAATAACGAGTTTACGATAGTGAACCCAACAGAAACCACTAAAACTAACTTAGAAAGAGAAGAGCGCAGTTTAAGAACAAACTTACGTGAGTAGAGCGAGATCAAGCGGAACTTGGATCAGTTTGAACCCTAAACCCTAGCAGAGCTCTTTTGGAGAGATTGAGAGAGACGATTGTGTTTTTGGAGTGAGTGAAAATGAGAGCGTTAGGGCGGATTAGGGTCTTTAGCTCTCCATGGGTCAACCCTAGGCCCAACGGATATGGGGGCAGCCCTTTAAAATAAGGACAGAAAATATTGGGCCTTACAATTTCAATTAAATTTATCTTAAAAAATATAAATTTAAGTTTAAATTTAATTTTGTGGGGGTAATGGTTACCCACGGGTACAAGTATTATGATACCCGCACTCGATTTGTTTATAAACCGAATATTGAAATACCCGCTAGCCAGGTACTAACTATCTGTCGTGAAATTGATTCGCTTTGCCTGAAGTTTAAGATGAATTGACTCGAATTGAAGGTCGAAACGAGTCAAGCAGACCCAAAGGTCAAAACAGGTTGATCGTCTAGCAAATTCAAATGGATTAGAGGTCAAGGTGAATCAATGAAGGTCAAGACGAGTCTACACAGGCCGAAGCTGAAGCCAATTCAGTGCATGTCCAAGGTTAACACAATTTGACACAGGTCGAAGGTCAAATTGATTCTTGATTTTTTTTCTTCAAGTTTTTATATTCTTTTTAAAGTTTTTATCAACTTCTTGATTCTTTTAAATATTTAATTATGTTCTTGAAATGGTTTTTGCAAAATTTAACTCATCATATTGAGTTATTCTCTTAAAGTTTTTAAAATCTTTTTCTTGAAATCTATTTTCTCACTTTTCCTAATTTTTTTTAAACTCTTCATTTTCATTAACTTCTTCAATTACTTACTTTTACACTTTCTTTACTTAGTTTTCTTTTCTTGAATTTTATTTTCTTAAATTGGGCCCGTCCGGGTCGTCGTGCCTGTTCGGGTCGTCAGGCCCGTCCGGGTCGTCAGACCCATATGGGTCGTCGGGCCCGTTTGGGTCGTGGGGCTCGTATAGGTCATCGAGCTCGTAGAAAGTCGTCAGGCTTGTCCAGGTCATCAAGCCCGTCTGGGTCATCGGGCCCATACGGGTCAACGGCCACGTTTGGGACGTGGGGCTCGTTTAGGTCGTCGGGTCCGTTTTTGTTGTAGGGCCCGTCCAGGTCATCGGGCTCGTCCGGGTCATTGAGCTCGTCTGGGTTGTCGGCCCGTCCATGTCGTCGGCCCCGTTCGTATCGTCGGGCCCTTTCTATCTTGTCGGGTTTGTCCTTGTCGTCAGGCTCGTTTTGGTTGTCGCGCTCGTTCAAGTCGTCGGGGCTGTTCGGGTAGTCAGGCTCGTTCGGGTCGTTGGGCCCTTTTGGATCATTGGGCTCGTTCAAGTCGTCGTTCTTGTCGAGGTCGTCTGGCAAGTTCGGGTTGTTCGACCTATTCTGGTCGTCGTGCTTGTCCGGTTCGTTGGGCCTGTCCCACAAATAGTAACATATTTTAAAAAATAATATATTTTTCATGTGGAAGATGAAAGCCCATGGGTTGGCCCAAGCCCACAGGGCTTTTAAAAAGTTTTTAGCCCTGTGGACTTCTTTGATGGGGGCTTTTTTTCAATGTCGATTTTTTTGGCCCTAGCCCACATGGGCCAAGGCCAAGCCTTTAACAACTTTTTTATTTCCTTTTTAAAGTTTTTAACAACTTCTTGATGATTTTCAAATTTTTAAATATGTTCTTGAAATTGTTTTTGGAAAATTTTACTCATCATATTGAGTTCTTCTCTTGAAATTTTTAAAATCCTTTTTCTTGAAATCTATTTTCTCACTTTTCCAATTTTTTTAAATCCTTCATTTTCATTAACTTCTTCAATTACTTATTTTTACACTTTCTTTACTTTTCTTTTTTTGAAATTTATATTCTTTAAACTTTTTGAATTCTTTTTTAAAGTTTTTA
>Ga0214542_1007207_pt1 | contig 19535 bp, 17 predicted proteins | sample CNSS1metaG_FD_160096 | JGI IMG/M metagenome (GOLD analysis project Ga0214542, IMG submission 160096) | Root nodule microbial communities from cowpea collected in UCLA plant growth center, Los Angeles, California, USA - CNSS1 | ecosystem: Host-associated > Plants > Roots > Nodule | place: USA...
ATTATATGAATTATTTTTAATTAATCAATAGTATAAAAAATTAAAAACACCACACTATATAGTCTGCTAATTTATTATTTGAATAGTAAATATTAGATTGAGAATTTATGGTATGCTTTTATCGAGTAAATAAAATGCATTGTGATAATAGTGTTATTTTCAATTAAAAATTGCTTGGAGTCTTAATCATTTAAAATTCTTTATCGTATATAATAATTGCCACTTCTACTTTATTAAGTGTTTTTATACAATTAGTTCACATCTGATATGATTTTGAACTATATGTACACATCTTTTAAAAGTGTAGTATTGTAGAAGTAAACACTTTTTCTAGTTAAAAGTTTAGTTTTCATTTTTTTTTATTTGATTTTTTCGAGAATTTAAGCATTATTATTTTCTTCTTAACAGATAATAAGTATTATAATAGGAATAGTGAAGAACTTAGGACTTTTGAATTCACTAGGTATATTTAAGACAACACATGCTTGTTCACTTAAGCAAGTCATTCGTTTGGAAGCTTTGATGATTTATTCTACTTGCTTGTGAGGCATGGGTGCTCACTTAAGTGAGTTATTTGTTTGGAAACCCTAAAACATGGTTTTACTTTCTAAAGCAAGATACAAATAGGTACTTAAACTAATTGAGCTCGCTTAAGCACGCCATCATTAAGTAAACTAATTTTTGGAGAATACTTAATTAAGCGATTTGTTATATTGAGGCCACAAAACTTTTAATAGTCTTTAAAGTCACATATATATTGTTTTCTCAATCTATAGATGGAAAGTTAGATAAAGAAAGTCAAGGACAACTTCTATTTTCAAAGGATCTCCTTTTCCAATTTTTCTATAAATGTAAGTGACAAATTTAATTCTTTTGTTGGAGTTTAATGTAATTAGAATACTTTCTCGTAATCACTATTTTCATATTCAATAAAATTGATATGACTTATATTCTATGATTATTACTTGTTTTTAGTTTAAATTCTTAATAATTCAATGTTCTTGTCTTAAAAAAGCTTAATTTTGGATTATGTAACCATTATAGTAAATATATTGAAAATTTATATATGTTAGTATAAATTGTGATTATATAATTGACTATACAATGTCTGTTTATGAGTTTCAAGCAAGTTTTGCCAAAAGCATAATTAGTGTAGAACAAGCAAACATATAAAGATTGAATTAAAAAAGTCTAAAAGAAGAGTAGATGAGTTTAAACAAAGATTGGATTCTAGGTTTAAAATGTCTTTCCTAGCCAAGAAGGGAGAGAGAGGTTGAATTGACTAAGTACTAAAAATTATGTCTAATTAAAACTTATAAAAATCCCTTTTAATTCAAATTCAATTGACCAATAAATCAGAGTTGTATTGCTGCAGGACCATGCATTTCAGTCGATTGAAAACATAAACAACAGATTAATTTGTTCATGCAATATGATTTAGCAAATTGAAATATAAAATCAACCAACTGATATTTTGGAAAATTATGTACAAACACAAAAAGCATTAAACTCACTCAAACAACATGCTTTCTCATTCAAGATTTGTCCAATCATTATATCCAACTTAGTTGTATTACCATATTATGTTAAAACACTTGCACACCTTACAATGATTGATTTAATGAGTTTTCTTGAGATTTAAATGAAGAACAAGATTGGGAGAAAGGATCAAATGTTGATTTTTATACTGGTTCACTAAATAATTGAGTTACATCTAGTTTATCAAGACAAATTGAGCCTAATCATGCATTATATTAAAAGAAATACAAAATCCCTAAAAGATTACACTTTTGAATAAAGCAAAAACACTAAGATTCTTGAATCCCACAAGAACCTTAACCCCTACACTGTAAGTATCCCACTTGCAGACCTGAAATCACACCAGGAAACACATAAAAGCAGAAGAACAACCAAACTTGGGTGGAGGCTCTCCCTAGCTAACCAAAACACGTTCTTCAATGCTTCAAACAAGCAAAACTTTGCTCCAAGATTCAAAGATCTTCAATCATAAGTTGCACATTGTGTAATCCATAGAGAGAAAGTTTTCCAAATTCATATCAATGATTTCACGCTCATAAATCTCAAATGTTTCTTCACTTTCTAAAAAACCAGCTTAGATAGCTTGGTCATAAATGAATTCAATAGGTTGGTTTGTCCGTACAATCTGTTGATTTCACTTGACTTAAGTGAAATCAATCGATTGAAAAAAAATTCAACTAATTGAATATATTCATACCACAACTATATGCATGAAGCCTTTTAACATGTTCAAAAACCTTTTAAACAAATTGAAAAGGACAAATACATGACAAAAAGACATTAATCCTATGTTATATAGTCTATGAATACAATACAAACTTGAAGCTTTGAGATCTTTATGATTACTCTTAATGCAATAGACCACAAGCTTGATCATCAACAAATCTTCATCAATCACACATTATCTTATGCACTTGCTTCATAAAATCTATGCACAGGGTCACTTCTGCTAACATGGACTAGACAAGCCAATGCGTTAGACAACCTAAGAATGGTCAAGCTATGAGACGACTACATGCATTAGATGAGCCTGAAAGAACTGCATCATTTTGGTTTAGTCATTCCATTCATTTAATTAGTAATTTAATATTTGAGTTAATATATTTTTTTTTGAATATTTTGGAATCATAATTAATGAAAGAGTCACAACATTGAAATTATCTTTTAATAATTAAATTTGATTTGAAGGATCCCATAAAATAAATTATATCTTTAAAGCAAAAATATTTTTGAATTAAGTAGTTATTTATCTATGTATAGAAATATTTTATAAATGACTAAAAATATTTTATATTTATCATGATCATATATTGATTAAATATGATTATAATTGATATTATTCCTATTGAGATATTACATAATTTATTTCCTAAGTTTTCTTTAGTAGAGAATCTCTTAACATAAGAGAGAAGAAAATATAAATACATTCTATATCAAATGTTATCTAATCTCAAGAATGAAATAATTGATTAAAGCTTCAAAAAATATATTTTATCATACAAAATCTTCATCAAAGAATATCTTACAAATGAAGGATTATAAGGAAGATTATTTGAAGAAGATTCAAGTAAAGTAGTTACAACAAGAAAGTAAACAGAAGAAGAAATATTATATATGTGCTTATAGCACCAAGTTGTACTCTACTAAGTCTTAAACTCTTCTAGTAACTAGTATTCTAGCTTGATTGTCCTTCACTCCCAATAGATGTCATATAAGGTGTAGGGGTACCTACAAAAGACACTCTGATGCTTAAATTAGCACTGGTGATACCAAGGAATCTCAGAATAATAATTGCATAATGAAAGCATAAAACAACATGCTATTTATACCCTTTTAGCTATGAGTCCCAGTAGAATGTGCTCTTTTGGCCCAAAATACCTTTTTGGTTGCTTTTAGGGTCCAGCGATAATGGTAAAATTACCATAAAACCCTAACTGGTTGTCGATCCTCAATAGTTGGTCCCTTGAGTAGTCGTTGGTTCGAGAGCTAATATGTGTAGCCTTTTGAAGTAACCAATACCCAATACCCGACCTTAGTGGGATAAGGTCGAGTACGAGTACAATGGAAATATCATAGCCTTTAGAGTAACCAATACCCAATACCCGACCTTTGTAACGTCCTAGCCGGAAATTACTTATTTAAAATAAAAATAGGTAATATATGAATAACCTTATTTATTAATAAATTCTTTTCCCCAAACCACGGGAAATTTAAAATTGTTTCAACGCGTCAATTTAAAAAAAATCCATACAGCGTCCCATTATCTCAATTATAAATAAATCATGATATCTGTTAAAAAATAACTCATAAAATTCTAGAAAAAAACAAGTATAAACTCCCATCATTGATCCCCACTCTAACACTATGCGTCCACACGCTCACCTGCATCACCATCTGCTCCCATGTAACAAGTTACATGATCATCGCCAAAACCCACGTAGAAAGGGTGAGCTCAAATAAGACAAATAGATACAACATTACAAAATTAAAGCATCTCAAAAATATAATTCATGTCAGCATTTCCCATTCCTCAGTTTCTCGACTTTCAACCCTTAAATGCCTCTTGATTCTACACCCTTTGGTGAGTACACTGATCGATCTTTGTTGCACGAGTGTCTACTCGCCCCTCTGACTATAGGCCACCACCTAATAGTCCACACGTGGGAATAAATTGCCATGACCACAAGTAAGCGACCTGGGTCGAACACCCTTAACTCGTGGTTAATTTGTTTAAGTTCCCCACCCTTACCACAAGTAAGCGGCCTGGGTCAAACACCATTAACTCGTGGTTAATTCGTTTAAGTTCCCCACCCTTACCACAAGTAAGCGACCTGGGTCGAACACCCTTAACTCGTGGTTAATTCGTTTAAGTTCCCCACCCTTACCACAAGTAAGCAGACTGGGTCGAACACCCTTAACTCGTGGTTAATTCGTTTAAGTTCCCCACCCTTACCACAAGTAAGCGGCCTGGGTCGAACACCCTTAACTCGTGGTTAATTCGTTTAAGTTCCAAACCCTTACCACAAGTAAGCGGCCTGGGTCGAACACCCATAACTCGTGGTTAATTCGTTTAAGTTCCCCACCCTTACCACAAGTAAGCGGCCTGGGTCGAACACCCTTAACTCGTGGTTAATTCGTTTAAGTTCCAAACCCTTACCACAAGTAAGCGGCCTGGGTCGAACACCCATAACTCGTGGTCAATTCGTTTAAGTTCCCCACCCTTACCACAAGTAAGCGGCCTGGGTCGAACACCCTTAACTCGTGGTTAATTCGTTTAAGTTCCCCACCCTTACCACAAGTAAGCGGCCTGGGTCGAACACCCTTAACAAACAATCGATCGTGCCATACATGAACCACAAATCACCAAAACCCATCATACACAATAACATACAGAACATTAATCGCATTAAACATAAATGCAAAAGAAGTGTACCAACGTAACATAATGTACTAACTATTACAGACATAGGCTCAAATAATATTTTCGAATCAATAAAAATCAAAGTCTTATTCTGCTGCATCAGGGGCCACCTCATCGGCATCACCCGCTTCCTTCTCCTCTTCAGCCGCCTTCTCCTCTGCCTCCTCATTCGGACTGCTTCCTTGACAAGCATCCCATCAATAACGTCCTTGTTCACATCAAACTTTGAGTTCGTAATGTCAACCTCCTGATGGAAAAAGGCTGCTTGACATAGTCACTTCTCAAAGCCGTTGATGTGCTCATGTATAATACAATTCTTCAGGTCATCAAGCTCACCTACAACACCTTCATACCTGTCCTTCAGTTCATCATTGTCTTCCTCCAACTCCCCTATTCTCTTGTTTAATTTTCCCTCTGAATCCAAACAACGAACATTCCACGTTGCCAACCTTTTTCTCTCTTCCTCCCAACCCTCCTTTTCCTTCTTCCACGCAGCCCTCTTTTCCTCAAACTTGTCGACTTTCCCCTACAACTCTTTTACCTTTTCCCGACCTCCCTCCTTCACCTCCCGCCGATATAAAGACCCCACGCGACGGCTTAGTATCAAGGCTTTGCTCCCAAACTCCACAATTGTCCTCACGATATGTTTCGCCTTCATACCATCAATAGAGTTTATAATGGTATCCGAGAGGTTGATCACGATATCTTTCCTAACAGATATCTCAGGCAAGTCAATCAAGCCAGACTCCGGCCCCTTCACCCCACTTGCCGACCCCGCCCCACTGGCCGACCCCACCCCGAGTAGGGTCGCCCTCACTTTCTTCACATCCTTCCCCTTGCCAGGGCGAGGTGGCAACTCGGCCTTCCTCTTCGTTCCGCCATGCACGTGTACTTCCACCACGGACTCTTGCAGGTTGGGAACATCATTCTTCCCAGCTGCCTTAGCTTTAGCGGCCATCTCCTTCCTCAACGACTGAAAGAGCGCCAAATTCTTTTTCCCCGATTGCGCCAAGTGCCCTACAATAACATATTAAACACCGTTTAAAACAACTTAGAATCATTAACACAATTTAAGTAACAAACAGATACCTTCAATATCTATAATCGGATGCACCGAATTATAAATTCTAACTAGGCCCTTAGTGGGCAACTTATCAACAAACTTCATCAAGGTCTCCACCACCTCCTTATCCCCCGCCGACAACTCATCGGTCCCCATATCCTTGTACCGAGAACTTTGTACTCCCATCTGCGTTCAAGAAATAGGGCTTGCCCTCTTCCTTCACCACAACTTTGAAGTATCCGTCCTTAAAATGCTTAAAGGATTGGGAAAATGCGTCCAATCTACTGATGCTGGGAGGACTTATCAGAGACAACCAAGTAGTCAGTTGGCAGGGTCTAGTATCATAGAAGTACAAAAAAGCATAAGGCAAAGACTCCAAATATAGAGATTGGCACAAAATGCGGAAGGCTTGCATGTAAGCCCAACTGTTCAGGTGCAACTGCGTAGGTGCCGCATCCAGCGCGCACAACACACCCATAGTGAAATCATCTAACGGCAGCCGCACATGTAGCTGAGAAAAGTGACACATGTACATGTAGAAGAACTTCTTCGTTGCCCCCTCTTGCCCGTGACACACACGGTCGATGGCGCTAACCCTCTCCAAGGAAACGATACTCCCGCTTACACCCTTTGCGATGACAGGCATACAATTCAGCCAAGAGTTCAGCAAGCGAGACCACCGGGATAAGGATGATTGATTACGGACATCAACAGCCACCCACCCGTAACCGCCCTTGGCCGGCCAGTTACTCTCGGCCAACTCCTCTACGGGATCTTCGTAGACCGCCCTCACCGTTTCCATAGGGATTCCACTTACCGTACCTCTAGAACTGTTGCACTCCTCGTCAACTTGCCTACCTCTACTCCTCCCCGACTCTACACTCTCACTACTAGACATAGACAACAACACGCTATCACTACTAGACATACCTTTTCTCGTGTTTCTGGAAAGATGTCGGTTGGAATTGGGAACTAGTCGGACAAGAAAACGTACACAAGATCTCTGAATAGGAAATTCTCGCAAATGAACCAGTAAACCTTACTTGTTTTGGAATCCATATTTATAGGCCAAAATTCCAAACGGAAAAAACCCCTTCCCGCCAAAACAAAAACTCATACCAATCGACACAATCATTACAAGAGATATAACTCTTAAAAACGACGACGCCAAAACCCCCTGATTTGACCCCTAACATCCCTTCACCTAGCATCGACCTTTCATCACCTTTAGCCTTAACACTGTTCATCACACTTAAAGGCTGGGGGACTGGTGTACCACACCCAGCCGATCCCGTTAACAAACCAACACATATCACCCTTGACCGACACCTATATCGGCCAAGGCTGGGGGACTGGTGTACCACACCTAGCCAACTCGACCAAATAGTAATAAAACGATACATATATGCCAAAGCAGTCAAGTAGTCAACCTAGGCTGAGTTGGCCTGAGCCTTACCAGCCTAAACCGATAACCTGAACGTCTAGAGGGACAACCTGTACAAGACGACACATGACCAACGTAAACCGCCAACAAAAGTAGTCGGTTTAGGTCGACTACTCCAATATACTTAATAAAATCCAAGCCCCCCTAGTGTTCAGTGAGTCCTCCTAAGGGCCTGGGTTAGGGCCCAGGCCCACTTACAGCCTAAACTAAAGCCCAAGCCAGGGCTCGACCCATGACATAACCAAAAATGATTAATGCTCTATAAATACACGTGGACCCCAATAATTAAAGGTACGCATTCATTACTCCATTAATCACTGATTTGACCTTCTGAGACTTTTGACTTACTTGAGCTTCGGAGCTGCAGGTAACCCCTCCTGGGTCCAAGCAGACATGTACCAATCGAGAAGTGGCCAACTGAGGAGATAGCGGACTACATGGGTAAGGTGACGGTTGTGCCTAACTTATCTTGTTTGTTCTCTGCAGGAACAAGTAATATCTTTCCTGACTAAATAATGCAAACATCAAAAGATTTATCTCTTTTTACCACATGATTCAAATTTTCAAAGTTATTTATTTAGTACACATTTTCTATATTTCTTTCTATAATAACTAACCTCTACAAGGTAACATCAATCTCATTGAATTCTTATAATTGGAATCTCCCTAGTGTATACCCCCTTTGAATCGTTATTATCATTGGAATCTTTTCCATGTTAATATTAGATTTTTCTCTATTTTATTCCATATAACTAAGGTGTTAAAATCTAGTGTAGTGTTATTATATCAGGGAGACTCTAGTACAACCTTCGTATTATGTGGTTCCATCATTAATGGCAAGCTTTCAGATACATTCTAATAACAATTGCGATCTGTCTACATAACATTCAGTCCATCATATTTGATGTGAGAGACATAAAATTTTTGTCTTAAGCTTTGGGTAGGAGATGGTATTGTAGTCTTTTATATAGGTTAGCTCATGGCTTATTGATTTTGAATCTACCTAATTTATACCACCTTGAAAGACTCAACATTGGTATCAAAGGTAAGGTCATGAGTTTGATTCCTAGTGAGACAATTTTTAAGGGGGAACTTGTTGCAGGTTGCATCAATCATATATGCTAGGTAGGTTAAGTCATAGTCAAAAAGTTTGATTAGACAATTGTTGAAGGAAAGATTGTTGCAAGATGTATTAATTATTCCATGATATAGGTAAGGTAGATTAAATCACAATCGAATCATGACACTTAGGTTACTATACTCTTAAGTATACCCAGTTATGGTGTAACTATGAAGTATAACCTTTCATCTAGTAGTAAATATTTAATCCAGCAAAGCCGGAAAAAGAAAAAAACTTTTAAACCATAAAAAATAATCAATTCAATCTCACTATAAAGTTTGGAGAATATTCCTGTCAATGCAAGGAGTCCATCTGTATCATAAATAGGGGTGGGCAAAATTAACTAAACTGCATTGAACGGTTAAAAACTGCACTGGACTAAAAAATAGATTGCCTTAACAAAACTGAAAAAATAGTTCAGATGAACTGAATTGAACTGAACTGGATTGAACTACATTCAACTGTAATATGAACTAAACTGAACTGTTGTACCTTAACTTATTCCTGAACTGCATTATTTTTTAACTGAACTACACTAATTTTGAACCAAACTGCAATATTTTTAAACCGAAATATTTGTGTACTGTTTTTGAATTGCTTGGCTAAATTACTCAACTAAACACTATATTTCAATTAAAAAAACTAAAAAAGGTTCTATTTACCCACTTCATTCATAATATAGGTTGCTCATAAAATAAACATAAAACTATAATAATTCTCCAAATTTAAAAAAAAAAAAATTGTTATTTGTATGTCGTGTGTTATAAACATTTATGTAAGTGTTGACAAATTTTAAAATAATTTTTTATGTATTCATAGATTGTTTACAATTTTTTAATAAACTCTTAAAAATAATTCATGAAACCCGTTTATTTGACCTTGTTTTCAATTAACTTTAAAAAAATATATCCTTAAGTAATTATACGATAAATAGTAATTTAATAAAAAAAATACTGAACATGTTTAACAAAAAAATCATTGAAAAACTAAGCCTGCTAATTCATATCTTAAAAGCATTAAAAGACCCGATTTTAAATCCTATAAAAATTTATTTGTTTTTATTTCTTATTTATTTATAATTTTAACTATACATTAATTATAAGTAATATTATTTTTTGTAATTATTAATAATAATATTATTATAACTATTATTTGTAGTAATAGTAATAAAATTATTTTCAACTATAATTATTATGATCACATTTTTTTATTTTTACAGAAATTTGAGTTAAGATTAATAATATTTATTGTCGGAATATATAATTAATTTTTAAAATAGTTGTTAAATAAAATAACTGTTAAAAATAAAAGAAAATTTTAGAATGACGGTTAAATGTAAATTATTTATAAAATAATTAATTTTAAAATAATAATTAAGGATAAAACTAGAAAACGAAATGAGGACACAAAAGAGAGAATCATCTCTATATATTGTTATAAATTATTATTATTATTATTAAGAACTATAATTATTATAATAGTTATTATTATTGTTGTTGGTTTTATTATCATGGTTAGATACACATTTTTCTTTTATCCACTATGTACGGATCATGTTTTGATTACTTGTCGTCTTTATTTGTTTTGTTGTTCATTTATCTTTACATTTAACAATTATTTTAAATCAAAAAAATTATTTACTAAAATTAGTAAAATAATAGAACTAAAAAATAATTATTTTATTATAAATAATTATTTAAATTTAAAATATAATGATTAAGAGGATAAAATTCAAAAAACAAAAGGACATTAAAGATGTTTATCTCTTTATATATGTAGTTGTATTATTATTATTATTATTATTATTATTATTATTATTATCATTATCACTACGTGATATTATTATAGTGATATCATTGTTATTACAGTTAGAAATAAACAAGTACAAAAAAAGCAGCAGTTACCAGTTTCCTTTAATCTTGAAGCATATGAATTTTATATCAATGACACATGAATTTTTATCGATGTTAAACACCCTTTTTGTCACTTTCTTCGATACCTTGCTCAAACTTGAATCATTAGGTTTTGTTTCCAATTTCGTATTTTCTCCACTAACACAATCAATCTGAGAGGAAGGATTTATTACAACACAAGCCTCAACTAATTTCCCACTAATTAAATTTCTTAAACTATATAATTGGTTCCTTGATCAACCCCATGTAATGTATCATTAATTTCTTGAGTGCCACCCAAGTTCTGATCATTATCTTCTTGTAGCCCCTCCTTTAGCTCCATATTCAAACCAAGACCATTACACATCTCTTCTGTAGTCCTATCTTCCCCACTGACACTAACTATTTCACCCAAGTTATGTTTGCCTCCTACATCAATAGCATTTCCTTCAACCAATAATAATAAATATAATATTGAGTCACTTTATAATACATCTTATAGATACATATTATAATTATGATGTAAACTTACAAAAATAGCCCTATTACTTTAGAAAAATCCAAAACCTAGTTCATAAAAATATGGATTTAGACTTAATTTAGTCCAACCTCCATATTCTTCCCTTCATTTTGATCATATTACTAGTTAATCTAATATGGTAGAACAAGTTTATGCACATAACTTATGCATCATGTTTAATCAATAAGTGTTATCATTATCATTGCTTGTTTCACGTGTTCCCATGTGAATCAATAGTTATCACGTTTTGTATATCCTTGTTTCTACATACATCACTAACAACAGCTTAATACATCACTAATAGTAGCTTATACAACTATCTAAAAACCCAACCCATATTAAGTGAGGCATAGGAAAATGCTTGAAGTTTCTGCCTTCAACAATAGAAAACAAGTGGTTAAGGCCTTTAGAAACTTTATACAAAAGATGCAAACAAAAGCGCACTGCATTATGAATAGTTGTCTCTAAACCATATGAGTGCCTCTTTGATTTATCAGATGCTTTCTCTTATTAACTTGATTTTTAAATTAAGCACATGTCCCTCTAATTGAAATGATTTTCTGCCATATCTAATTGGTCTTCCAAATGAGGGGTTATATTTTATGATTGGGAAATACAACCAATAAAAGATTATCCAATTACCCTTTCTTAAATCATTTAAGCCCAAACTACCATTAAGAAGAGCTTGGTAGAATTTTCAATCGATCTTTTTGGTCCCAAAAAGATAAAAAATAGTGTAATCCTTTTGAATGTTCATTTTACAAAGCTACAAATGAAATAAAAAAATAGCCACATTCTTAGAGTGTAAGGAAAATTGGGCCATAGAATCACCAAGGTGCCATTGAGTGGAATCGGAATGGGCATTGGTGGAATTAAATAGAACCTAATCAATGCTTGCTTTATTTTGAGCCAGCTAAAAAAACATTAATCTAACCAAATTAGGTTACTGTAGCAAACAAATGAAATCAATGTAGCAAACAAATGAAATCAAATAAGCAGCGCTTTGGAGGATTCCTTAGAAGCATTGACTTAATCTAAATTGTAGAATAAAAAAGGATGTATAGGTTATACATCTTCTTAACACTCGCAAAAAATCTATATGCTTCTCAATCACTTCTCTTACAACAAACAAACAAGTATTTTAATACATCATCTTAACACTTGCCCCAATCCAAAACCTATGAGAACTAAAGTTTGGATTTAGCTTTTGATATTTTCTTTCAAGGTTAGCACAAGTGTATTTGGATGCTTTCTAGCTTCTCTCACAACTTCCATAACATTTGGACCTTAATTGCAAAAACTCTATCATTGATTTCATCAAAAACCTTAATTTCAAGCTTAGCACAATTGTATCTTGATACTAATTCGCTATATGAGGAGCACCAAACTCAACATAGAGTTATTTGATGCTAAGAAAACTACCTAACTATACTAGACTAGGCAACTCATTGGCTATATTTCACTTAAGAATTAAAATAATACTAAACTTATTATTTACTTACTTTAAACTTGACAATGACTCAATACAAATATTTGAATGCTCACAAAAACAATCCTAATCCAAACTAAACTATTTAAACTAACTAAGAATACTAGTCTACTATACACTAACCTACTGTAACACATGAACTACTACTAAGTCTATCTATTTAGGCTAGAATACTAGATAACACACTAAAGCATGACTATATAACTGAAATTCTATAGAACTAAGGTATTCTAAAAGCTAATTCTAAAACCTACAGTAAAATTCCTTTAAAATAGCATAATTAAGCTAAATTCATGAAACTAACATAAATTGCTTCTTAAACTAAATCTAGACTAAGAACTCATAATTTACAACTTAAAATCACCTAAAAGAATGCAATTAGTCAAGAAAAATTTCAAGGATAACACATTTATCACTTTATTCTAGTGTTTTTGCTGCATAAGCTTGGTTTACATATTGAATTCGTGATTCCATTGCATTTGATCAGTTCTGCATTTGCATTCAAATATTTTTTATGATTTTAAATGTGTTCCAATCATTCATACTGCATAATCTTTATCTTTAATTCTCATGTGCATTTTGTCAAATACTTAGTATACATTATGTTTTCACCATGTCATTTTATCAAACAAATTTCATTTTCACATGTATACATTATTTTAAGTAACCCTAGGGATTAGAACTTGTCTTATTCATATCTCCTTATTGTTTTGCATATTCATTGATCATTCTAAATCATTCTAACATCATTATCGCATTAATTTGACCATTCCATTCACATTTTATATTATAAGATGTTGCAGTTTTGAACATTCCCTTTATCATTTTTTTTATTACTTTGCATGAGTTTTTTTACATCCTTTTATCCTATTTTACATTTTCCCTATAGTCTTCTTACTTTTCATGGTAAAGTAAGCACAAAATAGCTACTAATAACTTAATTTTCCTGGGATTGACACTTAGGTTGTCCCTATGCTACATTTAGGAGCAACTTATATTGATTATAGCCTTATGCTACACTTAGGATTTCTTACTTAATAAGTGATATCCCAACAATGACACGATTTTAACTAATACGGGGGGACACGTGTCTCACCAAATTTCAAATCTCCCTTTTACATTCTAATTTAATGCATTTATTATTTTATATAACATGGGCAAAGCTCCTTTCAATCGTGTTTGGATGTATGATCGTTGTTATAATGGAAGAAGAAGATTGAAGGACTCTTTTGTGATAGGCATTGAAGAGTTTGTCCAAACAACAAGACAATCTAAATATTTTGAGCTTGAAGGTGGGATTAGATACCTTTGCATTAAGTGTGATTGTACAAGGATTTTGACAAATGAGATTGTCAAAGTTCACCTTTATAAAAAAGGGTTCATACCAAATTACTGAATTTGGACATTACACAGTGAAGATATGCCACATGTTTATTTACATGAAGGTGATAATTTTGTCCTTAGATATGATGTACGTACTTTTTGAATGGAGCAATTGTGTGACATGGAAGAGATGTTGAATAACGCTTTGTGTCAATTTGAATCAACTCAACAACCCAACGACACTAACTTAGAAGAGTGTCCTAATGAATCCAACTAAAGTTTAATAATTTGTTGGGGGAGGTAAATCAACCTTTATTTGAAGGTGTGACTGACTCTAAATTTTTAGTATGTGTTACACTTCTATCTTATAAGTCTAATTTAAATATTCTCAACCAATGCTTAGATGCTTTCACCAAACTTTTGTTAGATCTCACACCACTAAATATGAGCATGCCAAAAATTTATTATGACGTTAAGAAGTTAGTATTAACGTTGGCATTGAAGGCTAAGAAGATTGATTGTTGTGTGAGTGGTTGTATGCTCTTTTATGATAACAATAGTGGAAAAAAAAGATGTAACATTGCTTGAATGTAAATTTTGTCACAAACCAAGATATCACTAAATTCATCAGAGATCAAGGTGCAAAAAGCCAATTGCAGTTAAATCAATGTTCTATTTGCCTATAATCCCAATATTACAAAGAATGTTTGCTTCTATGCAAACCACGTCACATATGACTTGGCATCATGAAAACCAAAGCCAAGAATGCTACCTTACCCATATGATGGTGAAGCCTGAAAGCACTTTGATCGTAAACATCCTACTTTCATCTACACCATATTCTTGTTGGCATGTGATTGTTACTCCATACAGTCTTCCTCCTGAAATGTGCATGTCAAAAACTTATATGTTTTTGAGTTGTCTTATACTAGGACCATCCAATCCAAAGGCCTTTATTGATGTTTACTTAAAGACATTAATTGATGATTTGAAGAAGTTGTGGGTTGGAATCTTGACGTGTGATGTTTCAAGAAAACAAAATTGTATGATGAGGGCATTTTGATGTGGACTATTAATGACTTCCTTGCTTATGGGATGTTATCTGGTTGGAACACACATGGTAGATTAGCTTGTCTGCATTGCATAGAGCACGTTAAATTATGGAGGCAAAAGTTGTTGGTTTTACTCACATCGTAGGTTCTTACCTAATGAACATCACTTCAGGAGAAATAGTAAAGCCTTTCGAAAAGGCCAAGCTGAAACAGATGGGCCGCCTCCTAGTTTGACACCATTACAAGTTTGGAGAAGCATGAAACATTTTCCAAAAGTCATGGAAAGTGGTGATACAAGGATAAATGGATATGAAGAGTCGCATAATTGGACAAAAAGAATCATTTTTTGGGATCTTCCATATTGGAAAGATAACTTGTTAAGGCATAATTTTGATGTAATGCACATAGAGGAAAATTTCTTTGAGAACATATTTAATACTGTTATGAATGTGACGGGGAAGATAAAAGACAATAAGAAGGAAATAAGGGATTTAGGATTGTATTGCAAGCAAAACAACTTTTGTTCTCATTACCTCAACAACTTCATGTCATCACCATGCAATTGGAGGAATGAAGTAGAATGTCTAAGTGATTTGTCAACGTTGTCTATTTTTCAACAATAGGGTCGTCACACAGGGAGAGAATAAATTCATTGGTTAACTGATGTCGAGTTCAAATTTGTTCATGTTCATGCATTAATAAATCCCACTGAAGTCAAATCCTATCTTGAGTATGTTGTAATATCATTTGTGAAAAACTTTGTGGTCAATTATATATAAGCCTATTTATATTGACCATTGTAATAATGTATTTTGGTCAACTCATTCCTTATGTTCGAGCAAATACCTGCAACGAGTGCTTCTACTAGTATTCATTCGGTGTTTCTTCAATGGTTTAAATATCAAGTATGTATCATACCATTAATTATACAAATATGTTTTCACGTAACATAATTCTTCATGAATGGTGTATTTGTAGGTTTATAATGAGCCATTAAGTGTTAGGAACCAATAACTAAGGGATTTGTCAAATTGGCCCATAAAATGTGTTAAAGAATGGCACAAATAATTCGTGAATGGGTACAAGTTCCATACTAACTCATGGAGTAAAGGGAAAAAGACTATAAATAGTGGTTTTAATGTAAAGGGCCTTACCGAAGGAGGTAAAGATGATTTTTATGGAATTATTCATAGAATCTATGAACTAGAGTATAATACTTCTAATAAATCGAAGAAAGTTGTACTTTTTTGTGTGTGAATGGTTTGATCCCTTTAGAAAAGATACAAGAGTAGATCCTAAATATAACATTGTGGACAGTCACAGGAGTTCAAGGTACCAACCATTTGATCTATTTATTTTGGCAAACAATGTTAGACAAGTAAATTATGTAAAATATCCAGCATCTCGAATAGACAAACGTGGTTGATGTATTGCAATTAAAACAAAGTGAGGTCGCATCGAATCAAATGAGGTGGAAAAGGATGTCCCTTACCAAGTTGATGAAATGTCACACGTCAATGAATTAATTGAAGTAGAACATGTATCTAGATTTCATGACATACAAGGTCATGATGAAGAGTTAGAACAACAAAAGGTGGACGAAGATGAAGATGACGAAGAAGAGGAAGAAGAGAGGAGGAAAAGCTAGAGGAAGAAGAAGAAAGTGAAGAAGAAGAACAAGTGGAGGAAGAGGAGGAGGACAATGTTGATGAAAGTGATGTTAATCACTAATTTTGTCTTTGTTGTTATTGTACTTTAAGTTTTTAATATGTTTTTGTTTTTTGTTATGCATGTTATAAATTTGCAAACTATAATGTTTATTTTGTCTATCGTCATTGCAAACTGGAATGTCTGATTATTAATTTGTTATAAATTGGCAACTGTTTATTTTGTTTGTTGTCATTCACCATGTTAATTTATTTGAAACTTAGATCATAAACTCATTACACCATGTCATCGACAAGTCCACCTCGATATCCACAAGTTGATAAGGGGAAAGGTATAGCAAAACCAAGAAAGAGACATAATAATTATGTGCTTAGCATTCCACCGAGACCATTCCCATCTATCCCAGCCTTATATATTCCATCCTCATCTTCTCTAGCTCGACCCACAGGGTTACATACTCCTACTTCTATCCCGACCTTACATTGGTCATCCTCATCTTCTCCGGCTCCACCCATAGGTTCAGTTATCCATACTTCTATCCCGGCCTTACATATACCATCTTCATCTTCCTCATCTTCATAGACTAACTTGCATACCCGTTCTACACACATTGCAACATCCACTTCACCTCATGTTGTACCATCCCCAACCTCAATTGATGCACCATCTTCTATTGTTGTGACAACTCTACACCACCCTTAGTTCCACAGGATATAGTTGCACCATGAAATACTGTTGATTCTGATTCAAATGCAGCACATGAGCCTCATTTGCATGGCCACCCATTGATAGAACCTATTGGTCGAGGGTAATATTTCCAATTTAGTATAAATAATTGTTTATATTATATATATATATATATATATATATATATATATATATATATATATATATATATATCTTACTCAACTTTCATTTTATGGCAATTTTTCACAACTTTTAGGTTTGTTCCATCTAGTGTTGCTTCATAAGCTATCACAAAGGCAATCAAGCAACAATTTCTTCATTCTTAGCCATCATGGGGAGCAATACTTGAGGCATACAAGGATTATTTCTGGCAATGTTTCAAGGTAACTTGTTTTAACTTATTATATTAAGATGTTAACTACTTTTCAATGCTTAATATTGTGATTTTTAATTGTATTGATATAGATGAGAGTTCACTGAGCACCAGAGCATGAAAATGAAATTAAGAGAAATTTCAACAATAGAGCTTCTCATCATCTATCTGAGCTTTTTGGAGAAGCTAGAATAGATAAAGAAAGGCCTGAATGGATTCCTAATGATATGTGGACCCTACTACTAGAACATTGGAATTCTCCAAACTATCGTCACAAATGTGCAGTAGCAAGATAAAAGTATGGCTTTTGAAATGGGTGGGACCTTACACACAGGTGGTTTCATTACCACTCACGAGCATGCCCTTCGTATGGTATACACATTTCTATTAATCACATTTCACTTACATTTTTAAAGTTTAACATCACATGAAATTTATAACATATTTTGAGCCGGCACATGAGCTAGGATGACACAGGTTTCGATCCTTTCAATGACTAGTTCTGTAATATCTCCCTCAGATGCTCAAGCATGTCTTCAGCATCCACAACCACAACATAACCACAACAACAAGACTCCAAAATCCCTCAACCCAATCACACCCTCCTCAACAACAAAATAATCTAGAGGACGATAATTTAAATGAAGAATCTTCTCCTTATTATAAAGATTATTAGTTTACGGATTAGTTAACAAACTTTTGTTTTAATTATGTAGCTACTTGGTATCATGATGTATTATTTGACAGATATTTTGGATTATTTGGTATGCCTATATATGTCTTTGGTACAAGACATAAACAATAGAATGTTTGGTATAATGGCATATGCAAGTATAATAGGCATATCAAAGAAACAAATTGAACAAAAAAAAACGTCAAGTTACTGAAAAATTAATCCACCAGAAAAGACCCCTCTTCAGTTGTTGGATTTATCGACAGAAGAATTTGTCTGTAATTACTGAAGGATTACTCTGTTGGTAATTACTGACGGATCCATCCGTTGATAAATCCGTTGGTAATTAACGATGGAGCAGTCTGTCAATAATTATTGACGATTCTTTTCGACGGATTATTCCGCCGGTAGTTACCGACGGATTTAAAAGCATTCATGGGTAAAATTTACCGACGAAGGTTTCATTGATGAATATTTAGCAGTCAGTAAATACGCAATATTGACAAATTTTTTCCTTTACAAACGGATTATTGTCGTCGATAATTAATGTTTTTCTTGTAGTGTTCCCTAAGCTTTCCAAATATAGTAGTAGTGGTAATTGTTGACAAGTCCTTGGATTCTGAAATTGTCGTGTCTTTCGATTGCCAATTTCTATCAAGATAGTTCAAGATCTTGATGTTTAGCTCCTCTTTCTCAAAGTCTTTTCCCAAGCCAATGAGGTGGTTGGCAATGTGTGTAAACCTTTTATGAACTTCAGCTATTGTTTCTCTTGGTTGCATTTTAAATAAGTCATATTCTTGGATCAATGCATGCTTCCTAACCCTTTTCACATCATTGGTTCCTTCATTTGTGATTTCAAGCACGTCTCACATGTCTTTTGCACTACTACATCGAGAAACCCTATAAAACTCATCCAAATTTAATGTGGATGTCAAGATGTTTTTGGAAGAATAGTCATATTGAGCCTTCTTTTCCTCATTTTCTGTAAGGTTCCATGACTTATCAACTTGTTTATTATCAACAACATGCTTATGAAGGAATGGTCCATTCACGATAGTATTCCAAATTCCTTGGTTTAATAGATTTTATAAAAAAATTCATATTATATATATATGTGTGTGTGTGTGTATGTGTGTGTGTCTACATATATGTATATATATATATATATATATATATATATATATATATATATATATATATATATATATATATATATATATATATATATATATATATATATATATATATATATATATATATATATATATATA
>Ga0214542_1007208_pt1 | contig 19533 bp, 12 predicted proteins | sample CNSS1metaG_FD_160096 | JGI IMG/M metagenome (GOLD analysis project Ga0214542, IMG submission 160096) | Root nodule microbial communities from cowpea collected in UCLA plant growth center, Los Angeles, California, USA - CNSS1 | ecosystem: Host-associated > Plants > Roots > Nodule | place: USA...
CGAGAGCACAAAAACAAGTGTGTGGGCAACGTGGGATCTCGCTTAAGCGAGATCCCTCTCGCCTGGGCGAGTTGCCTGCTCGCTCAAAAGCCACAGCAGGTCGCCTGGGCGACCATTCGTGGAGAAATGCTTAGGCGAGCCTCTGTTAATCTCGCTTAGGCGAGACTAGCTCGCTTGGGCGAGTTTAACAGAGCCCGCCACTGTTTTCCTGCAACAGATGTGAATACATACCATAAACAATAATCCCATCGCATCATGCATCCATATTAACAGGCAACCACAAAGAAGTCACTAAGCACATAAAACAGCAACTCAGACCAAGCCAACAAGAGGGTTCTAGCTTCCCTTACCTGGGAATGAGCTAGCAAAAGACCCGACGCGCCTTTTATACCGAACACACGAGCACAGCGACTAAAAGAGCGAACGTAAGAGCTGAAAAGGTGGCTGAACAGAAGCACAATATGGTCACTAGGAACCCTATCTGGGAAAAGAACGGAATGAGCAAAAGAAACAAGTATGGGCCTGCCACAACACTTACATGGAGTAGGAAACAACCTCGAACTAGCTCGGAGACGGCAGAACCCTAACCCTAGCAGAGCGTCACGTGAGAGCAAGGGGATGACGGCTGGTTCTTTTCTGAAAGTGAATGAAATGGGGAATTAGGGCAACACGAAGGGTTCTTATATCATGGGCCAGCCATTTAGGCCCACTGCTGCAGGGCAGCCCTAAAGATTAAGATGACAAAAATAAAAGGGGCCTTACATGGGGGATTGTTATATATATAGCAATATATTGCAAAAGCTGTTGCACCGAGAACGTGATTTTCTCCCTTAATTTCGGATGCAAATATGGTGCACTATTGCAACCATATATTTTAACGGTGGGATTGTTTTGGTTTTTTTTCTTTCGCAGGCCATGAATTTTGACCCATTTATGCCCCCATCCACCATCTATAAATAGAGCATATACTTCTCCCTCAAAACACACTTCCATGCTCTCATTCATTCTCTCTAGTTCTCTCCTCCTTTCTTTCTTATATTTCTTCTCTCATTTTGGGTTTATTTATTTACTCTCTTTAAGAGTTATTTTGCTAGTTATGAGATCTTCAAAAAATTCCAAGAAGTTCATGTTGTATCTTAGGGGGCTTGCACAATACACCGTGGATAAATCCTTAAGGGTAGTGAATCTTCACGCCTTAGGAAGTCCTTTTGGTTCGTGATTTTTTCAGCTACTACAACACTTTGTATAACTACCAAACATTTGGTTGTCATCACTTATCTTCCAACATATGTGGATAATGTTTGAGATATTGTTACCTCTCCCAATATCATTGATAAAAACATCTTGTTGGGTATTCAAATTTTCACACATAGAAAAATGTTTGATTGCACAAGAAGAGTTTACAATTTTGTAGACAAAAACAAGCAAGATTTACAATTTTGTCCATAAACAATTGCACAATGAGGGTTTACAATTTTGTCAACAAAATAAAGAATGATGTATATTTTTATTCGTAAAAAAGTTGCATGAGATAAATTTGCAGTTTTGTCTAAAAATAATTGCATCTTAGGTTTGTAGTATTTTTCACAAAAAACTTGTATAAGTACGATTTACAATTTTGTACTAGTTATGTTTATAGTTTTTTTGATAAAAAGAAATTGCATGAGGATGATTTGTAATTCTATCCACTAAAAAATAAATGATTTGCAGTTTTTTCTACAAAAAATTACACTAGAAGATTTTGTAATTTTGCACATAAAACATACCACGAGAAATGTTTCCTACATTTTAGTTTTCCAAGACATGTTCTCAACATTCCAAAATTCATAGTGGATGATGTTTGTAATTTTTTTTTCACAACCTAATGCTTTTGAAATAGTTTCACTATCCTGACAAGTTTTAATTTGCTAAGGTATGCAATATGAATGATCAAAATTGTCCAAAAATCACCAAAATAGAAAATCACTCATTAAATCAAACTTGGGAGCAAAGAAAACTATGCTAGTTTTATGAAGAATTTAATAAATGCTATTAACATGCAGTTGTGCATAAATGCATGATTTTATCATTTAAACATGTGTAATATGATGCTAATGGACTATCGAAACAAAGAATTTACCGAAAGGATTGATGCAGAATAAAATGCCCTATTTAAGTTAGATCAAAAAACCTAGAATATACTCAATGGGTCCACACTTGTAAAATGCATGGAATGAGGTAATTGATGACTCAAACATGATCCTATACATTGAACAAACATGTTGAAATGCAAAGAATCATAGAAAATTTGTTGAAATGCAAAAATCAAGGATTAAAGCAAGTTCAAGAACAAAGAGCAAGAAACATAATTACATTACCTAAGTTTTTAGATTTTTAGGGATTTTGAGTTCAAAGCCGAAATCTAAGAATTAGAACATGTCTAAAGTCATATGAATACACAAAAAATAGTGAGAAAATTTCAAAACTAAAAATCATCATTTGGATTGTGAGGTAGTGAAAATGGATTTTTGAAGGCAAAACTTAGAATCATGGGTTTTGTTCTATAAATTTAGATTCTTAGATCCACTTCATTTCATGAGAACCTATTGAATCAAAGGGTGACATTGCACTCTTTTGATCTAATCCTAAATCTAAAAATCAAATCAAGAAAAAGAAGGAATCTAGAATTATGAACCAAGTATCATGAACAAGATTTTGACAACAAAAGAGAATTTGTGTGAACAAGAAATTGATATCACGACACGAAAATATAAAGGAATATGAAAGGAAAACTAGAAAATAGTAACACAAAAGTTTGAATAAAAAAAATTAGAAAAATATTGGTTTAAACCATAAATGAGAACTTGAATGTTAGGTGAATAGGTCTAATCTTTGTTTCAATATCTCTAATCTAAAACATTGAATTCAATGACACTACAAAAAATCGTGTATATTGTGGCATTTTTAATATGACATTTATTTTAAAATGTTGCTTTTTACAATATAATATGGCGTTTATAGAACTGTCATAATTTTCATGCAATATATGATGTTTATAATTGTCGTATTATTAAATATCATACTATTATTGAAAATTATGACATTTAAGAATGTCATTTTATAACTTTATAGTAAATAATTATTTTTTATGTTTTTCAAAATTTCTCACAACTTATAATTTTCAAATTCTGACAAAGTTGTTGTCTAAATTTCCAAAACTTTTTTTTATCAAATTTCTTTCCCCCTTCCCAAAATTTCTGCTAGAATTTTCTAAATTCATTTTCCCGAATCGCATTCAGTCCTCCCACAAAGACCCCAACACAATGTTCCTAATCAAAGTACTTCTTCTAAACCCTAATTTTCTCCAATTTCTCCCACCACACTCACTCATCGCAAACCTCACTGCCATTGATGCATAACACCTCACCACCAATGCACTTCACCTTACCAACATCGCCATCGTCGCATACCTCATATCCACCGTACATGGACCTTGTCCGACTCTACCTGGAGCTCAACGTGGATGCCATACATATATTGTATCTCACTTGTACCTCACCCCGCGTCGGCTCTCATTCGATCCTTTCATACTATCGCCACTAAAGCTCGCCAGAAACCCAAACCATCTATCCTCATCGGAATCGCTCATCCCCAACCCATTCACTCATAAGTCGTGTCATTCCCTAGACGATTCCCAAATTTTGCCATTGACCTAGTCGCATGGTTCTTTGTTCTTCATTAGTTTAAGGTAAGTTCTTCACTATTTCATTGAAGGTAATTTCAACTCACACGCGTGTTAGAGTTTTAGGGTTTTGAAATTAAATTTTTTTTGGTTCTATTTTTAGCCAAAACACAAAAAAAAATGAGATTGAGGAGCATTGCGTTTTTTTGGTTCTTCATGGCCACCTCCCAGTCCCAACATCGTTGCACTTTTTGTATCCACTCTCTCTTTCTTCACATTTTTTCTGGTTATTGAATTTTTGGTGTTGAAGATACGAGAAATCCTTTTTGCTTCTTAACCAATGGTTTACTTGGTCGACTTGTAGTATTTCCATGTTTTACATGCATATTAGTTATTAACAGGGAAACTAGGAAAGCAAAAGGTTATGGATTCTATGAGTATAAGGATGAAGAGACATATTTAAGGTTATGGATTCTGTGTGTATAAGGATGAAGAGACATCTTTATATGGTGGCGTTTTGGTGAATCGTTATTTGTAATAGGTGTGTTTTGTGAGTATAAGATTGAACGATGGATATGAACACTATGTAAAATTTAATCTTTGTGTGTTTTCTAATTTGATATTATCAGGTAATTCTTGAAAAAGAGTAGAAATGCTAATGGCAACTCTCCTCTAATTAATGAAACTTTGCTCGGTGCGGTGCAAAGGCTGTGTTGGTTGCAAAAGTGAGGATGTGTGGTATATCTTTCTTAACTTGTGAACATGAATTTAGGTAAATAAACTCTTTATTTATTTGGAATTCCTAATGGTAGGGGAACAAAATATCTAACAACAATTTACGGTGCCTACTCATTTCTTATTCTTTTATTCCTTTTATGAGACCTTACTCACTTTTAAACAAGGATATTCTTTGTTTTTACTTGAAATCTTGAAGTTAAACATGTACTTTTCTGTGTTATTTTTAGTTATTTTTATTTTAAATTTTCTTTTATTGACTTTGTAGTCCTTGGATGGCCGAAAAAAGAAGTGAAAAATTATCGAGTGTTGCTTAAGTTTAGGACTCTAGCAGGTAGAAGAAGGCTAAATTTTAAAATAATTTCATTATTCTTAATTATCATGTAGTATTCTAGTGCAATTATCATGGATGATGTGATACTAATTGTTTATTAATGCATACGTAGATTGTGACATGGTTGTTAACAATCCTAAGTGTGTTCTACATGCGTTGTGCATTTTGATGGATTCAAAAAAAGATAAAGAAGTTACCTTCGTTCAATGCTTCCAACAACTATATGATGGAATAAGAGATGACCCTTTTGGAAATCATTAGGATGTTGCATTTGATGTGTTTTTTTGCTTTAAATGAAGTTCTAAGTTTACTCTTCAATAGTGAAATTTATGACCAAGGAACTTTGTAAACTAATATTTCTTGTTTTTGTCTTACATAGTAAGTACATGATACAAGGCATGGCTAGACTACAAGGACCTCTCTTTGGAGGAACAAATGTCTTCCATAAGAGAAACACAATTTAATAGCAATGTTGGTATAATATACTAAAAGCATAGACTTTTTTTCTAATACCAATGCTCGATGCTTTAAGTTATTAGGACTACGAACTATAAAACCTTGTTCAAGCTCCTCCAAATTGATTTATTTTAATATATACTCATTAAAATTGAATAAAAAAACTATTTTTATTTATTTTAGGAACCAAATGGAAGTTGATCTACACCATTGAATAACTTAGGAGGTCCAATGAAAGGAAGGAGGATGATTACAACCTTATAAAATATGTGAATGTGATATGGTGAGGAAATTTTAGAGCTTGTAGAATGTTATAGAATTAGATATTTTATTTTTGGATATTGACTTTCAATATTGTCGTTTTAATTTTTTTTTTTATATTTGAACTCTTTGCACTTTGTAATTGTTGATCATTTTAATGAAATAAAATGTTTCTTAATTTTTTATAATAATATCATTCTTTTGTTATATATTTTAAATTATTATTATTATTATTATTAACAATAGAGTTTATTGAATTATAAAATTATAAACATAGATGATTAATAATAGATAATAAAATATTTGAATGATAATAGTTGATAATAGTGACATTTATAAATGTTGTAAAATAATGTGAATTATGACATTTTTAAATGTCGTTCTTTTCATTGATTTTGTTTTCCTTTTAGTAAATAACATCATTTTTAAGTTTGTTATTTACCTCTTTAAAATGTCACTTTATACAATGTATAAAGTGGCGTTTGTTGCGACGTTTGACTTCAAAATGCCATATTATATTTTGTGGTGGCAGGAATTACGACATTTTCTAAAAAAGCAACGCGCGTAAATAACAATGTTTAAAAACGTCATATTAGACAAAAATAAACATCCACTACTTACACGACTTTTTGTAGTGTGGATACATTGTACTCTTTAGAAACCAGATTTGAATTCAAACCTAACCCTTAATAAAGGCAAAGATTAATATCAATAAACCCCTCTCTAAGAAAGAATATCTAGATTAAAACCACAAAAATGGATAGAAAAGAGGTGCTAGAAAATAGGTGCAAAATTGTAAATTGCTTAGAAGTAAAGATTGCATGAATGGAAACGAAAATTAGAAAACAAAACTAAAAAGTGCAGGAAAGAAAATCTATGGGTTGTGTGAAAGGATGGATGTGTTTAGAGTGATAGTAATGCGGGTCATGATGTGTATTTTATTATCCTATGCTAGTCTATATAAAGGAAAAGAAGTGCATAAATGAGTTGAGATTAATACTCATATTAGCCTCATAAAATTGCACTTTTGTCCGTAAAAAAATTGTACGAAATGGGTTTGCAGTTTTGTCCATAAAAAAATTGCAACTCAGGTTTGCACTTTTTTTTTTACAAAAAAATTGCACATAGATGATTTGTAGTTTTTTCGCAAAAAATTGCACAAGGATGATATGCAATTTTGTCTACTAAACACAAAACGATAATCAATTTTGTCTTCAAAAAATTGCACCCGGTAGTTTTTTTCTTTTACACACAAAAAATTGCATGATGGAGGTTTCTAATTTTTTTGCTCAAAAAGAGAAGGATTTACATTTTTGTCCGTAAAAAATTGCACAAGAAGTGTTTACTACATTTTAGTTTTTCAAGACATATTCTTAAAATACCAAAATTCATATTGGATGATGTTTCTAAACATTTTTTTACAACATAGTATTTTTGAAGCAATTTCACTATCTCGATAAGGCTTACATTCCATAATGTGTTCTTATTATACAATATCTAGTATTTACAAAAGAATGTTTAGTTGTAGAAGACTGAGTTATAATTTTGTTCATAAAAAAATTGCAAGATGGGTTTGCACCTTTATCGACAAAAAATATTTACAAAAATAATTTACATTTTTATCCATACAAAAATTTCACGAAAAATGATTACTAGATTTAAGTTCTTCAAGACTTGTTCTTAAAATACCAAAATTCATAATAGATGATGGTTTTGAACTTTTGCTTTTAAAAATGGTAATTCTAGAGCAGTTGTAATATATTGACAAGGCCTACATTGCAAAATATGCTCTCTTTTTTTGTAATATCTGCTACACATATAAAGATGTTTGGTTTCACAAAAACAGGTTAGAATTTTGTCCACAAAAAAATTTCAAAATCGGTTTGCAATTTTGCCCACAAAAAATTATACAAAAAGAATTTGTAGTTTTGTCCACAAAATAATGCAGGTGTACGATAAAGGTTTGTAGTTTAGTTCACTAAATCAAGAATGATTTGCAATTTTGTCCACAAAAATTTGCACTAGTAGGTTTTGTTGTTTTGTCCACAAAAAATTGTAAGATAAGTTTATAGTTTTGTCAACAAAAAACAGGAATAATTTGTAGTTTTGTCAATGTTATAAGCTTCCATCGCATAAAACTCTAGCAATATCCTAGTTCTCCCATTAATGAAGTATAGGGAACAACCTAGGTATCAGTCCATGAAATTGTTTAATCTTGTAGCTATAATGATGAAGGATTATCGTGTTTTTTTTTAAGATTATTGAATATGGTGTTAGTTGATTAAGAAAGCTAAGTGAAATCCCCAATGGACATTAAGATAGCATGCTATCTAGATATGAAGGTTCCTTTCACAAAGCTCAAGAGAAGAAGATGATGGATTGATTCAAACAAAAAGGAAATGGAATGCACATAAACCATAGAAAACCAAGAACAATTAAAGGAAGAAGAAAACATAAACTGGAAAGGAAAGAAATGGTAAAAATGTGATAAGCACGCCACTACAAGGCTAGGCTAGAAGCCATGGCAACCTTAAAGATGAGTGGATGTGTGTCGCCACTTGCTATGCAAGATAAGGCTTAAAAGTATTTCACTCCCTAGGGAGGAAACTCTCACATATGGTTGAGACACAAGAATGTTTTTACTTCAAAATGTTCAACCTTTTACATGTCTAGGAACACCCCTTATATAGAAGAGTTTAGGGGCCTCTATGAAAATAAAAGATACCTAAGGATGTCTCTACAAAAACCTAAACCTAGCTTCTAGAAACTAGGTCAAATAAGGTTACAAAATGATAGACAAAAGAGCTAACTATGGTGTGTGTGCAAGGCTAATTTCGTTCTAGCACTAAAGGAGACCAAGAAGGTGTCTCATATGTCTCAAAAAGTGGCTAAAGTATGCTAAAAAGAAAGGAGACCAAAGATACATAGGTACACTTGCTTTATGCCTTTTACTTTGTGCTTTTTTCCTTTTCTCTTTCTTCCACCTATGCTCCATCTCATCACCACTTCTCCACTAGGGTTGCGCCACATCACCCACCATAATTAATTTTACTTACACCTACAAAACATATAAATAAGGATTAGCATGTTGGCTTAAGTCAAGTCAACTCTAGTCAACAAGTCAAACCTAGTCAAAGGTTAACAAGTCTACTAAGGTTGATTCAACTAAGTCAACTTAGGGAACTTCAAACATAATAAAAAAATGAACATGGATGAAGGATTAGTGAACTTCCTTTCTAAACATGCTTAGACTTCTTAAGCATGTGCCTCCATCCTTGGTTGGGGTCAATCCTTCATCATATAATGTGTCCAATTATCATTCTAAAAATGAAATAAACAATGAGGCGATGAAAAAAATATATAAAATCTATTCCAAAACAATGCAAAGCATTTATGAAATGCTTTTAAAATATTTTAAAAAAATTTAATAGGTAAATGCTATAATATTATTAATGAACATGTAAAACTATATAGAACCATGAATGAAAGATGTCTTAGACCTTGGCTTGTCCTAAAATGGCTCTTAAATGCAAAATAAAAAGTGTTTGATGAAATACCTAGCAAAAACCTAGTTTTTTCACCAAGTATTTGATAAAATGCTTGAATGAGCTAACCTATTATTTATGTAATGTAAAAACCCCACCTATACAAGTTTCTATTTCTATATCTAAGTAAAATGAATGGTTAAATTGCACTAAACACTCCAAATACTTAAAATCGTGTCAAACTAAACTAGACATGAGTATTTTATGCATAATCTAGGTCTAAATGCACCAAAATTGTTTTTAACAGCAAAGTATTTTATGCATAATATGGGTCTAAATGCAATGATAACGATCTGAACATACTGTATACATAAGCATGGAAATGTAATGATTAAACTGATATTTTTAGCATTTGAACAAGTATATTATGATGCAAATGAAATTTAAAAACAAAGAAATGAACAAAACATAAAACGAGTTCGAAAATGACCACTTAAACTAAAGTGAGTGCAAAATAGCCTCTAAAGAGTGCCTAAAATGAATATGAGGATGAAAACTATGTTTCATGCCTTGTAAATGCTTTGAACAAGTTTTAATATCCTAAGGTATGCAATTTGGATGATCAAAATTGTCCAAAAAACACCAAAATAAAAAATCACTCATTAAAGGAGCAAATAAAAATATTCTAGTTTTATGCAAAATTTAATAAATGGGCTACGAACATGCAATTGTGCATCAATGCATGATTTTATCAAATAAACATGTGTAATATGATGCTAATGGACTACCAAAACAGATAATTTACCAAAAAGATTAATGCAGAATAAAATTTCCTACTTAAGCTAGACTAGAAAACCTAGAATCTACTCAATGGGTTAAAACTTTCAAAATGCATGGAATGATGTAATTGATGGCTCAAACATGATACTATACAATGAACAAATATGTTGAAATGCAAATAAACATACAAAATTCGCTGAAATGCAAAGAACATGTCTAAATTCATTAGAATACGTCAAAAATAGTGAGAAAATTTAGAAATGGATTTAAAACTAAAAATTATCATGTGGGTTGCGAGGTAGTGAAAATGGATTTTTGAAGGCAAAACATAAAATCATGAGCCATGGCCTATAATTTCATATTCTTGGATCCACTTCAGTTCATGAGAACCTATTAAATCAAATGGTGACATTGCACTCATTTTATCTAATCCTAAATTCAAAAATCAAATCAAGAAAAAGAAGAAATCTAGAATTATGAACCAAGCATTATGAACTAGATTTTGACAATAAAAAAGAATTGGTGTGAATATGTAAAATGGAATGGCTCATACAAGAAATTGATATCATGGCAAACAAAATATAAAGGAATGTGTAGAGAAAACTAGAAAACAATAACGTAAAAGCTTGAATAGAAAATTCAAGAAAAAAATGGGTCTTAATCTTTCTTTCAATATGTCTAATATGAAACATTGAATCCAATGGTCACATTATACTCTTTAGAAACCATATTTGAATCCAAAACTGACCCTAAATAAAGGCAAATATTCATATCATTCAACCTTCATCCAAGAAAGCATCTCTTTATCAAAACAAGAAAAATGGGTAAAAGGAGGTGCTGGAAAATAGGTGCAAAACTGTAAATTGCTTAGAAGTAAAGATTGCATGAATGGAAACGAAGGCTCTTCTTTTACTTGCAATTTCTTAACCACCAAGGCTCTTCTTTGATTGACTTTTTGACTTTTCTAACTTCCATCTGTTGCAATTTCTTAACCACCAAGGCTCTTCTTTGATTGACTTTTTGACTTTTCTAACTTCCATCTGCAACACTCTTTATTCAATGAATCTTCCTTGGTTGTAATATGTCTAGCTGATTATTTTAATGCTTTGCACTTGATTCCATCTAGGATGGATGATGTTGACTCTTTTTAAGAGATTTTGGATAACTTTTATTCTCTATTCATCTAACTCCTAGACTTCATCAAGCTTGCTGGAAAACAATATTAAAATTCAACTTTGTTGAGTTTAAGAAGATTGAATCAAAGTTAAAATTCAGGAAACACTATGCTAGACTAATCATAGAAACTGAACAAACACCGAACTAAAATATCACTTAAAAACATTAAAACTAATATTTTTAGAAGAAAATACTAAAATACTATAAAAATAGAAAATAAAGAAAAGAAAACTCTCGAAGAAGTGCTTTAAAACACCACCAAAATGAATGTCTAATTTGACATTTAACAGTCCACAAAAAGTTGGACAAGGAAAGTTTGCAGTTTAGTCCGAAAAACAAGAAGGATGTGTTATTTTGACTGCAAATAATTGCTTAAGGAGGCTTTGCAGTTTTGTCCACAAAATATTGAAATGTACGTTTGCATTTTTGTCCACAAAAACTTGTCTGATAAGCTTCATTATCATGACAAGGGCTACATTACAGAATTTGCTTTTATTCTGCAATATCTAGTACATAAAGAAGGATATTTGGTTGCACGATAAGAGTTTGCAGTTTTGTCCACAAAACCAACAAGAAATTGTAGTTCTGTGCACAAAAAAATTGCACAAAGAGGGTTCACAGTTTTAACCACTTGATGTCTAGGTGAATTCAATACCGAGAAAGTAATTCAGCCTTTCAAGATCATTGATTTCAAACTCTTTCATCAACTCCTCCTTGCATTTTCTTATCAACTCATCATTGTTGCCCATGATTAGAAGATCATCAATATATAACCATAAAATGACTCTTCCATTTGCCCTATTATCTTCATAATTCTTCGCATATACACCGTACTCTATTTTGCAGTTCATGAATTCAATCCTCTCAAGGAATTCATTGATTCACTTGTTTTTAGGACCTTGAGGCTCTTTTCAACCCATATAGGGCTTTTCTCAGTCTATATACTTTATGCTTCTCAACTTCATCCACAAAACCATTTGGTTGTTGGACATAAACCTCCTCCTATAATGGACCATTCAGAAATGCAAATTTTACATCTAATTGATGTAAACTCTAGTTCTCATTTGTGGTCATTGCCACAACCAACCTCACAGTCTTGCTTTTGTCCACAGGAGCATAGAACTCACCAGAGTCTATATCAGCCCTTTATAAAAATCCTTTGACCACGAGCCTAGATTTATGCCTCACCACATCACCATTTGCATTCACTTTAACCTTGTATACCCATTTTAGTCCTATGGGTTTCTTGTTTGGTGGAAGCTATACCAACTCCCATGTTTGATTCCTTTTAATGGAATCAATCTCATCCTCCATTGCTCTCCACTAGGGACCATCTCTTGCTGCCTCTTCAAACGAGATGGGTTCTACTTATGCTATTAAAGCAAAGTGCACCAAATTCCCTTTTGAGGTTGTAGTTGGATCATGAGACACATCGTAGTCTCAAAGGCATGAGGGGAGTTGTGATACTCTCCCTGTTTTTGTCACGTTTTGTTCGGTGGAATCTTCTTGATCAGCAGAACTCTCTTCTTCGATGACAACATGTAGTGCACTATTATACTTTGTGTTTTCTATCCAATCCCAATTTGTTGACTCATCAACATATACATCCCTACTTACCACCACGTTCTTTGAGATGGGATCATATACTTTGTAGCCACTTGTATTATGGTACCTAATCATAATTTGTAGTGTGCTTTTATCATCCAGTTTCTTTCTTAGTTGTTCGGAACATGTTTGTAGCATAGGGAGCCCAAAACTCTAAGATGAGTCACATCAGGTTTCACTCCAAACCATGCCACCTTAGGTGTTAGCATCTCCAACCTCTTTGTAGGAGTTTGTTTAGCACGTAGGTTGTTATACTTGCTACCTCTCCCCAAAAGTAATTTGGTAGGTTCTTACTCTTCAGCATACACCTGATCATGTTAAGAAGGGCTCTATTCCTCCTTTCCACGACTCCATTATGCTGAGGAGTATATGGTGGTGTGAACTTATGCACAATTCCCTCCTTTTCACAAAGGTCAGCAAACTCAGCTGAGGCATACTCACATCCTCCATCAAACCTCAATGCTTTCACATTACATCTACTTTTTCATTCAACCATCTTCTTGAACCTTTCAAACATAAATAACACCTCATTCTTTCTCTTCATCGAGTAAGTCCACATTTTCCTGGTGAGGTCATTAACAAAGGTGACTATATACTTATTTCCACTAGGTGTTTCCACCTGCAACGACCCACACACGTTAGAGTATACCACACCAAGTTTTTTAGTGGCTTTGGTTGGTATAAATTTCTTGGATGTAGGTCTAGTATGCTTGTCTTCTATGCATTCTTTACAGACTTCCTTTGGAACCCCGATCTCTCGCACCCTAGTAACAATTTTCTTCTTGCTTAGTTGATGCAAGTGTTGAAAATTTCGGTGTCCAAATCTGTAGAGCCACAACCATTCGTCTTTATCTAATGTAGTGGCAAAATACTAATGTTTTCGAGTGCCCATGGCAACTTGAAATGTTCTATTTTCGGATTGTTTTGCATGGACAGTCAGCTTCATCTCCATAATGAAGCCCTTTTGTAACAACCGGCTGAGACTCAACAGGTTTATTTTCAAACCTAGCACATACAACACACCATCAATATCAACTTCTCTATCATTTGAATCTCTTAACACCACACAACCAACCCTTCCTGAGTTTAGCCTATTATCATCTACAAATCTCACCTTACCATGAAAGATATCATCAATCTTGATGAACCAGTCCCTTCTACCTGTCATATGTGTGGAACATCCATAATCTAGATATCAATAGGATTTTTCATCTGCACTAACATCACTAGTCTTAGCCATCAGCATTGCAACATCCGAGTCAAAAGATACCTCATCTTTAGCCAAATTGGCTTGGTTCTTCAATCTGTTTTTGGCACTCTCTCCATACCAACATTCTCGGGAAAAATGACCAGGCTTCTAACAGTTGTGACACTTCATTTTTCTCTTGTCAAACTTCCATTCTTTCTCCTTTTTGCCTTGCTTCTGGATGTCTTTTATGGATTTGGAGTTGTCATCTTTAGACTTCTCTTCTTGCTTCCTTTTATTAAAGAATCGTTTCTTTTCTTTGAGGTTTATACCTTTGCCTTTCTAAAAAGCTCTTGCTTGGAGAGCTTGCTCCAGATTATGCCTCTTCTCATGGATTATGTGTTCATGTGCCTCAAGTGAGTGTTGTAACACCTCCAATTCCATCTCCTTCGAGTCCTTTGTTTCTTCGATAGTCACAACTACATGATCAAATCTTTGTGGCAATGTTTTGAGAATTTTATTAACCACTTGCTGATCAGTGATTGTATCCTTGCAAGCCCTCAACGCGTTCACAATTTCTTGAGTCTTATCAAAATACTCAGAAATTGTCTTACTTTTGTCCATGCAAATACACTCAAACTGTCTTCTCAATGTTTGCCTCTTAACTTTCTTGTTCTTATCATCATCATCATACGTCTTCATCAAGATTTCCCAACACTCCTTTCTAGTTGTAGCTTTAGAAGTATTGTTAAAGATTTTCAGCCCAACCCACAAAAGGAATATGGCCTTGTTGTCAAGCTTCTAAAGGTTCTTGTAGTTCCTTTTCTCTTCATCTGTAGCTTTGGCTCCAAGCTCTTAAAACCCATTTATCACCACTTCAGCTACATCCTGAAAACTGAAGATTGCCACCACTTTGATCTTCCAATCATCAAAGTCCTTTCCGTCGAACACCTAGAGTGCACCCTGGACTATGCTTCCAATCCCAGCCATCTTGATTCTGAAACCCCTCAAAATTCTGCACAAATCTTGATACCTACACCCTTTCTTGGTATTCTTGAAGATTGTATTACCTTCATGGCTACGTAACTCACCATGACGTTCTTCCTTACTCGCTTTGAAAACAACATTTCTTCTACCACACAGGCGAACCTATGCTCTGGATACCAATTTAGTAGTGATAAGAAAAGGTGAAAGAGACTAAGAGAGACTTAAGATGGTAATAGCACACACCATTGTATTAACTACTGTACAGAGGTGATTATATTTATACACTAGAAACAAAAAGCTTTTTTATACTACAGAACGAACAATACTTTAACTAACATAAGCAATCACTAAAATAGTAAAGAATAGAAAGGTAAAGTTAGGTTTGACTTTTCAACATGTATGATTTTTGAAATTAGCCACTAAAACTTTTATTTCATTCTCTTATCACACACTACTATAAAAATATATGATGTAATTTATTTTTTAGAAATTAATAACCTATAATTACAAATTTTAATAAGTCTTTCAATATATTTTAAATATTTAAATAGTCACTAAAAATAATTTAAATTATTATATTTGCAGAAGTAATTAGAAGTTATAGTACTGTAAGTAAGATTTGAATATATTTGAATTAAGTGAGATTGTGAATGTAAAACCCTCTTTTTCTGTCCTAAAATTTAAAGAGGTCTAGCCCTATCTGTAGGGCTTAAGGACTGGCCCATAGGGTGTCCAAAGCCCCTAAGGCAGCCTAATCCCTCTCATTTCTACCATTCTTGAGAAAACAGTGCCTTACTCTCTCCCTTTCCCCATCAACAGAAGCTTTGCTAGGGTTTGGTTCCCTCTTGTTCGTGCTAGCTCAAAAGTTCACCTCGTCTCACGTAAGTTGGTCCTTGAACCATACTCCCTCCTTTCTAAGTTTGTTTTTGTGGTTTCTGTTAGGGTTCACCGTAGTAACCTTGTTATTCTCTCTGTGCCGCTGTTCGAGTTCGTAAACCTGCTCTTGGAGTTGTTGGGTTCATTGGCTTAAGGGTCATAGTCTGTTATTAGCCTATTTCCAAGTAAGGGAAGCTAGATCATTTTGTATATTCCGTGAGATCTACTTGTTGTACGTTTATTTCATGATTAAATAGACTGTGTGTGAAAATGAGTTACAGGAATACATGTTTGAACTGTTTGGAGCGTGTTTGGGTGACTGTTGCACGAGAGAACAGTGGTGAGCGCTAGTTTTCTCGCCCAAGCGAGCATGTCTCGCCTAGGCGAGATTAACAAAGGCTCGTTCATGCCATTTCATGCGAGTTGTTGCTCAGGCGACTAACCACGCTTTGAGCGAGCGAGTGTCTCGCTCAGGCGAGGGAAGTCTCGCCTAACCGAGAAGGAGATGAAGGCCACTATTCTTGATGTCGAGCTCTCGCCTAGGCGAAAGGAGCTCGCCTGAGCGAGAGTCCTTCTTGCCTGAGGAGGCCTTTCTGCCTGAGCGAGAAGTTGGGCGAGAATGCGACATGTTTGGTTGTTTCTTGGTTCTGAATTGTTGGCTCTATGTTTGTGTTGATCTTGCTTTTAAAGTATGAATTGGGTGATTATGTATGAATGAGATAATCTATAGTTTGTAATGGATGATTTCAATATGATTTGGGCATGTTACACGTATGGTTGGTTTCATGGATTGAATATGATGAGTTGGGTATGGATTTGATATGAGATATGGAAAGATTCATGGATAAGAAAGGATGACTCTTGACATGGTATTGGCATGAGGTACAATTCTATATTCGTAGTTTGGGAAGGATGAGTTATTATTGATTCAACATGGAATATGGATGAGGAATATGGATGAGTTATTATTGATTCTATATTCGTAGGTTGGCATGAGATTTAAATGCCTGATTAATATTATTTGGTTGTTTGAATATATGTGGTATGTGGTCAATACGTAAATCCATAAGTCTCTAGGTGAGACTTCCTGGTCGTGCTTCAGTGGTCGGGACGTAATTCTGACCCATGTTAGTGGGAGTTCATGGTGGTGCCCCATCTATATAATTTGGAAAGGATTCAAAGTAAGGTTGCATCCTGACACTCTAAGGAGTCAGTTAGTCTCACTTAGAGCGGACTGACTCTTGTGGTAAGAGTAGCAGGAGGCCTGAAACTCATTAAGGGCTAACCTTGTATGTGGGGGATTGAATCATTGTAACACTTGTAACACATAGCTCGGGAGTGAGCAGCTCGGGAGTGAGCAAGGTAATCCACCATGAGTGCAAACATCCACTGAATCCGACCAAATTATATGTATCCAAATGAGTCGTGTTGAGTCTTAGTGTATTGTGTGGAAGGTCATAACATGTTTGGACGATGTATGTATAGTTGACTGTGAAAGAGTATATGATTGCATGATAACACTATTTTTTTTTGCTCTAACTTACCCTTGCTTGTTTGATTGTTTTGTATGTTGTTCTTCTACTTTTGCGATGATCATCAATTTATTGATGGGAGCAGATGCGAGAGGTACTCGAGGTCAACAAGGAAGGGATGGTTCCGCTGCATAGTCTACCTGGGCTGCACTTCATGTTTCTTTGGGCTTTTCTTTAGGGTTATGGCCCATGTACTACTTTTCTCTTTAGTACTCTATTAACTATTGTGAAGTCCTTGGATTTTGTTTGTATCCGACATCGTGGTGTGCCTTGGTTTCTCCTAGCATCCTCTAGATATTGTCAGGAGTAGCGTTTATACTTCAGGACTTGTCACTAAATTCCATGTGTGGCATTTCATTTAAATTGAAGTTATTATTTAAATGGGGTGTTACAGTGAAAACACATTATAAGAAGATATTTAAATAATGACCAATTTTAGTGACAAAGAATAATTAGTCACTATATTTACCAATATAGATACCAATTTATAAACTAAAATTATTAACAACTAAAAATTGTTTCTATTATAAATAATTGGTCTCTAAATTAGTAACTAAAAGAGTTTATATTATCAATTGGTCTCTAAATTGCTTCCTAACATTAACTACCAAGGTTTTGGCTATCAAAGGAATTGGTCTCTAAACCACTAACCTAATAGAACTAAGTGGCCAAGTCTTTGCTCTCGTTCAAAGCTTGGAAAGAAGAAGTCCAAAAAAAATTTGTGAAACACAAAGTTCGACAATGGTGGAGTTGTGATAAGGAGGAGAGGACCAAGATAAAGAAGAAAAAGAGGGAAAAAGAAATAAGGACGAGAAGGAAGATGAAGAAGATGGCCCAATCGTGACATTTATCGATAGATTTTATCAATGATCATAATCTGTCAATAATTATCAACGAATATTTATCGATGAATTTGCGGTCATCAGTAATTATCGATAAATTTCATGATCTACTGGTAAGATTTATCAATGACCATTTTACTGATGAATTTTTGGCCATTAATTATCTATCGACAAACTCAAATTATTGTTGAATTTTTGCTATTACTAATAAATTTTATCCATCAATAATACACAATTTTCATGATATTTTATGAAAATGGTAGAAATGTAGAACACTTTGCTCCACTCAAACCGCATGAAATAAACAAGATAGTGTTTTATTACTTATGACCTATATCATAACTTAAGAATAGAAAATGGGAGAACCTTGCATTGCCTAACTTTAATAAATAAGTATGGAAAAATCATTACCTATAACCTAGCTAACAAGACAAAAAATCTTAAGAGGGAACACTTTCCACTTTGGAAGTTGGAATTGCACCAAAGCACCACCAGTGAGTAGCACTAAGGATATGAAATTATGAAAACCCTTTATGCACCACTAAGAATAAGCTAACGAGCACTACCAAGCTAAATATAAGAAAATAAAAACCACTTAAAATATGTCCGCTTAAGAAAGGAATTCCACAAATGAATTTAATCAAGTTATCTTACATGATACATGAGCTAGTAGGAAAAAATTATAAGTATTAGCCAAATACTTTTCTTAATCCTTTATTCAAACGAAACATTGAAAATTAGACTAATACTAAGAATAGTTTACACTACAAAAAAAAACTATCAAAAAATAACCATTTTTATGACTAAAAATATGTTTAGAAACCAATTTAGTAACCAATTTCTTAATTAGAGACTAATTCAGAGACAAATTATTTTGGTAGTTAATATTAGTAACCAATTTAGAGACCAATTTATAATAGAAACTGTTTTAGTTACCAATTTTGAGATCATTTATAATTTTTTGAAACTATTTTAATTACCAATAATTTTTAGTTAATAGATTGATATTTAAATTGGTCACTAGAGTGACTAATTATTTTTTTATCACTAAAATTGATCATTAAGGATTTTCTTTTAGTTTTAGTTTATTCCCACCCAACATAAAACAAAATTAATACATTTTTAATCCATTTTTAGGATTACATCATATTTGAAACTCCCCATCATTCAATCTTCTAATTGGACCCTCCCTTCTAAGATAATGCAATTGTAATTATCCGGTTGAATTACATCACTTAAATCACGAACCATATGTGTACTTTATTTATTTATTAACTTAAATGTCAAAACCAAAACCATTAGAAGATAGTATATTATGCTGAATTTTTAATATATTTAACACCGCGATTCTAGGTCATCAAAATTAAGGGAACATGAGCTTATAAAGATTTGGATAAAAACTGTTCAACAAATATTATATTAAATATATGTCATGTGTAATTATATTTTCGTCTAGATATATTTAGGCTTAAATACTCTTTTGGTCTTAGTTTTGGTCGACTTTTTTCACTTTGGTCCTACTTTTTAAATTGTTTTCAATTTGGTCCTACTTTTCGTTATATTTTTTCAATTAACTCCTTTCCGTTAACTCCGTCCAAATCATTAACGGATGTGAAC
>Ga0214542_1007209_pt1 | contig 19532 bp, 11 predicted proteins | sample CNSS1metaG_FD_160096 | JGI IMG/M metagenome (GOLD analysis project Ga0214542, IMG submission 160096) | Root nodule microbial communities from cowpea collected in UCLA plant growth center, Los Angeles, California, USA - CNSS1 | ecosystem: Host-associated > Plants > Roots > Nodule | place: USA...
GTTTATAACTATTTAACAAATTCAAAAAAAAAAAAAAAACTACTGACAGTTAGTAAACATGTTAACTTGAATTGAAAAATAGAAATTATGTAAATTTTCTTCCATAACTTTGCTGGTTTCACTTCTTACCATTTCTTATCAGAACACATTTTCATTACAACTATACCAAGTATATGATGCTTTTCTTGATGGGTCTTCATGAATATTTCTCACAAGTCGTATTCCTCCAATTATGAAGGTGTTTTACCTAGTAATGCAACATGTGAAGCAACGTGGCATTGGCTTCACTGTCTCAGTATCTGATGCTTCACTTGCTTTTGCTACTCGATCTGCTTCTAAAAAGTCTACGGATGCTAAGCCAAAACATGGCTTTAATCAAGTTTCTGATTCCAATGCTGATCAGACAGTTCAACTTATTGTCCATCAATTCTCTCTCACCTTTATCATTTTCTGCAATTTCTTTATACTAATGATTTGAAGGGTCAAACATGCTTTAATGCCTATAAATAAAGGCTATGTTTGTCCCTAATATTGAATTTTATATATATATATATATATATATATATATATATATATATATATATATATATATATATATATATTATATACCTTCCTTATTTCCATAAATGAGAAAGATAAATTTTTTGTTGTTCCAAGATTAAACATAATATTTTTAGGGACTAAACACAATAAGTTCATGATTGGAATTTAATTTGAGCAAATTAGGCTGAGTACATTGAGGTTTGATGAAATTAACCAATTTCCCTCGAGCTTTCTTAGTTACACTTTCCCATTCTATGTGACTATGTATCCTTCTTCTATACGGGGAACTATAAAAAGTTATTAAGATGTTATTCAACGTCAAAACTGCAAATTAAAGGACAGATATATTTTCAATTTCAAAAATAAAAGAGATATACTATTATAGAAAAAGGAATAATCAAAGTAGAAGAAAATACTTTGACAAATTTATAATTATGTATAACTTTTCTACGTTGATTCTTTAATAATCAATATAAATCGATTTTGTTGGGTAGACTCTTAATAGTGTGTTTAAAAAGTTTAACTTAGTGAATTCGATTATATTTCAATGTTTAATCTAAGTGTAGAGGAATCTTTTAGGTTAAGGGAGATTGTATAGAGGTCTGTCTAAAGAGTGTAAAATGTAGTTTTTGGAGAGAAAAATCGAGGAAGAAATATTTTGTAGAAAATTTCACTGCGTAGTCATTGTTAAACTGTGATTCTTGCTTTGTTCACTGTTGGATCAAACTAAAACTTTGACAGAAGGTTCACAACATAGAATTCTTCATTTTGATCATTGAGATTGTCAATTGGAGGTCTGACATAAGTCCCACATAATAGCTCTGGTTTTAGATTTCTCTTTTCTTTGTTTTTCATATTTGAGAGCATTATTGCTTTGATGTACTGACTAGTTATAGGCAGTTGTTTCTGCTTTTTATTTGAATCTTTTGTACCTATATTTCATCTTAGTGGAGCTTGATTTACTGGCTTGTGCTAGTGGGTGCTTATTTTTCACATTGAGAGGGTTTTCCACGTTAAAATATTGGTGTTCTCTTTTTGTGATTATTGTTGTCATTTTATGTTGTTGCTCCTCATAGATTCTTACAAGTTTGGAAAAATTATTTTTGTTGCATAGTTTGGTATTTTTGTTGTTGCTATTGTTGTTTCCCCATTAGAGTGGCATTAAAGCTCTTTGGTTTGGAGCTATATTTATTTGCTTGATTGATGGAGGCAAATACAAAGATCGCTGCTTTGAATGGTACAAATTATCATTTGTAAAAGGGCAAGATAAAAGGCTTGTTGTTTGTGAAGAAATTATGTTTTCCTGTCTTTGCTACATAAAAGCCAAATTCTATTTCTAATGAAAAATGGGACTTTAAGCACTAACATGCGTGTTGTTTTATTCAGCAATATGTAGAAGACAATGTTTATAATCACATTGCTAATGAGACACATGTCAAAACTTCATGGGAGAATAGATTCTTTGTGTACTTCTAAGTCAGGCAATAATAAATTATATTTGTTGATTGGTTGATGAATTTTGGGTACAAGGAGAATTCTTCCATTTCGGATCATTTAAGTGAATTTCAATAGCTCCTAGATCAACTGTTAGGAATGAGTATCAACTTTGATGATGAAGTTTTGGGACTATGACTATTGAATACTCTACTAGAGTCTTGGGAGATATTCCAGGTTTCAATTACAAACTCAACCCATAATGGCATTATTTCTTTCTAGATGACAAAGAGTGGTGCTCTTAATGAAGAGATTAAAAGGAAGGCACATGGTTCTTCATCTCAATCTAAGGTGCTTGTTACAAAAAATAGGGGGAGAAGTAAAAAAAAAAAGAATTGAAGGGTGGTAGAGAGAAGAGCATGAGCAAGTCCAAGTCAAGATACAAGATTGTGAAGTGTCATTATTGTAATAAAACAACACACATTAAAAAAAAACTATTTTAAGAGGAAAAATGAGAACAAAGACAAAAAGGGCAAGCAAAAAGAGAATGATCATAATGATAATGATCGCATTACTACTACTATTACAGGTGGTGATCTTGTCCTTCTTCATAACTTTGAGTTTGTTAATTTTGTATCTGATGAAAACATGTGGATAATTGATAGTGGTGCTACATTGCATATTACACCAAGGAATGAATTCTTCACATCTTACACTTCTGGTGATTTTGGAATGTTGAAGATGGGTAATGATGGTGTTTCAAAGGTTATTGGTGTTGGTGATGTTTGCTTACAAACCAACAAATTGTTTTATCTTTTACTTAAAATACTTAACCATATCAATTTTGCCGCTATGTAGACGTCCTTAAGTGTATGCAAAATCTACAGTTGGCATCCTATCCTTTTAACGATCTGGGTAGTACCCATCTTTCTTGGTCTTCTAAATATTCATTTCTATTATATTGTTGTGTTTGATTGTGCACCCAACCTTCTTAGTCTTCTGAATATTCATTTCTATCCGCTGTGTGTTCGATTGTACTATTATTTATTGATTGGCGGCATGTCTGACTCCTATAGTACACAAAGTATTATAATCTAGAATATAACAATTTGTATTTTAAATTGTCCCAAATACAATAATTTACAGGGGGTGCAGGTTAAAATTATGAAAACACGGGAAGAAATGGCTTATGCTGAGTAATGGACACTTCCCAAATCAGCCTAGTTGGGCAAATGTTGGTAAGGCCACATCCATTAAAAGTGTCGACTTTAGAGCCCACATATCAACTCATCATGTCAAGTTTGCAAAGCGGTAGCTAATATAACTTTCTAAATCAATATAATTATTCGAGAAAATTTTATTATTCTATTGCATTCCCGTGTGAAGTAGTCCAAGGGGAAGGACCAAAAAGATGAGTGAGGATAAACTTGAATAGGTAACATAATCGAAACGTTTTTGTTTCATTATTATTAAGAGAAGTAATCTTGTCCTTGGCACTTCAAACTCATTACTAGGTAATAATAGTATACACATACGAACACAACACAAGAAATCCACATGCAGCATAAAAGTGACGTTAATAAATATGTAGGGGGGAAAAATAACGAAGATATTTTCCTCTGGTTGGATTTCGGAGGCGCTTTTACAGTCCTGGAGGGGAGCTTGCTTGCTCCGATCTCATCCTGCTCTTTCTCAAACGCTCAGCGATGATGAAAGCAAGCTCAAGCGATTGTGAAGCATTGAGCCTTGGGTCACAGTGTGTGTGGTAACGTGAGAGAGATCTCTCACTATGGTTTATGCCCTGATATACATTATGCTTCAAGTCACAAATCTCTCAATCACAATTTAACCTTCAAGTCATTTCTCAATCTTAATCTAGGTACTTTTTCCTCACCCTCGTCATCTGTCTAAGGTTCCTCAATCCACTCTCATGAGTGAATTGACACATCAAAGTCCCAAACCCGCATTTCACCTCACAGTTACCCAGTGCAAATATGCACTACGCTGACGCTCGACGGTAAGTAAGATGCTGCCAGACGGTGCATACCATTCTAGGTGAATCCAGAATTGTCTACATCTGTGAAAGTCCCAAAAACTACTAAATGCGTTACTCTGATCATTTCCACGATTCAACAAGCAATCATCCCACCAATAGTACTTAATATCAATTTCCAAATGCGAACGTATAGACCCTCAATGTAATTCGGCATAAATCATTCCTAACTCAAAATCCCCAATTTTCCAAACCTTAAAATGCATTCATGTCAATTTCACCCCAATTACCTCAATTCACATCCCAATACAACAATTAACAATATCCAACTTTCCATTATCAGGTAAAGATTCATTTTCCTCAATCAAAACAACCCAAAAACCCCAAACACAAAAAAAAATGAGCCAAACTTGTTTGCATCGCCTAGCGTGTGTTCATCATCGCCAGGTGGTTCACATCAGAACCCAAAAACTAGATTGATTTTCGTGTGTCGCCTGGCGGCCTATTCATGCCGCCAGGCGGATCCTAGCAGAAACCCAAAAATCATAAATAATGCCCATGAGTCCCCTAGTGAACCTTTAAAGCTGTCGAGCGGTTTCTAGAAATTTCCAGAAACACGTAAGAAAATCCAGAACACGCAGAGAAACAACACCAACAACATACAATAATTCACAAAAATACTACAATGTAATCAAACTCAATAATAGCTCCCCTAACCTGGATTCCTTGCTTAAATTTGCAGAACTAGGTTTCTTGGTGATAGCAACGTGTCCCACTCCTTGGCTCTTACTAATCTCCCACTTCAATTGGCCTCCAAATTTGCTCCCAACTCTCTTTTTTAGTGCAGGTTGCTTGTCTATCTCCAAAAAGCCTCTTCCTTTCACTAATCCTACTATTATTCTCACTTTCAACCCTAATTTTAATTGGCTTAATGACTAAAAGGAAAATTACATTAAAAATGGGATTAATGGTCATTCAATTGTTGTTCTAGGATGGTTTTCCAACCCTTCCGGCTGCCTCTTAGACGGCTAGGGTTTCTGATCCCTCTCATTCATGCCGAAAATAAATTTAGCAAAAAGGAACCTATTTTGTGTAAGTCAAGATTTGAACACACAACCACACAATTATCAATCCAATGCACAAGCAATCAACCAACTCATGTTTCATGATAACTCCTACACATCTAGGATTATAATATCACACACCATGGTCAAACATATTATTAAAATAGTAAAACAATTAAATTAACATACAAATGGAATCAACAGGAATCAAACCCAAGTCCTTTCATAACAACCAAGTACTCTCAACCACTTGAGCTAGTATTATTCCTTGTTACAACTCCCCGCATTAAACGCCATAAAGATTTCATTCCCGCATTTATATTAAATAATTATTTAATTTTCTCGAGTCTTACAAATTCTACATCTATAGGGTACAAGGCCAAATTTGTGGTGAAAGGCTTTAGACGAACAAAAAGGGTAGTGATTTCAATGAGATTTTTTTATATGTGGTGAAAATGTCATCTATCAAGATTGTGCTAAGTTTAACTGCTACTCTTTATTTAGAGGTTGAGTAGATGGATAAAGAAAAATTTCCTTCATGGTATTTTGGAGGAAGAGATTTACATGGAACAACCTAATGGTTTCCCTGTTGAAGGCAAGGAAGATTATGCGTGTAGGCTGAGGAAAAATCTATACGGTTTGAAGCAAGCTCCAAGATAGTGGTACAAGAAGTTTTAATCATTTATGTGTTATCAATATTAACAAATGACTACTTTTGATCATTATGTCTTAGAAAGTTTTATAATGATGAATTTCTTATCCTATTGTTGTACGTTAATGATATACTTATTGTTGGGAAAAATATTTCTAGAATTGACAAGTTAAAGAAGGCTCTTGGTGAGTCTTTTTCCTTGAAAGATTTGAGAGTTGTTAAAAAGATTCTTGGCATAAGTATCTCACGTGATACAAGAGAAAAGAAGATTTGACTATTATAGGAGAACTACATTAAGAGGGTGTTGTAGAGGTTCCAAATGGAAAATGCTAAAGCTGTGAGCACTCCTTTTGCTACTCATTTTAAATTAAATGTTAAATAGAGTCCTTCAGATGAAGTTAAGAATGCATATATGAGTAGAGTTCCTTATGCGTCTGCGATGGGTAGTTTGATGCATGCAATGGTATGTACAAGATCAAATATTCACATGTTGTTGGTGCAATCAATAGATTTAAGCAAAATCTAGGTAAAGAACATTGAAATGTTGTCAAATGGATTTTGTGGTATCTTCGTGGTACTAGTGATTTGAGGCTTTGTTTTGGAGTTGATAAACCTACTTTGATGGGTTACTCAGACTTAGATATGGTTGGAGACATCAATTCCAACAACTCCACTTCGAGTTATTTGATTAAGTTTACAAGGGAGATGTCGGTTGGAAATCAAGACTACAGAGGTGTATAGCATTGTCAACTATAAAGGCAGAGTTCATTGTCATTACAGAAGCATGCAAGGATTTGCTATGGTTGAAGAAATCCTTATAGGAGCTTGGTTTTGCGAGAACAACTATCCATTATTTGTGGGTAGTCAAAGTGTTATCCACCTTAGTAAGCATCCAACTTTTCATTCTAAGTTCAAACATATTGGTGTGAGGTATCATTGGATACATGATGCTTTGGATGCTAAGTTGTATAAAGTTTATATAGATGACAATGGATATGATATGATGACAAAGGCATCGTCGAGGAATAAGTTTGAAGCTTGTTGTAACATCACCGAATTAATAGTCACCTCCAAATAGTAGTGAGGAGAAAATATGTTGGATTGGGTTACGAACTATGTGTATAAATTGTCCAACCTAGTCATACCCACTTTGTCTTACTATTTAATTTAAGTGAAGAATGGTCTTTTAGGTCAAAAGAGAGTGCATAGAGCCCTATTTAGAGAGTGCAAAATGCAGCCATGGGAGAGAAAAGAGATGGAGAAAAATTATGCAGGGAATTTCACTGCATAGTCATTATAAAATAGATATTCATACTTCATTCATTGTTGGATCAAGCTAAAACTTTGACAAAATGTTTGTAGCATAAAATTCTTCATTTTGACCGTTGGAATTGTCAATTGTGGGTTTGGGATTAGGGATATCAGTCCTGTACATTAGCTTTGTTTTAGGATTTCTCCAATGGAAAGTTGAGACTAAAAGAGGAACTTGCAATCACTGTAATAGTTGAACAGAAAGTAGAAGAGAGGTCTTTCAAACTGGCTGATATTAGAGCAGTTAAAGTTCATGGCGAGTTGAAGAACTAACCAAACAACTAGAAAAATCAAATAAATGTGAAAGAAATATTCATGGCACGTTTTCAAATAAAGTGAGATACATAGGTTGGCCATGGCACGTTTTCAAATTACCTCTCGCAATGTAGTAAACACTAGACTTGGAAATGTCAAAAAGAAGCTACCAGAAATGTCAGTCTTCATTTAATTAACTAAAATGTATATTTACATTATTTTACATTAACATACTTTATCTATGATTTCTTGGTTTATATATGTATTAATATATACAATTTGAATCTTAGAGATGTTATCTTAGATATGTATATTGTGTAAATTATTCACTTTAAAATGCTTATTTTTATAATTTACCCTTTCATATATCAAATCAATTATTAGTTTTCTGTTATTGTACGATTATTTCTTTTTTACTACGTTTCATAACATATTGACCTTATGTAATACGAATTAAAAGGTTGTCCTCAAATATTAAGAAGAATGAATGATGGTCAACTATTCATGAACTACCATCTTCGTAATTGTATGTTGTAATACACCATTGTTTCCACCTACTAAAATCTATAACTAACACAAACTATGTAATTTAAAAATAAAACTTCATTCCTATTTTATTGAAAATTTGAATAAAAAAATTAAATATTGTTTTGCAAATAAACTTTATTGAAAATAAAAAACATAAGACTACAAGATTATCCCAAATATATCTCGATATTGGCCCCTCTTCCTAGTGTTGTGCATTTTTCTCAACACTTGTACTATCATCTACTCTTGTATAAAGTACGATTATCGCAGATAAAAACCATAACCACAAACAAGTGGGTGAGAAAACGTAAATTGTAGTAATAGTTTTCATCACATTATAAGTTTAATTATGTTTTTCAATAAAAAAATAGAAAATCAAACAACATATCATATCAGCATTACAACCACTAGTGATCTCAGCACTAGGAAACTGAGTTGTAACTCTTGAACGTAGCTTACCAATGTTGGTCTCACTTTGTCGCATTACTCTTATCGAGAGTCCCAACGAAGTCCACCCCCGATACAACTATGCAGAGTTACCCTTCACCACCTTTCGTTGAGTCACCACACACACAAACATAAAACATATCAACAATCATCTCCTACCCATACAGGGTTTCTCACACAACATTAATACAATACCAAAATTCATTTACAAATAAGATATAAAAACAAGTTTAAACATGTTAAAATAGTTAAAACAAATAAAACATTCAAAACAGTTAGGTCCTCCTACCACTTACTTCTTCCTTTTTTTCCCATACAGCTCAACCTTTAAAATCTTCTCCCTTCTTCCTTAACATAACACCATCTTTATTAAAACTCTCCCACTAAACCTTGTCCTCTCATATATTTATAAGTCAAATTTTTCTAAGGGAAATACATTGTCTTATTATCACTTATTATTATCAAACAATGCATACTTAGTTTAGTGCAATTTACTAGTTATGCAATTGTTTAGTAAATTGTTCAGTACATGCATGAGGCCCAACACGGGTAGGCTTATGGCTTAACATAGCTTAGCGAGCTCTCACCCTAGATACCTTGTAGCCTGTATTGCTAATACTGGTTACGAGGGTAGGATTTCACATCTATGGTCAATCAATAGGTCCTTTTTTTACCTTATTTTCCGTCCAACATTGCCTATGCATGGCATGGAACTTTCATAACCTGTTAGATCAACCACAATTGAGATGGAAGCCTTGAGTCTAAAAAGCTCATAAACTCGTTTTTTCTAGTGATTTGCTTACACTTGCTTTAAGGAATTTTCTACCAAACCAAAACTCTTTAGTTTGATATATAAGATAAGGTTCATGTTTTCTCTTTTGCATTCTAGAAGGTCGAAGAAGAAGAGAACACGAAGAATTCTTTGTATAATAATATAAAAGAATATATCATAATATATAACCATATCTCAAAATATCTTTTAATTTGTAACAATATCTAGTAATAATTTTTTTTAACTGAATGATTATTTATTAAATCTTATTTGTTTGAAAATAGTTTTTTTAAATTATAATTACATTTTATCTTTTACTTAAAATACTTAACCATATTTATTTATTTTTATAATTATTAAAATTTTTAAGATATCACTTATATCACCAAGAAGACAAAAAAAAATGAAAGTTTTTCTAATATGAATTTAACAAAAATATGAATATAATTATGAAAAACATTAATACCTTACATGACATATACCCATACAAAAATGCCATAAAATATTATCATTTAAATAAACAATACACACTAATTTATTAAATGAAATATAAAAAATAATTAGAAAATTCTAAAAGTTGTAACTATGATTCTTGTGTACTTTAAAAATAATATTTAAAATTGATTTTTTAATCAAACTTTTAATTATATTTTTAAAATGTGTGATTAAATTTTATATTAGAGTTGTCAAAATGGGCCACCCAGTTTGGTCCGACCCACCATTAGTTAATCACTTAGTGAGCCAACCTAACTTGGTTTACTTATTAACGAGCTAAAAATTCAAACTCGGCTGACCCATATGGGTTGGTGGGTTAAACAGGTTGGCTCACTGGCTCACTGGCTCACTTAATTAAAAAATAAATAAATACAATTTTTTTTCTTTAGTCACAAAAAAAAACTAAATTATAATTGTGATTAAAATCAAAATAAACTTCAATACAATCTAAATATAATCCAAAATAATGTTCAACCCCAAATACAAACCAAAATCACAACAATATTAGGTTTGCATTTGCCAACCCAATATGTTGGCTAAAAAAAATATCCAACTCAAACCAAATACAAAAAAAAAAAAATGTGACCCTTTATCTGCGAGTGGGTTGGTGAGCCAACCTGGCTCACCACGGGTTCAACCCGAGTTAGCCGAGTTTCGTGGTGAGCCAAGTTATTGGTCGATCGAGTCAAAAAGTAACATGTATTGAAATTGGTAAAAAAATTTCAACCCATGGTGGGTTAGTTGGTCCATGGGTTATGACACACTTTAACAGCTCTATTCTATACTATACACAAGTAAATTTTATACCATGTACAATTAAGTTTTATAAAATTATACCTATGATTAATTGTACATAAAATTTAGAATTATTAAATGTACAATTAATAATTATAATACAAAAACATATATTAATTATATATTAATTGTACATATGATAAATTTTTATCATACAATTAAATTTGCAATTAATATATCATTATATATAAACTATAATATTCCTAATATTAATATGCAATTAATATATCATTATATATATTTAATGTACATTAATATATCAACTATATACATTAATATACAATTAATAATAAGATACATAAAAATTGTACATTAATATTTACATTTTATTTATATAATTAAAAAAATAAATAATAATAATAATGGAAATATGTAAAATAAATTATAAAAATAATTTGTTATTAATATTATAAATATAATTCAATTTTTTTTACTTTAATAAATTAAGGGTTAAATAAATTTTTGATCCCCCTACCTCTTAGTAAAAATTAGAATTAGTTCCTCTTGGAAATCTTGAACCAATTTAGTCTTCCATATGTACAAATATGTAGATTTAATCCTTTTAACCAAACATTTTGTTAAGTTTATTTGACACGTTAAACACATTTCTCAGCTAATATTGAAGCAAAAATATGTCAAACGGTATAAACAACTCAAATACTATCATGAAACACGTTTGAAACTTCAAATAAACTTAACAAAATTTAGTTTAAAATATTAAATCTATACATTTCTAAAGTTTGTGAACTAAATTAGACCAAAGTTTCATAAAGAGACTAATTCTAATTTTTATCAAAAGTTAAAGAATCATAAATATATTTAATCCATGGATTAATATATATATAAAAAAAAAAAAAAAAAAAAAAATATAATTTAAAATTAGTGTCTTAATAAAAGGTTTGAGCCACAACATGGTCATATTATGATCATTTCTTCCTCCATCATACATTTTTCCTTGCACCCTCTCAAAATTGTGAAATGATTTACACCTTTATCTTTTTCTCTTCATCTCCTTCTTCGTCCATGCCTTCCTTTTCCCATGCCTTCTTCCCATGTCCTTTTCACTACTCTTCATCTTTTCCTTTCTATTGAAAATAATTTTATTTTATATAATATGGAATGCATTTATGTATTCAGGATTGTGTATTCTTAAACATCTCCGGATATGTATTCAAAATGTAAATTCTAAAATAAAGGGTAAAATTATAAAGCTACATAAGAAAGAAACACACATGGCAAGTTGAGACGTAATCCATAATATAAAATGGGTTAAATATGTCTTTTGTCCCTTAACTTTCAGTGAATTTTAAAATTAGTTCATTTCGAAACTTTAGACCAATTTAGTCCTTCATCTTTCGAAATATGTGAATTTAGTCATTTTAATCAAATTTTATTAAGTTTATTTGACATTTCAAATATGTTTCATAATAGTATTCGACTTAAAATTATATATTCAGAATTATAATTTAAAGTAAATTTGTATTCAAAATTTATTTTTATTTTATATTTCAAAGTATTTCTGCATGGACAATATTAAGTTATTATGAGGCTCAAACCTTATCACAGTCTTGGGATTTCTTGGTTGGATACTCCACGATCTTGTCTGTTAAGTCTTCGTTATCGGTTGCTCTGTACATGCTATGGGACGACGAGGTGTATCTATAGAAAAGAGTTCTACAAGTCAACAAGTCAATGAAAGCTCTCAAAGTCAAGACTCAGATTAGGGTGCTAATGAATTACATATCTTTAATTATCTGGGTCCACCTATATTTATAAATGTTTTAATTATCCTTATAGCATATTACTCGTTAATTGTGGGCCCAAGATTTGAGTTTTCATTACGTTTAACTGGGTTTAGCTAAACTTAATTGGGTTTAACCAAGCTTAATTGGGTCTATGTTTCAGACCCAATGTTCTGTTTTTGCCTAAGTTAGAGGAAGTTCGTCAACATACCAACATGTTATATTTTCTTTCGCTATCTAGTTACTTGTCATCTGGACATCCATATCCTCTTTCAGTTACTTGTCATCCGCTGGACATCCATATTCTCTTTCCTTCCACTAATGGTTCTGGGTGGTTAACCATTTTTGTCACTATGTAGGCGTCCTTAACTGTATGCAAAATCTATAGTTGGCGTCCTCCTATTCTTTTAACGATATGGGTAGTATCAACTTTCTTGGTCTTCTGAATATTCATTTCTATTATACCACTATGTTCGATTGTACTATTGTTTATTGACTGGCGGCATGTCTGACTCCTATAGTACACAAAGTATTATAATCTAGAATATAACAATTTGTATTTTAAATTGTCCCAAATACAATAATTTACAGGGGGTGCAGGTTAAAATTATGTAAACACGGGAAGAAATGGCCCATGCTGGGTAATGGACACTTCCCAAATCAGCCTAGTTGGGCAAATGTTGGTAAGGCCACATCCATTAAAACTTTAGAGCCCACATATCAACTCATTATGTCAAGTTTGCAAATGGTAGCTAATATAACTTTCAAAATCAATATAATTATTCGAGAAAACTTTATTATTCTATCGCATTCCCGTGTGAAGTAATCCAAGGGGAAGGACCAAAAAGATGAGTGAGGATAAACTTGAATAGGGAACATAATCGAAACGTTTTCGTTTCATATTATTAAGAGAAGTAATCTTGTCCTTGGCAGTTCAAACTCATTACTAGGTAATAATAGTATACACATACGAACACAACACAAGAAATCCACATGCAGCATAAAAGTGACGTTAATAAATATGTAGGGGAAAAAAAGAACGAAGATATTTTCCTCTGGTTGGATTTCGGAGGCGCTTTTACAGTCCTAGAGGGGAACTTGCTTGCTCCGATCTCATCCTGCTCTTTCTCAAACGCTCAGCGATGATGAAAGCAAGCTCAAGCGATTGTGAAGCATTGAGCCTTGGGTCACAGTGTGTGTGGTAACGTGAGCTCAAATCATCAAATGTAACTGTTCTTGATCCACCAATGCACTCAGTCACATTTTGACCCGTCATCTCTAGATGAACCCCTCCTGCGTGGCTTCCTTCTTGCTCGTGCACATCGAAGAATGCTCTCACTTCAGCCTGATCAAAAACAGTCAGAAACATCATCAGTTTCTTTTCTCACTACTTTATTCTATCCCTAAACTTTATTGCTTTGGAGGTAGTCACATTGATTTAGAAGGTATCCAAATACACTAAAAAAGTGACTTGGTGATATCATGTTTCTATCGACTGGTCTACAAGAATGAAAACAATAACACCCACATGGACCCCAAGGTCCACTCCCACCTAATGATATAGAAATATAACCAATTCCACAATGATATTTCGAAATGAAAATGACCTCACTACAACACTGTTTCACCAACTTTTAAAAGTAGCCCTTTTTTGACCTACCACTTCTTCTAAGTATTACAGACTTCGGGTTTGGTATAGCCCACCATACACGACCTCACTTCAGATGCCAGTATATTCTGTTCACATCCTTCCTTTTTTAATTTTGTTTTTCAGGTCATATTTTTGTCTTTCTCTTACTAGCATGAGATGTTAGTATGTATCATTTTGTAAAAGCATACATATTTTTCAATGTTTTCCTTCTTTTAAACAGAAGTTTTTAAGGGGTTTTGTTTTATCAAAAAATTATGACTAGCACAAGGTGAAAAAAACGATTTTATTTTCTTCCGAGGAAGAGGACAAAAACTTCAACTTCATTTTAGTCCTAACATGTACGCATATTTGAAGCTACTCGACAGCCACCTATAAGCAATTAAAAGTTAGAAAGAGACGCGAGAGTATACCCTGATGGAATCGAAGGGGCGAGTTTTAAGACCACAGGGAGCCTTAATGGTGTTTCCGTGCATAGGATCACTGACCCAAGTGACAATTTGTCCTGCCCTGCGCACTGCCCTGATGAGATGTGGAAGCTTCACCCTCATATTTTCAGCTCCCATCCTAGTGATCACAGTTATTCTCCCTGGTTTGTTTTGGGGATTCAAGATCTCAATGAGTTTCACAAGCTCATTTGGATCCATCTTATCACTTACCTGCCAATAGATAAAAAATAAAGCCACTTAAATCACTATAAATGCAAATCAAAGAAACACTAGACATCAGAATGAAACTGAGTTAAATTGATCAGGGTCAAACCTTAATTCCCAAGGGGTTAGCAACTCCTCTTAGAAACTCAACATGAGCACCATCGAGCTGTCTGGTTCGTTCTCCAACCCAAAGCATATGGGCTGAGCAATCATAGTAGAGACCAGAAGTTGAATCCAACCTAGTGAGGGATTGTTCATATGGCAACAATAAGCACTCATGAGATGTCCAGAATTCGGTTGTTTTCATGATTGGATGATCCACTGTGAGCCCAGCAGCAGCCATGAATCCAAGGGCCTCATCAACTCGGTTAGCAAGCTCACGGTACCTGCCATACCAAGAACAAAAATAATCTACGTCAAGCCACACTACCATTAAAAACAACATAATATACCTTGTAAAAAAAATTGTAAACAAGTACATTCCTCTTATAAACTGTTATCTTGAGAGTAGTAAAAGAACAATTGTTTGTTTCACTGTATGCCATTTTCATTACAGCATTCTTATCTTCTGGTTTAGATAATAAAACAGAAGTGAAAACACCAAACACGCTTTAAACATTTTTTCCTAAACTAGGAAAGTGTCAAAAAAGTATAACCATCATGGGTGCTGAAATAAAATGGGAGTGAAAGACACCAGGGACGGTCCTTCGGTGAAAAATTACCGATTTTAAAAAAGTGGAATGATATGGCATATGATATCTATCCGAGTTAAATACTACAAAATTCGGAAATCCATACACTCCCCCTTCTTTAATATACCGTCCAATTTGGCTCGGTAGTATGCATGCCAACCAACAACACTACACAAATATGCATGGATATAAATTTTGGAAAGATTTCATTTTGCCCAGCAATCTATGGCATTTATCACTTAGATAATTCCTACAAAATTAGGAAATACATACACTCTCGATTCTTTAATGCATCATCAATTGTAGCTACATACACGCGCATTCACATCAACTACACAAATACGGATACAGTCTAATAATTTTGGAAAAATATTTGTTTTTTTTTTCTTTACTTTTGCTATACAATTCTTGTGAAATGTCAAATCACTTAGCAAAAGAAAGAAGAAAGCAAAAGTTGGCTGTCTTTTTAATGGGTGTGTGTGGAGGTATGTATAAAAGAAAAGAAAAGAAAAAAAACACTAATTTCCTAGACTGTAGTGGAGACAACTTCAAACGAGATTCGCATATCCTGCTAGATATCACATCTCACTAATACAGGTAAATAGGGTTGCCAATGAAAAGTCTCCAAAGTCAATCCCTTACGTCAAATAAGTGAAATGAACTCCATTAAACAATCATCAGATACCACTGTTTAAGAGGAACTTGTGAAACTCGTGCCGATTTAAAATAAACTTTAGCCTAATTGCGAAACGGAGAGTTAGCTTTTCGGAGAGAAACAAAACAACCAAATACCCTCCACCACACATGCATCCCCCCACTTATCACAAATATCAAACAACTGTTTACCTTATCTCCTCCAAAAAAAAAAAGATTAAAAACAAGCATTTGCTTTTTGTTTCTCAATAATTAAATTAGTTTTCACCCAATTTTACAAAGGAACCAGAGTAAAAACTTTGCCTGATCAATCAAACAAAAATAAATATATATATCATTAAAGTCAACTATGACCCCATATACCAAGTACCCTTCATAGAACCTAAACAAGCAAAAGAAAGAAGCACAATTTAGATTTCTTTCCTTTACCGATAACAAACCAACCTAGATTTCATGTAAATCATGGAACCCTTTATCAGGAAGGATTGTTCAAGTGCAAAGAAAAAGTAAAAATTGCAAATTGCAAATTGCAAATAAATAAATAAATACCTATCTCCCTGTTCACTGTGCTCGGTGAAGTCCAAATTCCACTGAGTAACCCTCTGCATAGCGGCATAACCTCCAGTGGCGAAAGCTCTGAGAAGATTAAGCGTAGCTGCAGCTTGACAATAAGCCCTGATCATCCTCTGCGGATCCGGAATCCTTGACTTCTCATCAAACGCATCTCCGTTAATATTATCTCCTCTGTAACTCGGAAGCTTCACGCCGTTCTTCTCCTCAAACGAATCCGATCTCGGCTTCGCAAACTGCCCAGCCATTCTCCCCACCTAAACAAACAACAACGCCATTCAAATTCACACTCACACCATCATTTCAATTCACAGCAGAATATTCTACCGAACAAGATTGTCTCGGTTCGAATTTTTTACCTTGATGACGGGCATTTGGCCGCCGAACATCATGACGACGCTCATCTGGAGGAGGATTCGGAAGGTGTCACGGATGTTGTTGGCATTGAACTCCTTGAAGCTTTCGGCGCAGTCACCGCCTTGGAGTAGGAAGGCATTTCCGAGAGCAGCTTCGCCCAGGCGCTCCTCCAGCGTCCGTGCCTCGCCGGCGAAGACGATTGGCGGAAACGCCTCGAGCGTGTGGAGAACGGACTCCAGATCCTCCTTGCTCGGGTACTCGGGCAGCTGCAGGGCCTTCTTCGCCTTCCAGCTGTCCACAGCCCATTTTCCGGCCCGGGACGGGGCCGGGGCAGGCGGGGACTGGGGCTTGGGCTTGTCGGAGACCACGGGGTTTTTGGCGGGCTCAGCCGCGTGGACGGCAAAGATGGAAGGAGATGGGCCGGGCCTGGGCTTGAGGGCAGGCCTGATGTTGGTGGATGGAAGGAGAGGGTTGGATTGGGGGATGAGAGATTTGGTGGGAATGAGAGAGTTGGAAGTTGAGGAGATTGCCATTGTTACTGTGAAGAGAGAGAAAGAGAGAAGAGAATGGCAATGATGTTGTAGAAATGGTGTTTGGTTTTTGGGTGTGAGGAGTCTCTCACACAGGTTTTGTGGGTGTTGAAGAGGGTGTGGGGAGTTTGGTGAGGGTTTTATAAGGAGACGATTCAGGCTGGGTTGTTGCGGTGTGTGTGTGTCTGGTAGAGACGGAATGGTGGTAGTTGGGAGAAGGGTGGTTTAGTAATTTCAGCGATGGTTGGGTGTGCTAGTTGGCAATGAGGTCAAATATTTTGAGGGTTAATTGTTTTCTCGTCTTCACCTACTAATCGCACCTCATTTGGGCGTAGGTGTGGCGGCGTTGCGTGGAGGAGGAGTGAACGACCTAGCTAACATTTTTTAAGGGTTTTTTTTTTCAGGAAATATTTTTTTTTTTTTTTTTTCATTCAGTAGCTTTAAAAAGAATAATAAATAAAGAACTCGTTTAGCCGCAGGAAGTTTGGAAGTCCAAGTGATGGATTTAGTTTTGAGGGGCGGCTTGAATAATTTATAGACTTTATATTTCTTTAATTTTTCTATTCAAATAAATAGACAACTTTTTTTGTTAAATTATTTTAAAATTGAGTAAAAAGAATTACATCATTGACACAGCGTATAAAATATATAATTGAAAAGCTAAATTATGTTTTTTCAATTTACATGATATCGCTCAGGACGACTTAATTGAAAAAATAAGTTTTATGTCTTTTTATTTTTTGAACATTAAGAAAAGTTATTTCATTGAATAACTTATTTCAATATTATGGATATTGTTTTTACGATTAAAATTATGAAATGGTTCATTTTTTTTTTTTTTTTTAAATTTAATCGCCCCAATAGTATTTTAATCGGTGCATATAGTATGTGTCAAATTCAGTACATCAATTCTATAACAATTTGTCATGACAAGTGAAACAAGTTTCGTATCATAGAATTAAAGTCAGTATATATAATGGCTTTTATAAATTTAGATAATTTAGTTTTGAAAAACATTAACTGTACATAAATATATTAATTATCTAAATTATAAATTGAGATAATAAAAGTTCTCTTTTAGTATAGATTAGAATATAGTTATATTAGATATTATTAGGGATTATTTTAATGAAAACAACTTTAAGATTTTTTTTCTTCAGCGAGAGTACTTTCAGAATCTTTTTCCCCTTAACTTCCTTTCTTAATCTATCATTTTCATCTTTATATTTTAAACTGAAATTTCATTTTCTTAAATATATTGTCAAAAATTGGAAATGACTTTATATCACAATATAAATGGTTTATCATAAATATGAAATGACACTTATATATTAAAAATATTTATTTATTACAAACTCTAATTATAATATAATTTATTTATTTCAAATTGTGTATTTAATTTTTAATTTTACTTATATAAAATGAATATTTGTCTTATGCAGACTAAAATACTATTTCTCTTCCCAATTCAAAGCATGATCAATATCATCAAGATTAAAAAACATATTAAATTAAACTAAGTAATGATAAATGAATTCAAATACATAAAAGCGACAACGAATAAGAATTTGTACACCAATAATCAAGAGAAAAAGAAAATTAAAAGATCCAGGATAATTTGTCCTTAAGAAATCAAAGAGAAACAAAAGATGACTGGTAGAGTTGTAAAAAATTTTATTTGAATTTTTCTCTTTTGTGTAATAGAGTTACATACAAGAAATTGAGTATTTTTTGTATGACAGGTAAATATTTTATAATTTATTGGACGCGGATCTTTATCACATTATAAATTACGTTATAAAAATTTATATTTATTTTAACTATTAAAATCATAAATTTAATATACAATCTAAAATCTCTCGATATAGTATTTTTTTTTCCTTAAAAATAACTATTTTGAAAATACATACCATATAATTTACATCAAATTCATTCAAATATTATTGTTCACACATACATTTTATCTTATTATTTTAAAATATCAACATTCATTCTTATTCATCAGATACAAAAAACATTCAATCCCAAATATTTATCAAAAATAACAATATCATCAAAATTCAACAATCTCGGATAGGGATGGCAACGGGACGGGGCGGAGACGGGTTTCGTTATCCCATACCCATCCCCGCATAAAAAATTCATCCACATCCCCATACCCAAACTCAACGGGTATCAAATTTTTGTCTCATCATCATCTCCACCGGGTAACGGGTATAATCTTGTATCCATACTCGTACCCGTGTTCTAACTACTTCAATATTAATTTTTATAAAAGAAAAAAATTACGGTAAAGAAAACATAATATTATCAAATATTCAATATTAGGAGGATGATTGTTTCTTCCATATCAAATACTTTGAAATAAATTATAATTGTTTACATTTTAGATTAGAA
>Ga0214542_1007211_pt1 | contig 19526 bp, 7 predicted proteins | sample CNSS1metaG_FD_160096 | JGI IMG/M metagenome (GOLD analysis project Ga0214542, IMG submission 160096) | Root nodule microbial communities from cowpea collected in UCLA plant growth center, Los Angeles, California, USA - CNSS1 | ecosystem: Host-associated > Plants > Roots > Nodule | place: USA...
ACCTTTAGCCTAACCTAACAAAAAATATAAAGTGAAAATTTGGATTGGATATTTTGGATTATCCATTTTGAAAATCTAGATTTCGAGAATGGATATCCAATCCATAAAATGTATAAAATGTAGATTAGATTGATATCCAGATCCAATAAAATGAATTTTAAATGGATTAGCTTTTTAATAGAATGGATATTAAATGGATTGGATCATAAAAATTGGATTTTTTCTCACCTTACTTTTAAATGATGAATATTTTTACATTTATCTTTAAGAGATCATAGGTAACAAACTATATGTCTAATGCTTGTTTTCCATGAAGAGAACGTTCACCAAGAATGTCTTTATTCTTTCTCTTACCATTCAACTCTTACCTCTGCTGGTTTTATTACGAATAATAATACGTCTTTTCAAATCTTAGAATTGTAATATTGTTTTAACTCACTCCGTCCATAAAGAGAACTTCTATTAAAAATTATTGTGTCTACAAAATTTTCATAAGCACTTGGCGAGGAACTAAGAAGAACGACTTGGTCCTCGTCATCAATGTGTCTACACATAGCATGTGTGCATATGGAAGCAATGAAATGTAAATAAGAATGAACTAAAATAGTTGTGAGTGGTGAAATGCTGAACCTCATTCAATGATTTGTGTTCTTCTCTCATCACCATTGTCTACGTGTTTGGGTCCATAGTTAGTTGCTTAACGTGGATACAACTTATATTATCAACCAACCAAAACCTTAACTAGTTAAAGCTTTCCTTTTCAATTCTTAACTATGTATCCCCAACCACAAGGTCTCTGATATATATTTTAGTTAAGACCTTTTTATGTGTTAGATTATTTAAAAAAGTTCAGTTTTTTTATTTTTGTAAGACAAATTTGTACGAAAAATCTCATGTAATATGAAAATTTTTAGTAGTAATTATTTTTTAGAATAATGGTATTTTGATACCGAAATTTTTTTTACTTTTATTTGACATTATCATTCATTACTTTTATTACTTACTCTTTTCTCTTACAAATATACAAATTTATTTTTTTCGACTATTTTATCCCTACATAATTATCAAATTATTGTCAAACAACTTTCTTTTAACTTTTTAACTTGTTTTTCAACCACATTCATATATTAATTGTTAATATATATTTTTTTAGTGTGAGAACTTATAAAAGAATCATAGTCTTCATATTTTCTTTTTATTATTAAACTATGTTAGGAATTACCATAAATTTTTGACATTCTAAATAGCTTATTACTCTAAAATTTCAACCTAAAAAAGGTGCAATAGTCCTCTTCTAGTCCGCCTGACCTGTTTGTTTCGTCGGGTCAGCCTGGTTTATCTGTGTCGTTGGGCCCGCTTGGCCTGTGTGGGTTGTCAGGCCACCCTGGTCTGTCTAGGTTGTCAGGCCCACCTGACCTGTCTTGGTCGTAGAACTTGCCTAATTCGTTTGTGTTGTTAGGCCGGCCCGATCCGTCTGGATCGTTTGATCGACCCAGTCTGTCATTGCTGTCAAGCTTGCCCGATTCGTTTGGGGTTGAGTTTAGAATGTGAGGTTAAGTGAGAAGAATTTCAAATTCCACCAATTTTGATGTATTTGAATTTCTTATAATTTAGTTAATTAAAATACTTCAAACAAAATGCATACATTTTAAATGTTTTTTAATTTTTCTATCCAAACAAAACATTTCATTCCCAAAAATTCTAAATTCTTAAAAAAAAAAAATGAATTATTTCATTAAGATACTCTATCCAAACACATCATTAAACTATATTCGTGGTCCTTATGTATAGATGCATCAATTGATTAGTTTGCTTTAATGGTACCACGAGCCAATATTGTTCCTAATACAGTGAAAGAAAAAGTAATGTACCATAACAGTGATCGATTAATTAGTTTACTTTAGCTTCCATATGAGACATGTCCTTGCTGATCAAGACAGTAAATTTTATAAAACAATTTAAGCTACATAGAGATAATGTTAAAAGAGATAATGTTAAAATTGGTTGCCGTGAAACTACTTCTAAAGACAATTCAAAAATCAAAGAAAAGATCATGTTTGAATCTGAAAAGGTGATAAACTTTTATACTCATACAACTGGTATGCATTACTACATACAATTTATAGGATAATTTTTTCAATCAATGAGCTTGGAAAGTATGAGCAAGAATACATCATTTGGCACACGGTGATATCTTATAAATATTACAGTTTTTACCCCCATAATTTTTAAATCAATGTTTATATCATATATTTTGAACCTCTAAAATATTTTATTATACTATATTTTGCTTGCTTCTTGACATCTTCTCCTTTTCTAGCCACACCTCAATTCTAATTTTCACCAAAAAACAAATACCTTGAACAATTCCTTTTTAGAACCTCAAACTTTTGTATCAGAACCATATGGTATTGGATGGGTAATAAGTCTATCACAAAGCCTTCCTCTCTTTAAATCCCCATGCATTAACGTGATTCCGAAAACACGTTTTGAAAACCTCGAGCTGTGACTCGGACAGTAACGGGTTTTGAAAACTTCATGCAATAACGAAATTTGAAAATCTTAGGCAATATTAGGATTTTTGTAAATCATTGATAAGTTGCTCTAGTTGGAAGAGTTGTTGAAAACTCCGGATAATTTCTTAACTATGTTGAGTCTTCCAGAAAGAGAGAACTCAAGTAAAGCCATTAGAGAAAGAAACGCAAAAAACAACAAGGTAATGCTAGAACTATAACGTATTTGTTTTATTTTCTCGTATAGGTCCTACAAACTTAAATTCGAAGACCAATAAAAATTGAAAATTCATGGTAAGAGATGAGCAATAAGTTGAAGACATTATAGAAAGAGAAGAGCTTTTCTTAAAAGATAGAGATAACTTAAGAGATGGAAATCATGGAGAGAAAGATCATGAAATATAAGTTATTTGAATTAAATATTATGTTTTTTTTTTTGGCATTGTAGTATGTATAGGCAACAAGTATAGTGTGAAATAACAACAACAATACTTAGGTTTTGGATGACTGGATATAATATAAAATTTATTTAGTAACATATAGTACAAATTTTATGCAACAACAACAGTAATGTTTTCTTGAATCTTGTATTGCAGAAATTATACAACAAAAATATACATAAAACAATTTTTTTATAATGTGGTTTTCTTTAATTGTATATTTATATGTTTGGTATATGTTACATTCTTTTAATGTTTAACAATTTTATAAAATGATGCGAAACTATTCAAAATATAATACCTTGATAAATCATTTGTATCTCGATTCAGTTACCATGGTGCTAAACAATGTGTCATAACATATTTTATTTGTGTGCCACTAATCATTAATTTATTTAGTAGACACAATAAAGTTCATATATGTTAACATAGTTGAAATACTCTTGCCACGGTCAAAGGTTTTTATTAGTAAAACGTTTGAAAGAATTTGCATTTTGCAACAAGAGTGTGTCACTTCTTGAACAAAAAAGTGTTAGTTTGTATATTTTTAGTCATATATCCTACCGATTGTAAGATAATTAATTAAATGAACTATATAATTATATAATTTCCTAACAAAATACTTTTAAGAACTTATTAGGAAGATATCGCGCAAGTTCGTTAGAGTACAAGAACTTTTCAAGTGGTATATTGATGCTGAAAAAAATAAGTATAAAACAAACTCAAAATAAAAGAAAAAGAGAAGTTACAAATTTATAAAACTTGCCAAAATTATTATAAAATTTAAAAAAAAATAAAAAATTAAGAATAATACAGCAATTTTTTCGAAAAAATCCCCAGAAAAGAAAACATAATTCTTTTTTTTGTAGAAGATATCATAACCATCGCCCATATCCCATAAAATAACCCACCACAAATAAAAACTAGTAAAAAATCCTATTTCTTAAAGAAAAAACCATAGTAGTACATTGTGGAATAAATGAAAAATTACTAATTTTTTTATTAAAAAAAAAATTATACAAGATAAATGTAAATTGCAACCAAATATAACCCTAATCATCCTAAAAAGTAATAAAGGCTAAAAAGATACTACAAAAACAACATTAAGGCAACAAAGCCAATAAACACCTAATAACAATAAGGGAAGACAAATTCTTCCTATATGTTCGTCCTGCACCTTCCACAAATATAAAAGTTCTCCTTTTACTTTTTCTTTTTCGGAATGTACAATTCAAAGTCAAAAATTTCCATGACACAAGACTAATCTGATGCTGTAAGCTACTGTGCTTGAGTCCTCACATCTTGTTATTCACTTAATATTAGAAACATATTGGTATATGAAATACTTGAAGAAACAATGTAAGACTTTTGCTTTTGGATAATACATACAACACAACAAATTCACAAATTAAAAAACGATTAATGACAACCAAAAACTAAGAGAAAATAATGAATATGTAACATCCAGAAAAATTGTTAACCATAGCTTCTTTTACCAGCTATGGAAGTTCATCTCATTAACAGCTACACCACCATCTACATCATTCGCAAGAGATCCTGAACAATTTCTGACATTGCTGGTCGAAATTCAGGTTCATGCTGGAAAAAAAACAATTGACAAAAAAAAAATGGGCCATAAGAAAGTGATATCATATTATATCATTCAAATAGAAAGAACTTGTGAATTGTAACTACAACCCTGATAAAGATACTGATTATCATTGCCACAGATAAAGTAGATAAAATGCATCAACCAGCATTATAGAAAATATGAAATGATATCCATATTTTTCTTGAGAAGTCCTATGAGGGAATCCAAGAGTAAGCATCGTATAAGAAACAAGACTCGTAAAAACACTGTTTTAAGATTTCTGGTTAAAAATGATGTAAATTTTTTATGTGGTTTGGACTCAGGACACATTTTTATAATATTCCCGTAATGAACCCATCATCTTAGTATATTGACACTTAATGTTATGTTATGGCTCGCACATTTCCATTTAAACTAAACAAATGAGAATTTTTAGACTACAAATGACAGGGCCAAAAGGTAAACCAACCCACTTTAATTGGTTTAAATCATTGGTTTTTTAGTGAAAGCAGGCTCAATATTTAATCATTGAAGATTACATTTGTACAATGAATCATGAGACAAGTTGAGTGACTTCAACATCTGTTATTGGATTTGGCATAAAAGTAGAGAGAAAATTACCTGTATACATGAAGAAATAATGTCTGCAAAACGTGACAAGGATTTCTTAGGATACTCTCCATTTAAAGAGGGGTCGACCATTTTTGACAATGCATCTATGTCATGGAGTTGAGGGATTGCCCATCTCACCAAAAACTGTTCTCCACGAGGCAGTGAGCTACAATCACACATAATTAGTGGTGCCTTAGCCAAATCCAACCCTTCAATTACGACTTTGTTAAACACAAGTGTTTAATCACTAAAAGGAATGCTAACCAGTCATAGGATTTTCGGCCAGTGAGAAGTTCAAGCATTACAACTCCGAAGCTAAAGACATCACTTTGCAGTGTATAACTTCCATTCTCATATTCTGGGGCACTGTAACCATTACCTGTGAGTTGGTGTCCCGACAACTGAAAATAGATGCACTAGTGTTAGCCAAAAATGAACAAAAATGGAGAAAAGTTAACCCTTAGGGACAACTTGGAATCCAAACACATGTTCCTATTCTTTCATATTTATTAAGAATACAAGAATGTCACAAAGTATATTTAAAAAGGACTATGATACTTTGACAAAGTTTGACAAAGTTTATTTTTCAACATACACCAAACCTTTTTCAACCAAGTGTGCATTGAGGTGCTACCACGTGTATATTGTCAAAATCAACCAAACTTTGTTAAAACATAATTTTCCATCTAAAAAGCATAGAAGAACCAAAACTCCCAATCCCAGAACTATGTATGCATCGGTTTGAAATTAAGTGAAAAAATTAAAGCTGAAGAGTTACCCGACTAGAGGAGCCCGAAGATAGTAAAGAAACTAATCCACAATCAGAGACCTGAACTTCCAACTTGTCATTGAGGAGTACATTAGCAGATGTAAAGTTTCCGTGCACAATAGGTGGCTGAAAGTACTCATGCAAATACCTTATTTATGAGAAGAAAGGAGATGATCAAAATTAATGCTGTCAAGAAAATGACAAAACTACCTTGCAAGGATTGTATATATTGCATGACTTAAGATATTATTTTTAATACTTGACATAAAAATATGTTTCCAACCTCCAGAAAAGATGGCATTGTTCACTAACAATATTGAGTTTATCAAGTTACATGAAGGAGTTAATGATTTGTGACTAAATGCTAAACTTACTCTAAAGCTCTTGCCGCTCCAAGTGACACTTGAATGCGATCATCCCATGAAAGGTTAATCTGAAGTTTAGCATCTGAATGCAATGCATCATGAAGGGTGCCATTACTGCAATACTCATATGCAAGTAGGTGTTGGCTATGCTCGGCACAGTAACCCATAAGCTTTACAATATTAGCATGTTGAATTTTGGAGACACTGGAAGCTAATTGAAGAAACTGTTCGTGATTTAGGCCAATAGAAGCAGTAATATTCAGCTTCCTAACTGCCAGTAACTACAATGAAGATAGTTTGAATGATGTGAGCATATGAAGCTCCACTTGAATGAGTGAAACTAGTAAAATAATTAGCAACTGATCATGTCAAGTGAGCACAATAGAAAAAATCTTCAAAAATCATAAAGCATCAGATTCATTACAAAAAATAATGTCTGTCAAGTATGAAACTGCTATGCATCTTTGAGACTATGGAAGATTGAACTAACTAACAACAAGGGATCTACTAGCATGTCTTTATTTCGACATTGAGAAGCGCAGTTTAAACTTGAAACTAATCTTCTGAATTTAAGGGTAGTAGAGGAAAAGAAATACCGTTCAAACTATTAAGAGAGAGCAAAAAAGATGAACAAATGTCTGGTGTTTCCCTTTAATTTTAAATAATGCTGCTTGAATAAATAAAAAAATTAACTCAAATTGAAAATTTAACTCTTTTTCCCTTTCATTCCATTGACATAAGAATGCCCAATTATGATAAACTAAAAAAACATTACCTTTCCATCAGGGAGTTCAGCCCTATAAACAGGGCCAAGCATGCCTTCCCCAATATAATTTTCTAGGGAAAAACTATTTGTGTATTGCTGAAGTGATGCAACAGTATAAACTTTGATGGAATTTGTTACAATTTGTCTTTTGGTTGCTTCACCAAATATAGCTCGATTAATGATCAAATTCTCTCCAGGGATGATTGGAAGTTGATGTGGTGGTGCTGGCTGCAAGGGTGGAAGTTTTGAACTCCATCCTGCATTGTTGTTCAATACGTAAATGTTATTATTGCATTCTGAAATTGAAGAAATTCTTTTGCCATGTACTTCACCCCATATAGAGTATGATTTTTTGAATTGCAAATGGAGTTTAAGAAGTTATATTACAACAGGTAACACACTAAAAGAATAGAAGATTCATCATCAGATTTACCTTTCTCCTCATCATCAGTTGCTTCAAAAGGGGAGTCACTGCTTGTACGTTTATGCAAAGATCTTTTATACACGTTCATGTTATGTTTCTTATAACTCTTGTTCTCTGGTTTTCTCTTAAAGAACCACAACATTAGAAGACAAACTCCTAATGCAATAAATATTAAAAATCCTGCACCAACAATCCAAACTAATTTCTTGGTTCTGAAAGACCTCTCAGCAATTGCAGGCATTGGTGCTTTTATGGTGGTAGCAGATGGATTATTGGCCACTTTCCAAGGTGATATTGCAGGGGAAGGAGCCATAGCAAGGGGTGCAGGGGAAGCAGCTGGAGGTGATGGAATGATAGTAGTATTAAACGGATTCCCATCTTTTCTGCAAGGTAAATGCTACTATAACTAACTTGTATGAGAGATCTGGTAATGGGAATTTGAATGAATTTATTTTACCACAAGGCCTTATGCAAAAGAAGCTAAGCCAAAAATAAAAAGGCTTCAATAATCTGTAAAAGGATAATCTTAGCATATGGCTTTATATTTTATAGATATAAAGCTAAAGTAGAAAATTTCGAATGTAATATCTCCATGAAGGACAATAATAATACTTGAACAAAGATTTCAGTTTAGCCAGAGAAAGAAAGGAGTTTGACTAAAATACCATTTAGAGCAGAAAAATAAATGTCCAAAGTGTAAGCCATGACTCACCTCAGATTAGGGATACTCAACAACTCCGGAGGAATTGGCCCAGAGAATATATTGTTCTCTATATTCCTACATGATTATAAATTCACAGTGTAACTTAAACACAGTTTAAACATCCTAAGCATAAATAGTAGATAGGTATATAGACAACAGTCATTTGACTCATTTCTATGTCTACAAAGAGATTATGGTTTCTGAGAAATATACAGATCCTGAAGAGCGAGGTCCTGCAAAACAAAAAGGGTCCCAGAAAGTTGATTGTTCTGCAAATGTCTGCAAAATAAATAAAAATTTTAAAAGATGTATTCCTTTCATTTAGCAAGTACGAAAGCACAACTTCTTAGTTGGTAAAAGTTTACTCACAATGTGGTAAGAGATGACAAATTCCCCATTGAAGGAGGCAGCTGACCACTCAAGTTGTTTCCAGACAGATCCCTGTAGCAAGGAGCAGGATTTGTCATGGTGGAAAAAATAGACACTGAAATATCAATGTGATTTAAGACATTTTCTTACATATTCACCAAATCAGTGAAGTGTAGAAATGCATCTGGAATTTCTCCTTTCAGATGGTTATCTTTTAATGACCTAAAGGTGGCATCATATTCAAAATGAAGAAACAGATTATGTAAAAATATAACAACTTAGCATGGAGATAAGCAATGCTATAAACTCACAAGTCTGACAATTGAGTTAATGAGGACAAGGCATCTGGAATGCTTCCATTTAATTGATTAGCTGAGAGTGACCTAAAGTTATAAAAAGAAACATAGAAACTAGCATTAGGATAATCAATTATGGATATCAATACAAATGATTTAGCAATAGCCAGTACAATAAAACAAGTCACAATTTGGTGATTAAAGAAAACTTACAAGTTCCTTAAAGTAGGGGACAAAGTGGATGGAATGGCCCCTCCAATCTGGTTGTTGCTAAGATCCCTGCCCAATTGAGGAATAGAAAGCTTCTTGAGGTTTTCATGAAAATGAAAGCACAATTACAGAACCAAAAATAAGAAAGTATACAAAAGAAATGCAACAATTTCAATATTCCATATTTGAAATCATGCAATGCAAGACAAAGTTATTTCTTCTTAGTCAAGATCTATAATAGATCTGATTGGGAAAAATGGGTGTTGGAATACATGGCTTCTAAACAGATTTTTACCCTCTTAAGCAGTCCAAAGAATCACAGTAGGCTACTGAAGATAAAATGATTTGGGCAGCCAACAAAAAAGGGGAATTTACAGCAGCAAATGCTTAAAAAATATTAAATAATTTTCAAAATTTGCAATTTAATGATATTAGGAACAAGATTTGGAGAATTAAAGCACCTGAAAGAATGAAAATTTTTATTTGGCGGATCACACATGATAGAATTTTTACTAATCTACAGATATCCAAATGGAAAGCAACGAACTCAGCATGCCAACATTATTTATAGATGGAGGAGACAACTTTACACGCTTTGAGAGATTGTCCAACAGCTTTCCAAATATGGTAACACATCATAGATGCCGAAAATAAGAGCAGATTCTTAACTAAAAGTTGCAGAATTGGATAAAATAAAATCTGGCCCAGGCTATGAACAGTATAGCAAGCTGGATGACTTTGGGCGCACAGCTACTACTAAATGGGAGATGGAGAAATTGGCAACTAAATGACCCTAATTTTGTGAGAGACTTCAAGCCATGAGAGGTAATTTATCAGCAATGGGAATTGAACAAAGCCAACATGGAAAAATTAAGCCCCTCAAGTCCCTCTGTCACGCAGAATAAGCCGCAAGTCTCAGTCAAAAGGGAAGATGTGCTGAAGTTGTAAGGGGTGAACAAGAAAGGTGGGTAATAGGTTATGCAAAAAAGATAGTGAGAACTTCAGCTTTGGTGGCAGAATTATAGGGAGTTTATGTGGAGCTATGTTTAGTTAAGGAATTCAAACTATGGAGGTCTAAGTTGATTCTCAAATTGTGGTTACAGGTTTAATAGGCTCTAAAACAGGCTCTATTGCATGGAAGGTTATATTCAAACATCTTTACTCAGAAGCCAATCATTCTTGGCAAGGAAAATGGACATGGCATTCAGAAGTTCATAATTTCAACGGGGAAAATAAAAGAAAATAATAGTGTGCATTACCTGATTCAAATATATAATACTGAATTCATTGGTTTTGAAAGAAATGATAATGGTTTTCACCGTTTCTTGAAAAATCAAACACACTTACAATTCTATGATGGATGGGAAATCCAAATTACTTCCCAGTTGTCCACTTAAACTCATGCCTCCCAGTAGCCTGCCAACCCAAATATAAATTTTAGAGAGCCGTATCCCAAAGGGATCACATTCATCTTTATCAATTAAACAATTCAAGAACAGAAAGTAAAAGATAAAAAACAGTGTACTATTTAAGAAAATAGAACACAAAACAAGACCGAACAACCAACAATAGTTTAAGGAAGTGAGGAGAGACATACAAAGCAGTTATGTTGGAGAAGACACAACGCACACCTTCCCATTGTTCCAAGCATGGATCTCCTCCTATGGCTTTCCACCCCTCGAGGGGTGGTGAGCCAAGAGCCACATACAAACTATTGATTGCCGCAACTGTGAAGTGTGAACAATAATCACATTCAAAGAAAACGTTTAGCTAACACATGCAAACAGAATTCTGGTGATGCTTTAGTCTGACCGAAACAGAGCATCATAAAATTAGAAAGAAACTAAAAAATCAGAACCCTGAATTATACTATACCATCAAGAGGATCAGTGTCCGCAACACAGAAAGTTGCACCGAAAATCAACATTGAAAAGAAGAAAATGTACAAATTCATGTCTGAATTCCAACAACCCATTTCTTCCAAAGAAGCTGTTTTCCTCTATTAACAGCACCTTTTCCGCAGCCTTCAGACACAAACCTCAAAAACGTTACTAAATTCAGAATTGAAAATCGAAACAACAGAGAGTCTGCCAAAGGCGCAGACTTTGATGAGAATGAGGATAATTATGAGAAACTAAACATACCCTTTGGCAATCAGAGGAAAATAAAGTTGAAGTGAGTGAAGGTTGGAAGATGGTGGTTGAGAGTGTAAAAAGAAGAGATGGTTCCAATTGTCCAAAGTGCATACAGATGGAGACAGACACACTCTGTTCTGCTGCTTTGTTCTGCTTTCCAAAAGTATGAGCTCTCAACTACTACAACAACAACACTGACACTGTTTGTGGTTTGAACGTTCGATTCAAATACCCTTTCAATAAAAAGAAAAAAAAAAAATTCAGATTCTTGGGTCCACCAACCTTGGACCATCACTGTTCCTTTTATGCTTAGGCAGTGCTCATTGTGATTGTATCTCCTTACCGTTAACCCAAAAAACACAGAATTATGATGAGAGAATTTTTAATTATATAATAATAGTTTGATATAACTATCTAATTTATAAAAATAATTTAATTCTTCTAAACAATTTAAAGTTTTTAGAATCCGTACAAAACTTGTATCAAAATATGTTATATTTTTATAATGAGAGTTTAAAATAAAAATAACGACAAGTATTCACGAAATCAATTGTACTACTACATAGGCTTTCTTTCTTGGTCAAGGGCCGTTTTAAATTTAACATTTATCTAAAAATATAAAAATATTGTTATTAATAATTTTTGGAAACTGAAAATATAAAACTTATTACATCCTTTTCACCCGTGTATTGATAATATTATTTGCACTATTTAATGCACAATTTTTATATCTAATTTTATGATTAATAACATTTTTCCTAATCTTGTAGTTAATGTTTTCTTCCAAGATTTAAATTCATAATGGCGTTACTTAACTATATTTTGTGTATTTTATGCTTTATTTGTTTTGAGCGTTCTTTTATTTAAATAGAATGGGAGTGAGAAATCATGTGAACAATAAAAATTATTATTAGTCTTTTCAAAAAGACACGTTGGCCTTGGCAAATGTCTGGATTGCCCTTTCACTCCTTAGACTCATGCATACAAATGTATTCATACAAATGTATTATGCATTAGAAGTGTTGTAAATTTCGGGAAGGAAAATTATCTTTTGAACAAAATTATTTTAATAAATTTGACAAAGTTTATTAAAATTTTATTTTTTAACTAAAATAAAATAATAAAGTAGTACTTTTTTACTTAAATAAGTAATTTGTTAAAATAAAATTGTTAATCTATTATTTTTCTTTGGTGAATTTACACGTAAAAAGTATTACTTTGTTGTTGTACACTTAACCAAAGACTTTGACCAAAGAGTACTCAAACAAAAATTGATCCTTGTAGCATAATCAAGTATTTGTTTGAGGAAATACTTATGTGCAATAACAGTCGTTTCTCTTGGCCAACTCAAGATCCAAACATGTAAAATCCTTTCTTATGGTTTCTAAAAAATTGTTTCAATTTTTTTCTTTTAGTATTAATTATTTTAGGCATTCAAGAAAAAAAGGACCTCAAATCTTTTGTTTAATATTAATTGTTTTAGGTGTCTAAGAAAAAATGGCACATTCTTAAGTTTGTTTTCGGTTTTTCAAACCTTTGAATTGTTTTTAATCTCTCCTTATGTTTGTGGTGGTGATGTTTGTTGGGAATCCAAGTATGAGTCTAAGTCCTATATTAGATAGAATTGAAAAAGTTGAGCAATATATAAGGTAAAAAAGACCTATAAACTCATTTTCTTAAGGTTTTAGGTTGAAAGTGGTGTCAATTCCTTATGTACGTAGGTTAGGTTCAGGTTTATTTGGTGTTATGTCTCGCCAATGAATCTCCTCTCTAAAAACTCATCGTTAGATTTGGATATTTCTAGAGATCCCCTTATGCTCTTTTGATTGGGAAGCTCTTTAATCACCCAAGGCAATATTTGGTGATTGTGAGTCCTAAGTCTTACTTATTGTACCTTGGTTTCCTCTTTTGTGTGTGGAGATGATGACCGGTCTTGTAGGTTGCTAGAGTGAAGAAGCTTCCTTGAAAGCAAAAGTTGTTGATAACATGGAGTAAGTTCTTTATACACTTGAATGATGTTTTTTTTTTTTTTTTGCTTGGTGTTCACTTGAAGAACAACGTGTTATTGGCATTGTAATTGATCGACACTAAAATTTATTATCATCTTGAACATGCTCATTTAGGACACAACAAAAGGAGTCATAATCGATTATACATTGAAGCATTTAGGGTGTAATATGTATGGAAATTTTAATATTAATGAAATGCAAAATTTTATTTGTTTAAACAAATTGCAACTATGTTGGTATGCTAGAAGGAAAAAAAACGCAATATCAATTTAGAAGATGAACAAATCAATAACATTGTTTTGGGGTTAGACACAAAATTGACCTCACATGCAAGAGAAAAAAAATTCAAATGAGTATAAAAGTAGCAACACTTACAATCATTTACTTTGTTACTCATGGATTACATTTGTTATATCTAACACAAAAGGGGCTTATAACGTTACCCATTTAACGTCTACCTAAAAAAAGTCCAATGTAAAAAATGACCAGTGTGTTTTCGTAAATAAATGGACAAGTTTGATGTCGGCCTATACAGTCCCAGACATCACTCAACGTTGGCTAGTTCATCCCCCGACGTCATTTAAAAAAAGACGTTGGACACCACAACCCCGATGTTACTCAACATCGACAGAAACCAACCCCGATGTCACTTAACGTCGAACAACTACTACCCCGACGTCACTAAACGCCGGACCTGCTCTACCTCGACGTCAAAAACATTTTAAAACAGCATCTCGAACAAGAAAACACTTCATTTTTCCTATGCGCGACCTTCTCCTTCTTCCCTGTCGACGACGATGACCTTCACAGGTGAGTTTGGCTTCGTTTTCCACCACTAAACTTGTTGGGCTTTCATTTGTGGGTTGATTTAGGCATTTTGAACCGATTGCTTTTCGTTTTGGTCCTATTTCATGAAATGCAGCGTTTTCGTTTTCATCCCCATTCTACCGTCACTTTTTGTTGGTCGGCAGTGGTGACCTTAAGGCCACATGTATTTAATGGTTGGCACTGCAAGTAAGTTTTCATTAAATTGAATTTCACATTAGTCGCACATGTTTCCCAAATGAACCCTAACCTTAAAAGCGCGTCCATCTTCCTATTCTCTTTATGGCTTTTAGACTTCTTAGTTTGGGTTTTCTTCTGTGTAACTTTTTGTTAATGATTATGAAAATAGGTGTCAAAGCTCAAGTAGCAAAAGTAGAAGAAAATGTCCAAAAAGATTACAAACTCGTTCAGCCAAAGGTTGTCAGATATCAGAAGGGCGTAACCTCATAAGTTGTGATTGAAAATATAGATAAAATAAAAGGAAAAGATTGACAAAGAATTTCCGTTACTGCTCTTATTGACATGTGGGTAGAGTTGTATAAATTAGACAATGACGACATAGAAGCAATGGTCATTATCAACAAATTAAAATCCATGAATCTTGCTAAGGGACGTCGGTCCCCTTTGTAACTGACGTCCAAGGACATCAGGCTTGCACTCCGACGTCAATTTTGACGTCACCTGATATGACGTCGGAGTTTGGTCTGACTTCAAAGGCAAAAAACATCAAATGTTAAAAGTCTTTTTTGTGTTAGTGTATTTATGTTGAATGGTATGAAAACATATATTTCAAAATTTCATTATGAAAAGAAAAATTGTAGGGGTGAGTTGATAGTGTATATCATTCATGTTAATCAACCTTTTAATATTATTCACACGAGGAAGTAAGTGGTATAGTGAAGGATGTTTTCAGATCCAAAAATGACCATGTTGCATATTATAGGGTATAACGTAAAAAGTTGAACAATAAATTTCTTTCTCCATCAATATAGGAAAATTGTTAGTTGTCACTTTCATAATTGGTTGAATGAAATTATGCATTAGAAAGAGATTTTTTAGTTCAACTAATGTGAGAATTAACTATTTTTTTTTTACTTTGATGAAACTCATATTCGAGTAAAGGTCTCAAGGTCGGATGATCCTCATTTTTGTGATAGAAAAGACTACCCAACATAAAATGCTTTTATCATTATTGATTTTTGCATCAAAATCACATTCTTTATGGATAAGAATAACATTTGATTCTATGATATTGAAGGATGTTTTTTAAGAGATGACCCAACTGTTATACGTGAAGGTTAGCTAATTTTGTTTAGGTATAAGTTTGTATGCTAAGATATAATTATTGCATTCTAATTACCATGTTTTTGTTATGAGTAGGAAAGTATTATCTTGGAAATTTTAGATTCATGTTAGAGGAACAAATTGCCACCTTAAAAAGTATTTGCAGTTAAGTTTACAAAACCTATGAGAATTATTTAACTATTCCTTATTGAGAAATGTTATTAAACGAACATTTGGCGTAATGATAAAAGAATTTCACCATACTTAGTGGAATGAAATCCCATTATTGTTTCAAGACAATGATTATAGTTTTAGCATGTTATACTCTTCAAAATTTATGAAAGGAATGAATAATTATGAAAATGTTTAATTACTATTTTGGTCCTTATATTTTGAGTTTTGATTCGTTATGGTTATATATATATATATATATATATATATATATATATATATATATATATATATATATATATTCAATCAAGTCTTATTATGTGCTAAATTGACTCATTGTGGTTCCTTCTATTAAATATACATTGTGAGTTGGAAGGTGACCACGTGTCAATCGAATAAAAGGTTTAATTAGTAATTTGGTCTCTATTTTTTTTTTCCGACTCAATTGAATCCCTATATTTTTTTACATAGAGACAATAAGGCCCCTTTACTATCAATGTCGTCCTTCACAAATCCCAGGAATGAATTCAAAAGCCACAATTAGGTTCATGTGTTCATCTCCAATGTAGTAGACAAAGATGAAGATCTTAGATATGTGATCTTGGATCTAAATGAGTCAATCTAGGATCTAAAAGATGTGATTTCGATGAGATTGTGTTGCTAGAAAAGAAAAGGTTAAAAAGGGTAAAGAAGGTTTGGACTCACACATCGTCACCTCCTAACGATGTTAAAATTTATTTCATGAAAGGTACCACAATATCTCTATTTAAACAATACAGAGACTCAATTGAATCCAAACAGAAATATAGAGACTAAATTAATAACTAAACATTTTATTAGATTAACACATGGTCATCTTCCAAATAACATTAAGGTCAATTTAACGGGAGGAACTATATTGAATCAATTTAACACATAATAGGATTTGATTGAACCAAAAACAAATAAAATTAAAATGAATCAAAGTTTAAAAAGTAGGACTAAATAGTAGTTAAACCTTATCAAAATATGGAAAGGTTTGTCTCTTAAAGTTTATGAGGATGATTATAAGTAAAGAGAAACCTAAGAGGTATACTATACCTAATCATATATGAAAAAATTATCAAAGTAATAAAGTTTGTGATTAGTTATATCATTAATTATAAACTTTTATTGCAATGTTATAATTTCAAAATGTTTTAATTATTTAAGTAATTTTTTTCTTTTTGAAATAAATTTGTTACAATTTTCACAGGAATACCCAAATTACTAAAGTTTTTTACATATTAATGTTTTAATCATATTCTCTTGGGTTAAATATATGGTAGTCCATAAATTTGGATAGGAAATTGCAATTTAACTATGTCCCAAATTTTCAAACTTTGATACATTTTAATCCTCAAACTTTGAACATTAATGGATATATTATTTTACCCTAACAAAGTTAATTTCTTTATGGGTTAAACAATGTTCCAGGTTGATATTTGAGTTAGAATGTGTCAAACAATGTAAACAATTCAAATGTAGCTTGAAATGTAGTTTGACATGTCAAAAAATTTAAGTGAGTTGCATTAAGATGATTACATCTATTCATTTTTAAAGTTTCGGACCAAATTTTATCAAAATTTATACAAAGACAAATTCTAAATTCGTGTTGAAATTTAAGGACTAAAAATATATTTAAATTTTTTTATCTTAAACAAAATACTTTTACACGATACTTATTTATTCAAATTTATTTAAATTAATATAAATAAATTTTATTTATTGTTGTTCGAGAAAGACCGATACTTTTTTATTTAGATTAGTTGAAATTATCCTTGATCGTTCCTATTTGGCTTGGTTCATTTTCTACGAATAATAAAGGAAAGACAAAATGTTGAAAATTATAACAGTTTATCATATTTATTTATTATGATAGGAGTTTTTTTCTTTTTTGTGTATTTTAGTAATCATGTTACTATTAATATGTATAGTTATTTAGTCATGTGTAATTAAATTGCAATTATTTATTTATGGTGTATTATTAGAATAATATTTATTTGAGATTCTATAAGTGTTGGTGGATAATTTTAAATACTAATGTATTAAAAAAAACGAATAACAAACTTATAATTTATTGTCACGAAGATATTGATTCCCAATTTATTATTGTTTAAAAGTGTTTAAAGATATCTTCATTGCAAAAGTTATAAAAATGCTTATAAGTTTAAGATTTAAGTTTTATAAGATTTAAATTTAAATTTTAAATTTAAGATTTATATCTTTAATAACGTATGCTGAAATAAAATAAAATTTCAATTTTAGGTCTTTAATAACACCTTAGATCATAAGAATATATATATTTTTATTTTAAAAGTATATCTTGCTAGCGACAACTAAATAAAACATTGCTTAAAATGTAAGTATTATTACAAGACTCTTGCATTATAATAAATTTGCATAACCATCTTAAAAGTAATATAATCTAATGGAACCTAAAAAAATAAATTAAAACATCATAAATCTTTAATTAATCTAAGAATAAATCTACCTCAAAATTTATTGTTTAAAATATATAGTACAATTGCTTATTGGCCCCTTAAAGTAGCCCTTCTCAAACCACTTTATATCAAATTGAGGGTGCTTCTCCCTGCACCTCCAAGACCTCTTCTGCACCCCCAAAATTTACTATTATGCCCTTCATTAATATATGAAAGTGGGTAGCGATGCAGTAAATTTCATTTACTGTATCACCAACTCCTTTGCATCCCCAAAAAAGAACACGGAATCTTTATGAAACGCATGTTGGCATCAGTTTCACACCATCTTGAAATGGATTACGTAATCCGCTTCGGGAAAAAATTGAAAATTTTTGGGAAACAAAATACGAATTCCGTTTCATAAAAATGTTATTTTTTTGAAACGGATCACAGAATCCGTTTCACATTTTTATGAATCGGAATACGTATTCCGTTTCCAAAAAAATTTCCGTTTCATAAAAATGTTCCGTTTCACAAGTTCCATGTGCTTTTTTGTAAGTTTGCCATGCTAGACTTCTCAAAGTATTCTAAGTCAATTATTTGACTTCCAATATTAGAAGATATTTTATTGCCAATGTCATCAGCAGTCTCTCCTTCAACATAAACAATGTGTGGGTATCTCTCATCAATGACAAAAAGATTAGACTAGCACAACACAAGGAACAAGAATTAGTCTCTGACACCAGTTTAACGAAAATGTTCTTCTTTTTCTGTTGAAAAGTGAGTACAACACGCGGTGGGCGTTGAAGGTGTTGAGAGGTTATAGCGGGTACAACACGCGGTGGGCGTTGAAGGTGTTGGAGAGGGTTTTCCGGCGTCACAGGGCGGTGACGGTGGAACCGAAGCAGCGCCGATTGCTGTGACGGTTTTCTTTGGGGCTAACGACGCTTGCCTTCCTGATAGATGTTCTGCTTTTCAGCATGTGCCTCTACATGAATACAAGCGGAAACTTCACTCCATTGTTTCCTTCTTCAAGGTAAATTAGCCTTCAAGTGTTTTAGATTAAATGATTAGGGAAAAGTTGTAGGGTGTTGAAACCCAGAAAAGAATCACTGACACACTGAGACTGTTTTTAAGGGATGTGAAACGTTTATTTTTTTATTTACTTATTTTAGTTTAGCCTTTTGACTCTTGCGGGTTGATAAGCGTGGTTTTTTTGTGTATGTTGCATGCCGTAGAAGTGGTTAATTATTTGAGGTTTGGTGGGGTAGAAGGTTATGATGATTTTGTTTGTCTTGGGTGGTCAAATATATATTATATATATGTATATATGGGGTTTCAGAATTGAATGAGAATTGAGAAATGAGAGGTGTTTTTAGCTCTTACACGTGCATCACCGTGGGAATGGGAAGTGTGTTTGGTTTGGTTTACCACTTGGCCATGTTACCCCGTCAAAAGGGACCCTCCTTCTTTGCTTTTTTTATGCATTTTTTTTTTCTCCCATGGGAATGGAGTTTGCACGAGACCTTTGTGTAAAGGTCCACTTTTTTATTGGTTTTCTTTTGGGGAAACTGGGAAGGGTTAGTTGAAAGGAGCCTACCAT
>Ga0214542_1007217_pt1 | contig 19508 bp, 15 predicted proteins | sample CNSS1metaG_FD_160096 | JGI IMG/M metagenome (GOLD analysis project Ga0214542, IMG submission 160096) | Root nodule microbial communities from cowpea collected in UCLA plant growth center, Los Angeles, California, USA - CNSS1 | ecosystem: Host-associated > Plants > Roots > Nodule | place: USA...
ATGAGATGAGACTCTAGAACCATCAGCGAGTGTAACAGAAGGTAAAGGATTAGTAGAGGATAAAGAAGAGAACAAAGATTTGTTACCAGTAATATGATCAGTGGCTCCTGAATCAAAAACCCAAGGACCAGGAGAAGAAGATTGAGTCAGACCAACAAAAGATGTACCTGTGTGAGCAACAGATGCAGTGGACCGCCGTTCATCTTAACAGGACACGCTTACCTGGAACTCTTTCCAGGAAGACTTTCGATACAGGGACCTGCAATCGTCTAAGCCGGTTTTAACCATCGGCTCTGATACCATGTTGAGAATAAAGAAGATAGAGATTGAGATTAATCTCCCTTGTGTATAAACCACACATAGGGTAATCTATTTATAATAGAGAGAGGTACAAGTAAAAAGAGTAACTGAAAATAAAAAGATTAAATAGAAGATATTGTTTGATATTGTGGTTATCAATATCTAACAATATCTTAATAATATCAAACTATATCTAACAGTTTCCAAACCAGGAATGGGATATGCATCCACCAACTTTGAGGGGAGTGTCAACAATCATATTTTATTATTTCATAGTTGGCATATTATAGTTAAAGTATATGACAAAAATATCCCCATAGGGATCGAATTATAGCCTTGAATAATAAGGTTTTGACTATATCTCTAAATAATAAGGATTTGATTATATCCTTGAATCATAGGGATCTGATTATATCCTTGAATAATAAGGATTTGATTATGTATTGAATCATAGGCATCTGATTACATTAAGTGTTGTCATTATGTTTCCTAAATTGGTTTTCCAACCTTTTATATTTATTTATTGTTTGAGAAATACCTAATATTTGAGAAAACCATACAATAGCAAGGGTGGGAATTGGATCGTTAGTATCCTTGAATGATAAAACGCATAAAAATTTAAAAGTTTAATTATAAGGACAAGAGTTAAAATCATTATCATAACAAGCACCAAAATAAGTAAGATGAAGGAAAGTAATTCAAAATAGGAAACTAGCAGCCAATGTAAAATAAATTAGCAGCCACAAAGTTAAACTAGGAAATAAAGTCACAAGGCGTGAACTATAAGGTTCACAGTTGCAATCACTTTAGAATTTGTTGTAACTAACAGTAGTCATCAACACTCTGCGCTGTCAGTTAGTTAGATGAAGTGTAGTCTAGTCAGCACAACTTGCTGTGCAAGCTATTCTGCTAGTTAGTTACACTGAGCTGCAGTCTACTCAGCATAGCTCCTGTACAAGATACTTAGTCTATATAAATTCCTGTCCTAGCACTTCAACATTAGTAATGCAAAATCATTTTCAGTGTACGTAATCCCTTCTCTTTCAGCTTAGTTTTAGTTTCTTCAAGGGAGATACTGACCAGAGATGCGGCAGCTATAAGTGGCATCCTCTTCATCAGCAATGAACTGGTTAGCATCCGCAGACCATGTATGAACCTAAAAATAGAATGCACTATTCTTTGGTAAAAAAGTAGTAAAAGAATTCAATTGCAGGAAGTTATAAAGAAAAAGACAGATAGAACATTGAAGCCATAGCTATATATTGTCCTGTTTGCACTATTACAAAATACAGCCAAATACATCTTCTAGACCAAACCACAATAAAAACAATTGACAGCATATAACATTAGCCGATATTTTACAGCTGTCATATTTTAGGTAGAATAAAAAAAAAAAAAATCCTTAGAGTAAATATCATGGTTGCTACATTGGGACCTGATTGACACTAGTTCTAATCATGCAAACGGCCTCTAACAATTGAGTTATGGCTGCATATATATGATACTTTGCAGGTCCACAGTGATGGAAACCTCATCCACTAAGTAATCCTTTTCTCATATTATGGAATTAAGGTATTTGCTGATAAAAAAAAGGCTAATATCAAACAATATTGTTATTTGCTTTTTAGACTTGTAATGTCGAATAAAAAAATGTTTGCCATTCTGACACAAACCTTCAAAAATTTACAAAAAATTTTAACAAAACAAAGCATTTCAAGAACAAAATATAAATACACAATTAGAATGGGTCACACCGATGAAAAACCCAAAGCATGAACCACCAGCAACACTGCAAAATATTTTAAAAATTAAGAAAAGAATGAAGTAAACGAAGAAGATTTCAATCATTATGTCATAAATATCTCGAAATTTCAATCACAGGTTGTCATATCACTTCCATAATATACAACATGCATGAGCCTCCGGTAGATAGCTTAAGCTAGAGGAGATTAACTAGTGAATCACTCGATGACTTGGTAAAATGGGTTCAAGTGAGTAAAGAGTAGTGATAATATTTGCAAAAGATGCAAAAGTTCAAAATCCATTGCTGCAACACCAAGCAAGATTAGGTTGGCAAATAAAATTGTGCTCAGGAGTATTGTCTGAACTAGTGCCAATACTGACGAGGAAAACCCAAATTGAGAAGGCATGGGTTGCGTATTATGAGTAACACGCAACTTTTTAAACTAGATACAAGAACAACGATGTGTATGAATTTGCCCCACCTTTGTCGTTGTGTTTATACCCATTCTCATTTTAAATTACTAAGACACCCTTAGTTTATTTAGCACTCTATTTTAAAAATTATGCAAATTATAGTTTACTAATTGTTATTTGGCATTGAAGAGTGTTGAATAATATGAAAAAGAGGTTTAGCGATTAATCTCCCTTGTGTAATACACAAATGATAGTTTATTTATAATGATATTGGGCCAAGCCCAGAAATACAGAATGGGTTGAGCCCAACTACTAAGCAAAATACTACATCATCTAACACTCCTCCTAAAGTTGGTGCATAAAAACGTATGTACCAAACTTGTTACGAAGATAGTCAATTCTAGGTCCTCGAAGAGACTTAGTGAAAAAATCTTCTAACTAATCACTCGAGTTGATAAACTCGGTCTTGATGTCCCAAGATAGGATTTTTTTTCTCAAATGAAATGACAATCAATTTCAATGTGTTTGGTCCTCTCATGAAAGACAGGATTGGAACTAATGTGAAGAGCAGTCTGATTGTCACATGCTTAGAAGAAAGAGAGTTCCTTGATCCCTTCCTTTGCTTTTATTTTCCTTAGTTTAAAATTCCATTAAGTTGGCTTGGTTGACTATTTTTAAGTTCACTTGTTGACCTTGACTTTGGGTTGACTTGTTGACATTGACTTTGGATTGACTTGTTGACTCAAAGGATTAGCTTAACCTAAAACCAACATGCTAATTCAAAATTAACTTGTTTTGTAGGTTCATTAAGAGGTGGGATAAGTATGGCCTTTTACTTTAAGAGACGATAGGGACGAGGGCCAGTATAGTCAAACAGCACTCATCTAGCCCGTTACCATCCATATGCAGGATGCAATCCATGAGAAGACTCCAATACACCATTTGCTTCCTCTCTATCTAACATAAAACATGCACATGTGCTGTAAAGTGATATACGAAGCAGTAAGAGGTTGGCATTCATTTTATGGTGAAATAACAAAATTAAAATAAATAATGGGTCAAGAAAGATCCATCTGCATTCATCTCAAGGAAGCTACAGTTTTCTATTCAAATGACAACCACAGCATTTAAAATAGCACAAGAAAGTAGAAACCGAATCTGCAAAAAGCCAGTCAGAGGCTACTAAGCAAAATGATGGAAAATATGAACAAGAGCAACGAGAAGATTAAAAAATGGTATACCTGCTGTTCTGTCATCTGAAGAAAAGCAATAGTATAGTACACCAATTCTCTGATATTAGCCCCAACCACCTATAGAAGTGAAAACCACTGATCAAAGCAAATGGTACAATAGAACACAATCAGCAAAAAAATATAGCAAGAATACTCTGAACCAAACCTTTTTCAGTCTTGTATTACCCACAATGGTCAGCATGAGTTCAAAGAGCTGCAAATAAAAAAATAGATGAAAAATGGTAATTCATAAGTTATTATAAAACATCATGGAAATGAAAGAAAAACACCATGTATTTTGAAAACAAACTATGGGAAAAGAAATTTTATTATTCTGAGGTATACAAGTTATGAGCTATATAGAGACTACAGAAGGTCTTCCAGTTGACTAGATCAGTTATCACAACCTCACAGTGACAGCTGCAATTAACTACTCTAAAAGAATACAACCATAATGATGGTTGTAACTGACTAACAATGCAAACCGCAGCCAGCTGATTACTTAGAAGTCTATAATTATAACTTTCAACATTTTCCTTACAATTCAGCAAAAACAGCTATAAAACACTCATAAAAGGTATAAATCCAACAAAGAGGTTCCTTTTCATGAATAAACTGATGAAGCACAATACTAATTAATGAAAAAAGGCTTATTTTCATTGCCGTGGCTGCTGTATCTCCCTTGGATTCAGGTTTGACCAGTTTAATATAGGGATTCTCCTTGCCAAATAACAAGCTAAAGGAGACCGTCAAAAGTCAGTCAGTTACCTTTGACATAAAAATATATTAAGCAGAATATTGTCACTTTATGCAATATAAAATAATCAACATGAGAAACTGCTGGCTGCTATCATCACCTGGATAACAAATGAATCAAGACTTTTCTCCGAACCATCAGAATCATATCTTCCATCATATGAATCTTCAGTTCCTTCAATAGCAGCTTTCTCATAAACTCTCAAAGAAGAGACAAATGTATTCCACAGAGGTCCTAGTATAACTACAGTGAAAAGCCTTTCGTAAACAAATAAGTCAAAGAACTAAAAACAAATGCCTAGAAACTCAACTTGGGGAAAAACATACCCTCAAATTCACTTTTAAAGAGACTTGAAAAATTTTGAATGAACTGATTCAAGCACTTCAAAACCTTGACAGAAAAATGCAACATCATGTTACTATATAGGAAAGATATGCATGTATGTGTGCTTGTATACTATACATACACACATGACACATATAAACACATATAGATAGATTAACCTCCATTCTGATACTCCAATCATCGGGATTTTCAGATTGAACTGGAATTTCTAGAATAGAAGAGAATTGGCCCATCCATGGTTTAAGCAAAGGAGCTATCAGAGAACTTGTTTCTGCCTAAACAGAATATATTTATCTGTTAATAATTTAAAAGTAAAACATACTAACCCAATAATCCACTCAATGAGTTCACAGTCACATAAGTGACAAAATACCTTGTAGACACCACTCATTGTCCCCAGCATAGATGTACAAGAATAGATTATAGAAAGGGCCTTTGATCGAATGTATTTGTCATATTTCTGAATGGCAACAAGAAAATAAGAAATATGTTTTTGGTGAGACAAAAGAGACATCAGTACACCATATAAACAAAAGAAGTAGTATTTTCCTTCATTTTCTTCATTTTTTAAATTGAAGAATTCAAAGATTTGGAAAAGTATTTAAATGAGTTATCAAAAAATTAACAAAAGGAAAGTACTTCAATTTTACCTCAAAAACATCCACTAACAAAATGGAAAAATATTTTTACAAATAAAAATTGACAACTAATATGCAAAATATAGGTAAAAGGAAAGGACTTCTTAATTCCTATAATATGCCCTCTTCCTTTTTGATGTTGAAAGTTAAGACAACGCCATAATGGAGATAATGTAGTGTAAAGATATAACGTAAACTTTTGATAATGAATAACTTCTTTCCAGACTTTTTGCATAGCCAATTTAGTTCAGAAAGATATACAAAATACAACCTGGGGAGATGATACAATTGTCAGCAAACTCGGGAACAGAGAAGGTATTAATGTTGGAACCATTTGATCATCCAAGTCCGAACAGAGAAGAGTCAAGCATCTCATGGCGCCATGCACTAGAATAAAATTATTAAAAGACAAATAATAAATCTAATTAACATATTGAAATTCCATAAACATTGTAACCCAAATATGGTACAATTATTGATCATAAAATTATTTCCAGAAAACCTAATAGAGAAAGTAAATGAATCAACTAGTAGCCAGCATGAAAGAAAATCAGCAAGCAAACCATTTACAATTCAGGGATATAAACTGCTCATACCATAAACGTTTGGTCTCTACTATACAAAATGGAGAGCTTGGTACAGCGAAGGCTTTTTCCCAATCATTTACACATACAAAATCCCAAAAAACATCAACTCAAAAAAAAAATTGCTTACCTCCATTCAAGTTGGCTTGGTTATTGATCAAATTTAGAAGAAATGGTAACAAATCTGGCCATAACTCCGGCCAGTCATGCACTGCAATAGATGCAACAGCCATACCAATGGCCGTACAAATTTTTCTATGAGGGTCATCCAATGCCAATAGAAGCATTCTTCGGATGATTTCCTGGCAATGTACCATACATTAGTTAGCATCAAAAATGTAACCAAGTAACCAGTTTAATTTAATTAAATGACCTATTACATAAAAAAAAAAAAAAAAAAAATTAAGATTGGCAGGGAACTACAAAAGGCTAATCAGTGATGTATAAACCTATCATTTAACATTCCAGAAATTCCGGTTCAGAAAACTAATATTATTTGGAGTGCCATATATAAGATCCACGAGCAAGACTTTGAACCCATTGTAAATAAGTCAAAAGGACAGTCAAAAGGCATAGAAACCTAGCTATTACCCTCCATCCTTATCCAATAAAAGAGAAATCCATCAGACCTGAAGCTCAATGGAAGGAAGACAAAGCAGCAGGTGGACAGCTTTGACAACAGATGTTTTTATGATAGTTTTTAGAGCTTATTTATACTACTCTTTAATAAAAATTTGTTTTTTGTTGCTTTTCATGTTTTAAAAAATTGTCCAATTATCTTAATCTTCTACATTATTATTTAAAAATATATTTTCTATAAATAAACACCATTGAGCAATTCATGAGCAAAATGCTAAGACAGCAGCAATCTAGATCCCTAAAAGAAGGTAAGCTCTTTGCAGGTTCTTCGAGGGGAGATACCAAAGGGAGTTGGCATTGTTGTGTCGTGAATAAACCCATATAGGAGACCAAGATAGCACATTCGACCAAAAACATTAAAGCAAAAAGGTTTGTTGGTCTTTTAATTATATATTGATCATGTAACTTGGTTCTATCTGATGTGGAACTTTCAACTAACTTGAATTCCTAACAATCTTCCCCTCAAGTGTATCTCCCTTTCACATTGATATGCCTCCCTCTTGAGAAAAAGCATCTTTTCAAGAGTAACTCAATGTTGGCCTTTCTTTGTATTACCATTCACCACAATGGGGCACACTTTCTTGAAACAAAAGACTTTCAATAAAAGAAATCCACAAACTTAGAATTCTCCACGTACTATATGTCATACTCATCTAAGTCAATCACTAAGACTAATAAGGCTCTGATACCACTTTCGATACTTCAAGTTGGACATGGGTTGGATCTGTTATTTCGTTTCCAATGCCACAAGTTGGACTTGGTTTCTGTCCATTTTACTTCTAAAATTTTGTGTTTGTATCTATAACATGTTTAGTTCCTAAAATTTTAAAATGTCTGGAAGTGGGATGGTGATAAAGATGATGATAATGGTAGTGGAGATGATATCATTAGAGTACTGAAATAGAAACTTTTTAGCTATTTAATTGTTATCACTTTTTTTTTATGAAAACTCATGTGAGACATCACTATGATCCTTGGCATCTCAACTAAGCTGACATCCTCAGGAACATCTATCATATGCCATCACATGAAAATTTCATTAAAAACAAAAAGAAAGATACAAAGAACTCATGGGGGGACCCAACCAAAACCCATGAACAAAAAACAGGCCAGCTATAAAGCTATACACAAGCTAAGAAGCCCTATACATAGGAAAAAGAAACCTTATCATAAAAGTCCAAACTTATAAAAGCTGGCATAACCCATACCATCAAAAAATTTCTCTAGAAGACAGGTCTAAACTCGCCGAAAAATATGTGACACCTTCAAATGAATACCACTACAAAACTTAACGCATTTCCTCCAATGACCTCTAATTTTTATCACTTTAACAACTTATGTTTTGTAATTGTATGAACTTATTATTTGGTATAGTTTGAACTTATATAGTAGTTATGCACCATTAAACTTAACTATTGTAGTATAGTGGAATTATTGTTTTACTAGTTTGCTTAATCATAGGGTTGAACTATTCAATTGGTATTGCTATTTGTTTACTAAATATTTTTTCATATGAACTAAATGATAACCATGGGTACAACTGTAAGCTAGTTACAGTTGTTATAACTGCAAGTTTATTTTTTATCCTTGTATTGTTGTAAATAGTTGAGTCTTACTATAGAAATGTAAGTCTTTGTGCTCTCTCAATATAATGAAAGCAGTTTCTTCTTCTACTCTGTTTTTCTAATACAACCTGACCCTGAATGGTGCCACAACTACTGAGACAGGAAGGCTCTATGCGTCTTAGGAGCAGCAAGCTCTGCTCTGCTACCCCATGACCACATGCAATTGACGACTATGGACTAGTCCTAGAACAATGGTGAATTGTGCCTTGACCAAACTAGTCGTGTGTTTGAATCTGCAAACAGCCTATTTGCAACATGCAAGGGTAAGACTGCATAACCATTAGAGAGTGAGAAGCCTTCTGGCACTGGTGTACAATAATTAAATTTTATTAAAACAATAAAAAATGATTGAGTTAGACTGTTCAATAAACAATAAACAAAGAAAGTATGGATTGTAGAAAATAGAAAGGAAAATGCAGAGTAGCTATGAAATGCTATATCCTGCTCAAGCCCAATCCAAGCTTTCTAGTCTGTAGCTTATAACCACCTCCAGCTTTGCAGACCTACTTCAGGACCTCACTCACACTTCCACATGGCATAACAACCTCTCCTCCTGCTTCTTCTTCACATATCCCTCTTGTACCTTTTATGGAATACACCTTTCATATTTCAGGACCATGGCCTAACTGCCACACTACTGGCCCATTATATTGGGTTCAAAGATGTCATCAATTTCTATATATTTAAATCTCAACTAAAAACAAGCTCAGAATATTTTTCAAAAATGCCTTTTAGAAATCCACTTAACAATAATACTCTATAGAAATAAATGCATATTTACCTTTTCATCAGTAGAGATAACAGGGGGTTCAAAAGTGTCCTCACCCTCCTGCCAATGCTTTTTAACTAACTGCTTAATAAGGACAGCAGCTAAGTACAACAAGGTTAAGTTATCCAAGTTCCCAATAAACGGAAGAAGGAAGATAAATAATTTACTGGTACAAATATTGGAGTTGTAATCCTACTATAGTTTTTCAAATGTGAATGGAAAAAAGGAACAGATAAGAAAGCATAAAACGTGTTTTATCCTAAAGGAAAAAGGGGGCACTTAGTAAGAGAAAACTTTTCTATTTTTACTTTTACTAACAAAAAAATGTCAATAACTACACTTTGTCTCCTGTTTTCAAAAAAGTTTGAACACGAAACACGAAAATGATAAAACATTGTTGTCACTATTTCATATACAAATATTTTATATCAGGAAACAAATAGAAAACTGAAAACATTTTCTTTAACCAAATGTCCCAAAAAATATCTATAGGATGGAAGAAACACAGCGCAAGAGTCCTCTTCAGATTACTCGAAAGATTATATAATTTGATGACAAGGAAAAATTCAACTCTAGCACTGCATACAACAGCAAATGTCACAAAATACTAACTTCTTTAAGAAAAATAATGAAAGATAAAAGGAAACATTTTGGCTCTGAATAAAAATGCAGAACATGTGATCATTATGATATAGGATATTTGACGCAGTCCCACCGCGAGCTCCTTGTTTGCAGTAACTTTTGATAATGCACTGCCAAAACCTTCAGGGCAATTTAACATTCGAAATTAACATAGAAAAATCATGATTGAGCAGTATTGAGAATTTTTGTCAAATAAAAACAGTAGTGAATGAGCACCCCAAGTTATGTTCTTGATCTCCATGGCCAAGCTAAAGGAATATATACACATTACAAAACTAGATAAAGCCAAACAGAAAACATGTTTCACTAAAATCAATGAAGTATATAAGTCACATTTAAGTATGAAAATACAACTTCCATTTACGAATGACAACTTTCAAGCCAACACTAGATTGATGGCATAACATCGCTGTCATAAGTTCACGCTCAACAAGCTACCACCCCAGTGAACATCTTCATTTCCTTGTTACATGCTTATGCAGATGCCTCCACCCCCTAAATACCATAAACCACTCCTCCTCTCATCATTTTAGTCACACACTAAAAACAAAAAACAACAGCATTGTCAAAAAAACTCAATTTGCCAAACTCATTATCCCCTCAAGTCCTCAACTAAAAAACAATTACTCCCACGCTACCACCACACCACATAAGCAGCAAGCACAACATCTAACAAACCACCCACCACAATCGCTCTTGTCTTCGAAAAGAAAATAAAATAAAAACAGTCCAACACAGACACTCAATAAGGTTTTCACACCACAGAGCAAAATCCACATTCAATTAGGTTGCAGGCGATGAAAATTGAAATGATGAACAAAACCTGGTTGGCGAGAGGCCTGATCGAGGGATGCCTCGGCGAAACATCGAACCTCTGGGTTGGGGTCGAGTGTGGCAGACAAACAATTGAGTAGCCATTGTTGATCTTGATCCATCAACGGAAAACCCTAAAGCACGATGGAACGGCGACGTTAGTGGTTTGCGCTGCTTGCCACTTCACTGGGCTGCTTTTTCCCGCTCTGCTGAAGAAGGATGGGTATATATATATAGGGAGAGGAGAGGCGTTTTCAAGTATTAGTAAAGAAGACTATTGAGCAGTGGCAGAAATGAAATTTTGTTAGTTGCTGTTTTATGCATCTCTGTTCCTCCATTTCATCTCTAGTTAGCTCTTAATTTAAGGTGAAAATTTATGACTTAAATTTTTTGTATATTAACTATTATTTTTGTCTATGTATTATATTCTCTTAATAAGTGAAAATAATATAAAATATTAAATCTATTTATAATACAATTCAAAGAATCACAAAAAGCAAAAAGTTACCCGTGTCATTTTCTTAGAATTTCAACAATTTCAAAATTCAAAATTTTTTTACCTCTTAAGATAATTTGGACACGTGTCATCGTATCAATTTTCAGGTCCTCTTTCTCACTTTCCACCACACTCACATTTTTCCTCTCTCTTCACTTTCCCTCTCTCTTCACTTTTCCTCTCAGGCCCTCTTACGCACTCTCCACTTCTCTGCCTCCTCAAACCTTAGCCATCTCTCTGATGCCGCCTCAGTCGCTCTCTTTCGCTCTTCCTCCACAAACGCGATCCACCTCTCTTCCACCTCTAACGCTCTCCACCTCTCTTCACTTTCCCTCTCTCGAACCCTACCATGTTTTACACACTCTCCACTTCTCTGCCTCTTCAAACCCTAGCCACCTCTCTACCGCCGCCTCAGATGCTCTCTCTCGCTCTTCCTCCACAAACGCTCTCCACCTCTCTTCCTTCTCAAACGCATTCGACATTTCTGTCGCGTCAAACCATCTCCATGATTCTCTCGACTCAAACCATCTCCACTTTTGTGTCGCATGAAACCCTCTCCATTCGAATCGCACTCTCCCCCTTTCTGCCTCCTCAAACCCTAGCCACCTCTCTGACGCCGCTTCAAACGCTCTCCTCAAACCCTTTTTTTTTCTTACTCTCAGTGATTCCAACTTCATTAACATTAATTTTTTTGGCTTCTAACTCATTTTTTGGTTTGTTTTGTTTGTGTGGATTGTTTTCGTGCTTCTGTGCCGCCATCTCTCTGACGCCGCCTCAAACGCTCTCCATCGCTCTTGGCTAATACCTTTGATCTCTTCACTTTTCATTTTGAAACCCTAATTTGTTATTTCTTACTCATGTTTATGTTTGTTTTGTTTGTGTAGATTGTTTTTATGGTTTTGTACCGCTTCAAACCCTCTCGACGTCTCTGCTGAATCAAACCCTCTCCACTTCTTTGCCGCCTCAAACCCTACCATTTCAATCTGATATGTTCTTCTAATCATACGTTCTATTTTCATCTCTTCACTTCTCATTTTGAAACCCTAATTAATTTTTTCTTAATTTCATTGATTCCAACTTCGTTTACATTTTATTTTTTAGAAATCTAACTCATGTTTTTGTTTTTTTTTTGTTTATGTAGATTGTTTTTGGGGTTATTCCTTCACTAACTCTAAGAAGATAACTTCATCCTGACGAGCACTACAGATTCCAGTTTCTGATCAAATTTCTTTTCTCCATTATAATTAAATTTATAATGTAATCCCTTTAATATGTTGTATTGTTTAATTCATATGTTTTGATTAAACATGTCTTTCATTGTTATTGATTTTCCGATTTCTGATTAATTCAATTTTCTCCATCCCGTATGTAATTTGAGCTTTTATTCTTAATGTCTGTTGAAGCTTGATCTTATTGTCCCTCAGGTTTACTTAATTCAAACCTCAACATTTGAGGTTTATTTCATTCTTATGTTATTTTTATATTTTCTCTTACTTTCTATTCACCTTAACTTTCAAGAGACGCCAAGATTTCAAGTATAATTTTGTTTAAATGCAGAAATTGTTGCCATCTTAAGTCATAAGCAAATTTGTTGTTGATTAGTTATGAATATGGCATTGAGGTAAGCAGAGACCAAGGAATAGTTGGTAATGGTAACCAACTTTTAAATGTAAGTCAAGAATATTGATATAATGGAATCCCTTTAATATGTTGTATTGATTTTTTTTTTTGTATTGTTGATTCAAAGATCTTCCATACTACCGTTTGAAAATTATATTTTTGTGGCCTATTGCATGTTTTATTGGTTTCTATTACCCGAGAAAGTTGCTTCTTAATATTGGCAAGATGTAATTTGACCTTTTATTCTTAATGTTTGTTGAAATTTGATCTGATTGTACCTCAACTTTCAAGAAACCCAACATTTCAGGTTTACTTAATTCAAACCCCAATATTTGAGGTTTATTTCATTCTTATGTTATTTTTATATTTTCTCTTACTTTCCATTCACCTTAACTTTCAAGAGACGCCAAGATTTCAGGTATAATTTTGTTTAAATGCAGAAATTGTTGCCATCTTAAGTCATAAGCAAATTTGTTGTTGATTAGTTATGAATATGGTATTGAGGTAAGCAGAGACCAAGGAGTGGTTGGTAATGGTAACCAACTTTTAAATGTAAGTCAAGAATATTGATATAATGGAATCTCTTTAATATGTTGTATTGATTTTTTTTTGTATTGTTGATTCAAAGATCTTTCATACTACCGTTTGAAAATTATTTTTTTGTGGCCTATTGCATGTTTTATTGGTTTCTATTACCCAAGAAAGTTTCTTCTTAATATTAGAAGGATGTAATTTGGCCTTTTATTCTTAATGTTTGCTGAAATTTGATCTGATTGTACCTCAACTTTCAAGAAACCCCAACATTTCAGGTTTACTTAATTCAAACCCCAACATTTGAGGTTTATTTCATTCTTATGTTATTTTTATATTTTCTCTTACTTTCCATTCACCTTAACTTTCAAGAGACGCCAAGATTTCAGGTATAATTTTGTTTAAATGCAGAAATTGTTGCCATCTTAAGTCATAAGCAAATTTGTTGTTGATTAGTTATGAATATGGCATTGAGGTAAGCAGAGACCAAGGAGTAGTTGGTAATGGTAACCAACTTTTAAATGTAAGTCAAGAATATTGATATAATGGAATCCCTTTAATATGTTGTATTGATTTTTTTTTTGTATTGTTGATTCAAAGGTCTTCCATACTACTGTTTGAAAATTATTTTTTGTGGCCTATTGCATGTTTTATTGGTTTCTATTACCTGAGAAAGTTGCTTCTTAATATTAGCAGGATGTAATTTGACCTTTTATTCTTAATGTTTGCTGAAATTTGATCTGATTGTACCTCAACTTTCAGGAATCCTCAACATTTCATGTTTACTTAATTCTTATGTCTTTTGATATGCATACATCAAGTCAGTTCTTTCCTTTTTCATCTACGTTACAACATTTATGTTACTGTTTGCATTACTTTACTTCTTTCCTTTTTCTTCTTTGTGTTTTAAATTTTCAAATGTTCAAACTACATCTTTATTTTAAATCAGATCTTTATTTCCTATTTTCGTTTATTTGTCAACCTTTTCCAACATTTAAAGTGACTTTATGTTGTCTTTTTGTACTACTCTCTGCCATATTTCCTTTTCTTGCACAACATTGAGCCATGTGAAAAACAACTTTTTTTTGTGGTCTTCTTATTTTTGTCAGTCACTTTTCCCAATTTTTACTCCATTTGGTTAACCTAAACCACAGTCTGCGTATTGTTTTAGTAAATATCTTTACTCATGTCAAAATCTGCTTCTGCTTTTCCCGATTGTTTCTAAATTTGTGAAATGAAAACCAGAGCATGTGTATAGTGTTGTTTTTTATTTATGATCTTCCAATATTTTTTTATTATGTGTTTTTGTTTTGTACAAATACATGTCTGCAGACCTTTCTTCATTCCTTACTATACTCTAATTTCCCTCATCCCTTAAACCAGGTTTGTTATCCAAAAACACATTCACTCCTTACAAGAACTCAACCCTGAGAAGGAAAGTTGGAATATCGTTGCAAGAGTTGTAAGGTTATGGTTTGTTGAAGATTACACAAAAGGAAAAACTCCATTTTCCATGGAAATTGTTCTTCAAGACAAAGAGGTACCTTCCTAAAACTATAAACGCCTTTTATTTTTTTACTTTTCCTAAATTTTTTATTTTTACCCATAAGTTTAAATATGCTTTTATTTTTTCATTCATGAAACTGTTTTTGCAGGGTGTCCTAATCCATGCATCTATTAGACGCACATTGATATACAAATTCCAGTCTGAAATCAAAGAGGATAAGGTTTACACCATTCAATCTTTTAGTGTTTCATGTAATGGTGGTTCTTATAGAACTACAAATAACGCCTATAAGATCAACTTCCAATTTGGAACCAAGGTCAATATGGTTGAAAGTACCTTAGTTCCAAAAACTACAACTTCATACACCCCTTTTTCAACAATCATAATTGTTGGTTTTGACACAGATTACTTAGTTAGTAAGTATATTTTTGTTATTTTTCTTTCTTTTTTCGTATAACTTTTTGTTAATTTTTCTTTCTTTCTTTTTCCTTTTTCTGTAGATGTCATTGGAATGTTTACTGGTGTTGGAACAAAGAGGGAGCTAGAGAAAGCTGGTAAGAAAACCAAAATGAATGTCATCCTTACTGAAGCTGATGGGTAAGCGGATTTCATCTGTTTTTCTTCTTTAGTGTTTTTTATGTTTTTTGATGTATTTCATCTGCTTCTCTTTTTATCTAATTTTTAACATTCAATAAATTACATTAATAGTTTAATAATAATATATTGATAAATAGTTTTCCACTCCTTTTATGACATGGGAATTAACATAATTTGTACTGTTAAAAGTAAATTTTCACTGACATGTCAAATTTATCCAGATGGCATTTTACCACCCTTATATAGGTAGGTGGAATATACATCAAATTCAGGGTTTGGTAGGCGAGATTTAGCTTTCTTAAAAATAAGATATGGTAAATACCAATTTACATAAGAAAATGATACCGTAAATGTAAAATAAGTTTTCAACCTATATCATAACGAAGAAATAATAATAATAATAATAATAATAATAATAATAATAATAATAATAATAATAATAATAATAATAGAGATAATAAAAAGTTATGATAGTAATAAAATATTAATAACCTTATAATAATAATAATAATAATAATAATAATAATAAAATTTAATGAAGAGTTTTTAATAAATTTGAAAAATTTCAATTAAGTCTTTAATAAAATTGTATGATTTATTGAGTCTTAAAAATTTAAAATTTTTCAATTTGGTTCTTGTTAAAAAAATTTGTTAACTAGTGTGATGCTTATTTGATGATGTAGTGTTATGAACATGACAATAAAGAAAAAAATAAAGGAGAAAAAAATAAACAACACAAGAATTTAACATGCTTCAGTGTACAATGTGTATGTCTATGTCCACGACTATACTAGGAAGTATTTTTATTTATGTGTGTATCTCAAGCTTTACACAGGGTTGCTTATATAGCAAAATAGAGAATCACATATCACAATACTAAGTGACGTGAGACTAAATCAAGTACCATAATACTAATAATTCTCTCATTGGAAGTTTTATTTACATTACCACCTAGTGCTGTGCCTTCATGATCAATTTTTTTGAAGGTCAGTTGAGGTAATACAAAGCCTCAACTTATTTGTTGTGACAGTCTTGGTCAAAATATCAATTAGATTCTCTCCACCTGGAATCTTCAATAAAGACAAGTCTCCATCATTTATCAGGTTTATGATAAAATGATACTTCAATTCAATGTGCTTGCATCTAAAATGAAGAATAGGATTTTTAGCAAGATAAATAGCACTTTGACTGTCATTGAACAATGGAGAGTCGTCTTGCTCTTTTCCAAATTATTTTAGAAGGTTCTTCAACCGTATCATCTCCTACGTTGCTTCTGATATAGGTACATACTTAGCTTCAGTGGTATAGAGGGAGACTCTTCCTTTAAGTTTAGAATTCTAACTGATAATTGTACCACCCAATGTAAAAATGTAACATGTTGTGCTCTTTCCCATCCAAATCACCTTCCAAATCTGCATTAGTAAACCCTTGTAAAGTGAGATTACTTCTTTTAAAAGACAAATGCATATTTGAAGTGCTCTTCAAATATCTCAATATCCACTTCACGTCTTCCCAATGCTACTTTTCGGGATTTGATAGAAACCTATGTAAGACTTGGGAAACAAAATAAATTCAATATAAATGCGGGTAATGCGCCTCTTAAAATATTTAATGCAGGGAGTTATGACAAGGAATATTACTAGCTCAAGTGGTTGATAATACTTGACTATTATGAAAGGACTTGGGTTTGAGTCATGTGTATGCCATTAATGCTTTAATTTAATTGTTTTATTACTTTCGTAATATCCTTGACCATGGTGCATGATAATGTAATCCTCGATGTGTAGTAACTATCACGAAACATCCATGGTGCGTGATAATATAATCCTCGATATGTAGGAACTATCACGAAACATGAATTGGTTAATTAGTTATGCATTGTTTGATAATTGAGTGATTGTGTATTTAAAACTTGGTTGATGCGAAATAGGTTCCTTTTTGCCAAATTTCGTTTTGGCATGAATGAGAATGGTAAAAAAACCCTAGCCATCGAGCAAATGGAAGGTCTAGGAAACCATATTTTAATGGTCCTTGAATGACCATTAGAGAATTCTGAGCACGCAGACATGAATCAGGGAGACCTTGTTGCAAGGAGTAGGAATGGTATCAAAGGGAGGCCATTGTGAATCATGAAGGAACTTTAACAATTGCAATTTAAGCAAGGAACCAAGTTAGAGGAGCTAGACTTAGTCAATTTAATTTGGTATTCATATATTTGTATGGTTTATGTGTTATTTGGTGCCTATTCTCTGGTTAATTCGTTTGGATTTTGTGTTTCTGGAATTTTTCTAGAAACTGCCTAGCGAGGCTTGAAGGTCCCTCTAGGTGACTCATATGATTTGCACTGAGTTTCTGGATTTCCGAGAAACCGCCCAGTGGCAAGAACAGGGCATCAGATGACACAACTTGACTAACCCAATTTTTGGGTTTTTAGCATGAACCGCCTGGCGGTGATGAACAACCATCAAGCGACGCGAGCGATTTGGCTCGTTTTGAGATTTTTGTAATTTCTAAGTGATTTTGATCGGGGAAAAATGGAACTTATTTGTTTGTTAAGCATTGGATGTTTATAATCGTTGAAATGTGTCTTGGTTTGAGGTAATTGGACGAATTAGTGATTAAATGAGTATTAAGGTTTGTGTTGATTTGGGAAAAATGGGTGGCAGGAACTGGATTATGATAAATGGTGATTTCAAATTATGTATTGATATGATATGTTATGGAATTCGGCCTAATTGGAGTATATAAAGATAATGGAAAGCATGATACAAACATGAATTGGATGAAAATTGGTTAAAGGGAGGATAATTAGGGTTTAGGGATTAGAACATGTGTTATAAAGCTCTGGAAAATCTCCAGCAAGGAATGCTCTGCTTGGCAGTGCCCAGTTTACCACAAGGCGCCATCATAAGGAAAACTACAGTGTGTGATTTTGCAATGTGGGGGCTGCGAAGTTGGAACTTTGTTAGTGAATGAATGATTTTAGGCATGGAAAATGAAATAGCAAGTAAGGTATGTGTTAGTTGGATTAATAGATGAGTTAGAGTGGTCCCTCAAAGTTAGGTAATGGTTGAAATGTGATATGTTAGTAAAGGCATGCTTAGGAGAAGTGAGAGATTGATTCTTGTTGATGTGTAGAATCTAGTGTAAGTATGCAAAGTGATACGAGATTGTGGTTGTTGTAAAGAGGGGGTATGCGCAAGTTAAAGTGGAATACTAGAATGAATGTAAACAAAGATGTAGAGGTATAAAATGCATATAAGGGGAGAAACTTACACAAGTATAGGGTATGCGAGTCAGGGTGGGACATATATATAAGAGTAATTGTTATTCTGGGGGTGTGAAACTGCAGCAGTGAGGTGCTTGAATCTTATTAGAGTGTGTAAAACTAGTACTGTGAGAGTTACTGGTGTAGCGCTTGGCGGTGAGGTCTGAACCGTCAGGCGATAGCTACAAAAACAATGGCATTGGGAATAAGTGGCGTCTGGTGATGAGGGACATCCCGCCAGGCGATACTTGCATAACTAGGGACTTCAGAGGCGTGTGGCACTTGGCGACAGGTGACTTCCACTAGGTGATCTGCAACTAGTTTTCGATTGGCAACACTCAAGTAGCGCCAGACGATAACGCAAGGGCAGTGGCTTGTGTTATTTGCATGTATGTGGTCTATAAGGCTTTGAATGATACGTTAAGGATGGACTTTGCTGGGCTTTTCTTGAGTTGTGGCTCGAAATGACATTCCTTGAGTTGTGGCTCAGAATGGAGGGTAAACGCGTGGCATTCCTTGAGTTATGACTTAAAATGGTGGGTGGTACTAGTGTGAGTGTGCGAGTTAGGGCTCGTACGGAGGGTCTCCACTCGATTGAGCAATCACAGGTTGTGTCTAGTGATGTGTTAATCTTGTGTTGAGAGTACGAATTATGGTTCGTATTGGAAAGTCCACCTAGCGTTACAGAACGTGGTTCATAGCATGATTTTTCCGCACGTGTTTCTACGAGTTGTGGCTTGTATATGGTGGAATCACGAGTTATGGCTTGTGGCGGCAAAGGATATCCTAAGGTCATCATCTGAAGATGTAGAGCGTGGATAACATGGTAGTGGTTAAGTGTTGTGGAATCAGAGGATAAAGTTTCTCTGATGAGTGTGTGTATATATTTGAATTATGTATATATATATATATATATATATATATATATATATATATATGTGTGTGTGTGTGTGTGTGTGTGTATATATATATATATGTGTGTGTGTGT
>Ga0214542_1007218_pt1 | contig 19508 bp, 11 predicted proteins | sample CNSS1metaG_FD_160096 | JGI IMG/M metagenome (GOLD analysis project Ga0214542, IMG submission 160096) | Root nodule microbial communities from cowpea collected in UCLA plant growth center, Los Angeles, California, USA - CNSS1 | ecosystem: Host-associated > Plants > Roots > Nodule | place: USA...
GTATGTATATATTTATAATATATATATATATATATATATATATATATATATTATATGTATATTATATATATATATATATATATTATATATATATTTTATATATATATATATATATATTATATATATAATAAAATATATATATATATATATATATATATATATATATATATATATATATATTATATGTATATTATATATATATATATATATATTATATGTATATTTTATATATATATATATATATAATATATATAATATAATATATATATATATATATATATATATGTATGTATATATTTAGATGGGGATAAAGAAGATGTTTCAAGAGATGAAAATGTTGTGAATTTATTCATTCAAGATTCTAATACTACAGTTTGATAAGTGACAATAATGATTTGATGTTAGATAGTAATTTATATTTTTATGATTTTGGTTTGTATTTGGAGTTTAACATAATTTGGGATTTTATTTAGATTGTATTGAAGTTTATTTAGATTTTTAATCGAAATTATAATTTAGTTTTCTTGAAATTGAAGAAAAAAAATTGTGTGTATTTTTCTTAATTAAGTGAGCAAGTGAGTCAACCCGTTTAATCCGTCAACCCATGGTGGGTCGAGTGGGGTTCTAATTTTGTTGGCTCGTTAATAAGTGAGATGGGTTGGATTGATCTACTAAGTGGTCAACCCGTCGCGGGCTGAGCCGAGTTGGGTCGGATGCCCATTTTGACAGCTCTAATCATGATACAAATTCAAATAAAACTAATATGGTTGAAAAACTTATATATGTATTTAGCATCAGTCGCTAAAAATAATGTTTAGCATTGGATTTCCGTCGCTAAATAAAACTAATATGGTTGAAAAATTATAGATGCTAATTTGTTATCAGTAACTATTCTAATTAGTGTTGTCCTTTTAGCTAATCCTAATTCGTTACTAAATTTTAAATTAATTTTTTTTAGTAAAGCAATTTAGCATGATGAAGTTAGAGATGTATTTTTATTTTAAAATTTATTTAATTTGATGTGAACAAGTCAATGTTAATCACAACAAATTAAAAAAAAATCGCGTATAATACTTTTATATTCAACAAATATAAATGAAAAAATAGAAAAGAAAAATATATAATGGATGAAAAATATAAATATGTATAAGGGAGATAAATGTGTATCGAAGAAATGAGAATAATAAAATGAGATGAGAAGAAGAATGTGGATAAAAGAGAAGAGGAGAAGAATATGAATAAAGGAGATGTAAATAAAAAAAATTGTAGATGGATGTATGTAAATGAAAAATAAAAGTGTAGATAAACGAAATAAATATAATGCAAGTGTGAATGAAAAATATTAGTGTGAAAAAATTTATTTGTGAATAAAGAAGAAGAGTGTGATGAAAATTATATAGTAAGTGAGAAAAAAAAATTATGAGTGAGAAAATTTATAATCTTTAAATTATAACCATTACATTACATTAAAAGTAATCTATAGTTGATATTCAATATGAAGAGCGTACCAAGTATAAAAGTATATGCATCGGCTAAAAAATATATACGTAGACTAAGTCCACACCAACATTATTTATTTTTGTTTTTTTTTCTTATTAAACAAATTAACTTTATTTGTTTTAGTTTTTCTTTTTCATATTTTTCGTCTGCTAATCGACGTTAACTTAAATAATTTAAATATTAAAAATTAATAAAACTAGTGCTAAGTCAATCCTAACGTTATTTATTTTTAATAATTATTTTAACTTTTTATAAATAGCGTTTACTTTATTTGTGCTAATTTAAATAAATAAAAATATTAAAAATAAATAAGGATAATGTACACCAACCTTATTTATTTTAATTATTATTTTTTTCATATTTATAGTCGGTTTAATCAACACTAATGAAAAATTTTATTTGATAAAAATTTTTAAAAATAATTTTATGTTTTATTATTATAATTAAAATTATTATATTAGTATTATAATTTTTTCTTGTAATGTTAAAAGAAAAATATAATAATGTTAAGATATTTATTTATGGAATAACATATAGATATTTAAGAAATAATAAATATTCTAATTAAGGAAATAAATCTCCTACATCAGAAACAAATCTGCCAATTATTATATTAATATTAAATTTTTTCTTGTTAAAAACAAAATATAATAATGTCACGAGATATATTTATGGAATAATATATAGATATTTAAAAAATAATTAAGAAAATAAATCTCCTTAAAAGAACCTAAATCAGAAACAAATATACCAATTATTATAATTAAATAATTATATTAATATTATAATTTTTTCTTTTAGTGTTAAAAATAAAATTTAATAATGTCACGAGATATAATTGTGGAATAAAATATAAATATTTAAGAAAAAATAAATATCCTAATTAAGAAAATAAATCTCCTTATCAGAAAATCCTAAATTAGAAATAAATCTGCCAAATAATTCCTAATCCCAATCATTTAATTTTACACATTTCAAATAATACTATATTTATTATACTATTTTCCATATATTTTGACAAATATTTTTTTTATTATGAAACCCTAAATCTATTTTCTCTTTACTTTCTATAATTTTTCCTCTTCTCACTTTTGCCCTTTGTTCAGTTGTAAGAGAAGTTAGAGAAAAACATTTTGAACACAAAATTGGTAAAACAAAAAGAAAAAAGGTGGCAAAAATGGAAAGAAACAATGGGGGACACTAGCCATTCAGATTTACATATTGAAATAAAAAAAGGACAAGAGTTATGAAAAGTTCCTCGGTTGAACCAATACGGGAGGCAATGGCATTCTTGATTTTTGGTTCATGTTTCACTTTACATATCCCCATTTATGAGTCTATTATGCCATTTTCCATTCTTAATCTCTTTGTATATATATCTCTGAAGAAGGATCTGTGTTTCTTCTCTTTCCCTCTCTTGGGACCCAACAAATTGACATGTGAGAAGGAAGGGACAAAAGAGAAGAGGCCACCATATCTACATCTTCTCTCATCACTTCTTTCACCCCCTACATCTCCATCTTCTTCAACAAAACTCCTTCTTTTCCCTCAAGTTCTTGCATTTAATGCACATTTATTTCCTTCTTACTACAAATACTTCTCCTACCTCCCTACATTTTCCACACCCCACAACCAAGTTTTTCACACCACATCCATCCATGTCAACTGCATCATATCTTCTCCTCTTCTTCCTCTGCATTTCATTGCATGCATCTTATGCTCGCCATCTTAATAATATCAAGCTCCAACAAAAATCACACTTCTCCATCAAGGTCTGTTACTAGTATTATTCTTATAATTTTTTTTTTTTTTACTGACATAGAAAAATTACATGGTACTTTCAGAAGTTTGGTACGTCCTTCAATTATTGGCCTTAAGAACAACTACACCAAAACTCTTATCATATATAGTACTAGCTGAATGCAGAGAAATTCTATGTTCTGATACAATAATGTTTTCCTTTGTCTGTTTTCATGTGTCTCAGTGTTTGGTTTTTGGCTTTGTGCAGCTTAATGAAGGTCCCAACAAGACGGAGACTCGGTTGGTCGGTGATTCTGAGAAGCCAAGGAACCGAAGAAGCACAACAAACCATAGGGTGCAGCAAGCAGTTAAAAACGGTTCAGGTGCTTTAAAAAAGTCTCTTGTTTCAGTTTCTTGGCGTGTGCCTCACAACAACAACAACAACAAGAAACCTCGTCAGAAACATCCTGGTTTTGACTTGGACTATTCTCCACCCAAGACACACCCTCCTCATCACAACTGAGCCACAATAAATGGAAGAATAATGTGAAGCCCTGACCAACATTGAAGAGAAAAATATTCAGCATGGAAGACAGGGTCACATTATAGTTGAAATCTATAGCATATATGTATCACTGCAGAAACTTAATAACTGTTATGTGCTATGACTTTAAGGTACACTGAGTGTTCCCTTTTCCTTTCTTTCTAATTTTATAAATATGAAATGTACATCAGACATATTTCTTGCTACATGCATATATATATAGATATATATATATATATCTCCTGTGTCAGGTGTATATATATATATTTAGAATTTCAGATTTCATATATTATTATAAGAAGAATTACTCATGACTATACTTTATATATCCTTCTAGGTGTGATCATTGACTATTAGCACCATTATATCCTATCTATAAGTCCTCTTACCGTTGTAATGAAGAGTTATTCTCTCTCTTTATTTGTCTCTGAGATATGCTGATATAGTATGCATATATAACATGGTTTTGTAAAAGGGTCCACCACCATGAATGTAACTTATAAGTTTCTTGATTACCCTTTATTATGATTATAGTTGTGGTCGCCTGCAATTTTTGTATAATATATGTAAGGTTGGTGATTCAACTTCAACATATTCTCTTTGTTTTTTCTTCTTACAGTTACTAATGATTTTGATGCAGTATAATATGGTGATATCGGAAATGATACTGATATTTAAGTGGTTAATACAATATCAGAACTTCTTTTCTTTTTTGAAGAAAATATATATATATAACACTTGAACTTGAAAAGTCAACAAATGCATTGATTTCTCCATGGTCCAAGAAGTTGGATGAAGAGGTTCTGATAAAATGCTATTTCACTTCACATCAACCTTTTCATAGACTCTAAAGGTGTTTGTATTTTTACATTTGCCATTTTTAAAACACAATCATGTTTTAATTATAGAGCATTAATTCTTTTTACCCATTCTTTTATGATTAATTAAACATATCATGTGTTCATATTTGTAGAAATAGTTCATTTACCAAAAAATTTTGTACTCGATATATATACAAAACTAGTAGCATAAAAAAGAGCCCTAAAACTAAAAGAAAATTAACTTAATTGCCTTGATATCATTCTTCATTAATACGTAAGTGTTCAACATGTTCCTTAGATCTTCATATATAGTTTGAAATCTTGTAATATATGTATTCATTTTTTCCTTCTTTTATTTTTCATACAATTGATGCATTGAAAGTTACAATGTGGTACGTACTTACATCATTGTCATGTGATGTGGTTGCAATTTTTTTCTTCATCTTATAAAATGAAACAAGTAACTGCAAGTTGATTCTAAGAAGTTGGTAGTTGGTGTTCTTAAATGAGGGAAAACGAAAGCAATAGCAACTGGTCCAACAAATCTTCCTTCCCACATGGTTTTTATATTTTTTTCCCACTTTTTTTTCTCTTTGTCCATTTCTTATTTTGCCTTATAAACACATTACGTTTCTCTCTGTGTGTGTATATTTACAAATATATATTCTATGAACAGTGAAATAAGAAAAAGAAGAAAAAAAATTATCCCAAACCAAAATATTCTATGATATAGCATTCATTGATTTTGTTTAAAGTTTATTACTTGAAAAGGCTATATAACTCTACAAGCATTAAATTAAATATTTATGTAACTGTACCATAGTAAGAATGTATTGGGATTGGAACCTAACAAAACAAGAACCAACGGCAATGAATAATTTATGTAACTGAAATCTTTAATTTTCATGAATCATGACATGACATGACACTTTCATATTATAAACTAACTAAAAATTATTTTATGGATTATCAAATTAAAAGGTTTTTAATTAATTATAATTTATATTAGAGTAATAATATTTTAGAATATTTAAATAAAAAATCAATTTTTAATCTATTATTTGGACAAACGGACATGTGGGTCAAAATTTATGAGATTTACAAAGTTATAGTTAATTACACGAATTTTCGACATAAAAAAAATGTATTTTCATACATACGTATAACTCAATATTTATAAGCCAATTGGTCCCATAGCAATACAAATTAGAGGAACGAAATTGTCTTCATTGAGGTCCTTTTAAATAAATGAAAAAAAATATTTAGTTATAAAAAAAATCCTAAAATAAAATATGTTTCCAAAAGTAAAGAATGTATTCATATTTTTTGTTTGACTGACAAAAAATAAATAAAAGAGACAAGTAATTGAACCTAAATTAATAAAAAAATATCAGTGGGGTACACGAAAGTGGCATTCATGACTTTGTAACCCTGCATATGCATGAACTTTTCAATGGAACAACACTTTATTTTGACCAGTCTATTTAATATTTAAATAATGTATAATAAAAGTTTCAGAAGAATTTAACTCTTTTTTATTTATTTAAAGATTATTCATTTACAAAAAAAAAAAATCCTCCTTTTGGAATTACAATTTACTCCTTTTAGAAATTAATCAGTCGAAATTGATTCTATTTAATATTAACATTTTTTTTAAGAACATTTTTCTCTCTCTACAACATATAATGTTATCAATCTCTATTATAAACTTTCAGTAAAAATATAAAACAAAAAAAAAATGTTAGAGTAAAGCTCCAAACTTAGTAAACAAGGATTAAGGGGTTCTAAAACTTTATTTCATCTTACAAAGTTTTTAAATTCAGAAACGTTTTATTTCTCAAAACGTATATTTTCTTTTCGGAAATCAATATTGTTCAAGTTAATAAACAAGATTATTATAAATAATAGCAAAATTTCTCTTTTCATTAAAGACATTAACATGTGGTTGACTTAAGTAAAATTGGATATTACATTTCTTTAAGTAAAGTTTGTATATATATATCACGAATTAAAAAAGCATGATTAGAAAGATGATTATACTAGAAACAATAAATAAAATATTTTGATAAAGATTAGTGAATGATGAAATCGAAACATACTAGGTAAAAAGTAAGAAAAATGTCACACTAACTTGTGCATGAAAACAAGGTTGTAACAAATAGAAGTTGTTTGTTTATTGGTTTAGTGCAAAGTAACCAAAGCCAGGGTGTTCTGCACCAAACAAGGGACACGAGATGCAACAGTTCCAAGTATGTCTCCTATGGAAGCTGATATTCAACTTTGATGGAATATATAATCTCAATAAAGACAAATTTTGGGATTGAGAAAAGGGAAACTAAAACCAGTTTCTTAGAAGTGGCACAAGCAACAACACACATTCTATTCTAGTATTTTTCAAGAAGGCAACAACAACAAGAAGGCACATTAATTCCCAACAATGTTATGGAAAATTGCAGAACTTGCTCACTAAACTATGTTGTTAATATGCCACCAGACAACCCTTTGAAGTGTTCTTGTCTCTCTCAACCTCATGGCTACTCCTAGCTCACTTTCATTCATACATGTTTGATGAATCCCTAGGACAAATCCCGTCTCATATACTTCAATATTCTCTCTCATGTGCGTCCCATTTTTCTGCCTCTCAATATGAACACAACATACAACAACCCCTTTATGTGCATGTCTCTTCTTTCATAGATTGCATGTTTAATACCTCATATTATGTGTCTCTTCTTTCAGGATGCATTAAAAAATTTTGGGAATAAAAATGTCAGTTTAAGTCTCTCACATTGATAATCTTACACTGAATAAAGATTAGAAAGTTAAACATCTTATAAGAAAGAAAATTCAGCTTTAAAACTCTGGATTGGATCGAAAGTGATGTTAAATTTTTTGTATAAGTTGATTCAAGTTTTATTTGTATTTCTTGGATAAATCTGTCTTCAAAATACCCATGAAATAATATTTTATGTCAAAAGGTTAATTTTTTAAATAGATTTAAATATATTATTAGAAGACTGGTCTTTAACTATATATATAAAAAAGTACTTGCCAACGATGTTGTTTTGGTAACCATAAAGTCTTGATATATGCATGAGGTCAATAGAAAACCTGAATATACATATAGGGAATATAATTAATACAAACACAATTTTATTGCTTGTGAAAAGATACTCAACTTATGTGGAAGGTAGATAAGTGATATCCAATAAGAATCTTTAGCACTTCTTAAATATTGGTGAGAGTTGTCACTTGAAAGGTTATCATTATTACCAAACAAGAAAAAATATCATATTAGTAACCAATTTTAGTGACAAAATAAAAAATTATTAATTATTAAAATAGTCACTGTTATGAATAAAAATTATAATTGGTCTCTAAAATTTAACTACCAAAGTTTCGGCTACCAAAAAAATTAGTTTATAAATTGGTCACTAAACATTAGCTACCAAATAAATTAGTTTCTAAATTAGTCTCTAGTTAATTAGTAACTAATTTAGTAACAGATTATAATTTTTTATTTATAATAATGACTATTTTAGTAATCAATAACTTTTTATTTTATAAATTGATATTTAAATTCATGTTAACTATTTTTCATGTTATTTAATAAATAAATATTTATGTCAATTTCAAGTTAGTGTTGATTAGAACAACATTCTAAAGTCATCTTAGTGTTGGATGTAATAGTTGGCTAAACTGACTTTACGACAACATGAACTATTTTGAACATTTTAATAAGTAATAAAAATATTTATGTTAGTGTTAGACTATTGTTTCTGACTCTAACTAAAATTATTTAATTAAAAATTAATTTAAAAACTAATCATGACTTAGTGTTAGTTAAGCTGACTCTACTAGTGTTTGTCTTTAAAAGTCAACTCCGTAACTTAATTAGTTTTTATGCTTTTTGGAGTATTTTATTTATGCGATGCAAGATCAAAGATAACTTTTATTTAGCGTGGACTTTTCTTTATTTGCATTAGCATGTAGTTTTTCTTATGATAAATAATCAGTGCATGAGTAACTTATCTAGAGATTGGTTTGAGGATAAATTCATTGATAAATTGGTTTGCAAGTATAAATTTCACAAATTAGTATATAGATAAGGATGATAACAAAGTAGGATAGGAGCAAGATTGATTATATCATCCCAACTCTCAAATTAAAAGTTCACCCCATCTCGGATTCAACGAGTACAAAAGTTTTCCCTCATCTTCATCTCATCGGGGAATAAGTATACACATACTCGTGCTCATACCATATTTTTATTGTTTTAAATTTTTAATTAAATATTTTTTTATAAAAATAAAATCTACAATGAAGAAAACATGATGTTATTAAGTATTCAATGTAAACAGAATACACATCTTCATTTTATAAATATCATATAAAAATAAATTATCATTATATAAATATCATATAAACAAAGTAATTATAATTATATAAGAGTACGAGGACTGCGATAAAGACACATGCGTGCGCACACATACACGCGCACATGCACACGCACATAAAATCTACAATGAAAAAAACATGATGTTGTTAAGTATTCAATGTAAAAAGAATAAATATCTTCATTTTATAAATATCACATAAAAAGAAATTATCATTATATAAATATTATATAAACAAAGAAATTATAATTGTATAAAATATTGTATAAGAGTACGAGGACTGCGATAAAGACACACACACACACACACATGGGCACACACACACACGCATGCACACACACACACACCCACACACGCGCACACGCACACGTGCATGCACACACACACACACACATAACTATCTTCACTTCCCTTCACAACACATAAATCAAGGATTTTTGTCAAGTTAAATGTACCAAGTTCAGAATCAAATTATAGCATTATAACTAAAGCTAAAAATCAATGTTGCACATAGAGAAAGAACAATGCCATTGGCTTGGAAAATATTTCAGCACAATAGGAACACCAACACTACCATAGGCTTGGAAAATCTCTTAAATCAACCATCAAGTTAAAACATTGCACTTATGATTAATATGTCTTTTGCAAGGCCTATAACACTACAAAAATATGTAATTTTATAACACTAATTAGTATGGATTTAATAATTGGGGTTATAATAACCTCTATTAAGAAATATAGTGGAGGTTTTAAAAACCTTTCCTAAGTGCCAAGGGGTTTTAAAGAAACCCAGATAAAATTTAGATCCCACCTTAGTTCTTTTCATTTTCTTTTTTTTTTTGTAATTTTTAAAATTTGTAATTAAAGTATTCAGACTTTCTCTTGTTCTTTCTCGGGATGTTAGGAGGAAGAAGAAGAAGCTTTTGCATGCCTCCACCGTTCTCCCTCTGAGTTTGAAGTTCAAGGTAATAATGTTATCCCTGCATCCAATTTTGTCTTTCTACTTTTAATCGTTCTTTCTCTTATTTCATCTATCTATTTTCAATTTCGATTTCCTTTTTGTTTTTGTTTCTTTGCTTCACTGCATTCGATTTTGTTTCCCTACATCACTGTGTTCAATTTTGTTTCACTACGTTCGATTTCAATTTCGTTTTTCTCTTTCAATTTCATCTTTCTTACTCATGCCCTAACTCATGTCCTATTTGATTTTGTTTGCTCTATTATGGGGTTGTTGTGAAGATTTCATCAATAAGAGTATACTATGCACAAACCTCTGAGTATAATGGAATGATCTAGTTAAGTTCCGCTGTAACATCTCGTCTGGATATTACGGATTTAAATAAATAAAGTAATTAAAATGAATAACAAAACATAAATACATCGCATTTATGAATAAACCTCATTCCCCAAAAGTGCGGGGAATTTAAAACTTTTATTACCGTATAAATAAACATTGTTCCATAGTTCATAAAGTGAAACAATATTCAAATATCTCTCAACTCCACTCAGCTGTTAAGACTCAATTCATGCATTTGCACACCCCCAGAGTACACTTTTTCAATGAATATTATATCACCAAAATTTGCTTCTACTAGTATAAGCCCTCTTATCCTATCACACTAGTTAGTTGCTTTATTTAAAATTAGATAATAATTCACCAACAACCAAATACAACTTATATTCATTATATATCATACCCTGACCGTATTATGAGTATTCCATCCATTAAGCCCTCACAAGCATGTGACCCTATCTTGATACTTAACCTGATTAAACTATACCAACCACTTCTACATTTGTATTTCAGCAATAAACCCTTGTATGACAGATTTATTTTCCTATCTACCCTATAGTTCAAATATTATATCTCAACCACACTTTACTCTCCTCTCTTCTAGGTATCCAATTCATATCTTTCCATTAATTTCTTCACACCTCTTCATGTCCACGAACTATCTACGAACTATCACAACAATCAGTCTGAACCAACCCAACCAAAACCCCAGAACGCCACTGGTGCAACGCTGCCGCCTGGCGGTATATCAGACCTGGAAAATAAACTCGTTTCTGTTACGCCTATCAACATTTCCGTTCACTCCTTTATCGCTTCTCTCGTCCATTCTCTCTCTTCTTGGCACAAGAAATCCAACAATGCAGTCCTCCAATTCAATACTAATTATAACATTTCCGTTCACTCCTTTATCGCTTCTCTCGTCCATTCTCTCTCTTCTTGGCACAAATCCGTTCACTCCTTTATCGCTTCTCTCGTCCATTCTCTCTCTTCTTGGCACAAGAAATCCAACAATGCAGTCCTCCAATTCAATACTAATTATATCCAGCAAGAATCACAAACAATTACTGTACCCCAATTCCCGACCCACTACCATTATTATTCAACAACATGAACATACATGTAAAAATATAAAAATCATGCAATTAACACATAAACGTCAAACATAGGACTCGAACCCAAGTCCTCTCACATAAGAGAAGCACTCTCAACCACTTGAGCTAGTACTTTTCCACATCATACAAGTTAGAATTAATTACCATAATTGCTCTCTCTACCTGCATTTATTAATTAATTACTTATTTAATTAATTAAATTCCATGAGTCTTACATTTTCCCCTCCTTTAAAATTTTTTGTCCTCGAAAAAGAGAACTTACCAGGGAATAGGTGAGGATATGACCTCCTCATGACATCTTCCATCTCCCACGTCATCTCCTGGGTAACCTCGTCCCAGAGAACCTTCACTGTTCTGATCTCTTTCCCTCTGAATTGTTTGACTTGAGAATCCAAGATTCTCACTAGTCCAACTCCGATCGTCAAATCCTCTCGTATCTGGACATCCTCCTCCTCCAGCACATGAGTAGGATGCGATATGTACTTCCTCAGCTGCGATATATGGAAGACATTATGTAGGTTTGCCAAATGTGGTGGTAGAGCAATCTCGTATGCTGGAGGTCCAATCCTCCTCGTGATCTAGTATGGGCCGATGAATCGAGGAGTCAACTTCCTCGATTTAAGTGTTCTCCCAATGCCTGCTGTAGGAGTCACCCGGAGAAATACGTGATCACCAGCCTAAAATTCAAGCGGCCTCCTCCTCTTGTCTGCATAAGATTTCTGCCGACTCTGAGTTGCACGCATGCGATCCTGTATCATCTTCACCTTCTCCTTCTTGGTGCTCTGCTTTTGATTTGTTGTAAATGTGTTTATATTAACTTAGGTGTTGACAAACTTCCATACATATTTTACACTTAGTCAACCAATAAATATAACAAATGATCTATAAATATTAACTTTTACCATTTCAAAAAGAGAGAGAAAACTCATTTAACATAAGAAATTAATAATAAAAGATATTTACTACAAAAATTAAGTTATTAATAAAATTAATATAATTTGTTCTCTATTTTGTTTGTCATAATTCTTTTATTCATTAAAAATATATAGACTTTATTAAGGAGCATCGGCTATTCTTTTAATAAGAAACAAAATATCACATATGGACATATGTTACGAGTCAATAAGAAAAGTTATAGTGGGAGTTGCCCCTCGACCTTCAAACAGAGATCCATCATGAGAGGATGGAGGACAAACTCCTAGGCAATCTCACATCCTTAAAATAGTGTTGCATTGGAATGTGGAGACTTTATAATTTCCAAAAACTATTTTCTTTTGGAGTGACAGAAAAGGAGGTCCATTTAGTTTGAAGGGAGGTGCATTCAGCATTTATCCATGGTTACCCATACATAGCGTACGAACTCTCCCAAGATACTTTAAGACGTAAAAAACGAAAAGAAGTTATAAATACGAACTCGAAATATTGCCGCCTAAATGATATAGCATTTCAAATACTCGTCGTCTCTTTCAAATCCGAAGCTCCCAGATCAAAACGAAACGTTCCGTAACGCTCATTCACCGACTCACTTTGCATAGTTCGATTTGCGTGTGTGTGAGAGAGAGCGATGAACGGGAACAAAGCTGGGGCATCGCTAGATTCCTTGATGTCTTCCTTCAACGCTCGAATAACGCAGCTTCAGGAGCTTGTCATTGCACGGAACAGTGAGTTTCCGTCAATTCATTTCAATGTTATTACACCTATTTCTGTTTCCATTAACCGAAGAGTTTTGTTCGCGCATGAATTTACAGTGTACCCCGCGAGCAGTATCGCGGATCTGTCGGCGGTGGATGCGGCGGTGAGCGCAATGGAGCTTCAGGTGAAGGCCATCAAGGACCGGTTGCGCGAAGAGACACAAGCCATTCCCAAAACCAAGGCACTCTCATCACACTCTTCTTTTATTGTTTCGATGAGTGCTGTTTTTATTTATTTTTTATTTAATTATTTTTCTTTGAATTAGTGACTTCTTTAACATTGACACCTAAATTGAAATTAAACCTTATGCTATGGAAAGAAGTAAACAAACTATTGTATTTGTATAGCTCTGTTGTTTTCCCTACTATAATTGTTTAGGTGATTAAAATGTTAATTTTCGAGCGATGTCCCTTGAATTTGTTATTTTGGCCTTATTGCAGAAACTAATTGATGCATCACTGCGACAGCAAAGGAAACTGCAGAATATGTCTCTTCATGTTCCCTCCCAAGTGGCCGATAGAGTGACAGTGTCACACTTAGAAACTAGTAGATGGTAATGTGTATGTGCGTGTCTTTCTCTATATATATTTATAAACTTTAATCTGTTATGTGTTTTGTGTAATGAAATTTGAGACGATATTATCTCTGTTTGTACATATACACCTAATTGTTGTTAGTGCTGTTCTTCAGTTTGTTTCCTGAATTTTCTGGACAAGACTCTGGATCATTTGAGGCCTTGAAACTTGACGAGGAGCCTGCTGCAGTACCTAAGGTAAGTGAGATTTTAGACTTTTAATGCAAATATAATTTTATTTCACGCCTAATGTGGTCTCTGTCCCCCTAATTTCAAGATACAAATCCTATTGATAGAACTGATGTTGGAAAAGAATGGAAAGACAGCTAGAATTTTATTGCTCTCCTTAATTTCAATCCCGTACCAAGGTAGTAGGGGATAAAGCCATGAAATAGAAAGAACTTCAGTGCACACACAATACAACTGAGGTTATTGGAGAGAACCTCACTCTCCACAATCCTTCTTTTTCTATCATTCTCCAAAAAAAGTCCCTCGTCTTACTCTCCTAGAACTATTTATAATAGTCAGTTACAACTGTTCAAATACAACTGTACTAACTACCTTACCTTTTCCTTCTCTTTTACACTATATGGAACCAATTAATACCTCCACCATGAAGGTGAAATTCGGAAAACTCCTTATTAATGCGGGTAGCCGATTTCCAACCATTCTCAGCTTTTAGAAGATGTTTCCACTTGAGAAGAACCTCTAATTTCCCTTGAGTATTAGTCCAGGTGTCCAAAAGTTGTTTTCGAGTCACTTCAAGAATACAGTCTTCAAAATGCATTGACTAGATTTGGCTGGTTGTAATAGTTTAAGAAGAGATACATGAAAGATTGGATGGATACGACTGTGTTCAAGGAGCAACAACTTATGGGCAATCTGTCCAATGCGTTCCACAACTGTGTAGGGTCCATAAAATCTTGGACCGAGCTTTTCATTAGGCCTCCTTGTGGGGGACCGAAGTCAATATGGCTGTAATTTTAAATAAATTCAATCTCCTACTTGATACTCCACCCTTGTGTTTATTAGCTTGTACCCGATTATGATATTTGTGCTTTTCACAAATTTGTCTTCAGTTTCTTCAATATTTCATCTCGTTGATCTACAGTTGATTCACACTTTCCACTCTAGATGTTGGTGCCCTTCAAAAATAACCCATAGAGTGCCTTAAAAGAGTCATTTTGTTGAGGCACTATAGTTTGTTTTAAACTAGAATTCTGCCTAGGGTAACCACTGTGGCTATTTCCTAGGTATAGATCCTATCATAAACGTAAATAAGTTTCAAGCAGCAATTGACAACTTCTGTTTGACCATCTGATTAAGGATGGTAAGCTGTGTTGTACATTAACTCCGTCCCAGTTTGTTTAAACAACCCCATTCAAAAATACTCTGAAAGACTTGGTCTCAGTCAAAGACTATAGTAGAAGTAAATTCATGCAGTTTTACAACTTCTCAACATACAATTGAACCACATCTGCTGCAATATAGGAATGCACAAGTGCAAGAAAAGTACATATTTAGTAAATCTGTCTACCACTACCGAAATAGTATCCTTACCCTTTACCTTTGGTAATCCTGCAATGAAATCCATTGATATATTTGACCAAACTTGTGTGGGAATTGGTAATGGCTACAGAAAACCTGTGGGAGCCAAAGTCTCATTCTTGTTTTGTTGGCAAATTTCATACTGCACCACAAATTCCTTGGTATCTGTCTGCATTCTCTCCCAATATAGAACTCTTGCTATCCTTTCACAAGTTTTGAAATAACCGCTATGCCCCCCTTCAAAGGGAGACTCATGCAACTCTCTTATGATATTAGAGATTCAAGGAAATTGTCATGGCAACACCAATTTTCCCTGATAATATAATCTTTCCCTTTTCAACTTATATTTAATATGAGCTTTGGAATTAACCTGCAAACCCTGCATCCAAAAACTTAATTTGGCGTCCTTTTGAACTTTCGTTTTCCAATCCTCCCATATGTTAGGTTGCAAGATAGACATGGCTGAAAATAATACCTTCCGAGATAATGTATTTGCAGCCTTATTTTCCTTTCCAGGTCTATATTGTATCTCAAAATCAAACCAGACAAATTTTGAAGTCAACTTGAATTGCTCCTCAGTCAGTACCCGCTGTTCAGTACGGAATCTCAAGCTCTTATCGGTATCAATAATAAAATGGCTACCAATCAAGTAATGTTTCCATTTCTGCACGCATTGATAGACTTATTTTGTCCCCTTTCTTATCAGGCTTGACTCCAAAAAGCCAGAGGTCTGCTCTCTTGCAACAACACAACACCTAATCCCTTATTGGGTGCATTTGTTTCAACAGTAAAAGATTTAGAAAAGCTAGGGACTGCTAAAATTGGTAATTTAGAAACAGCCCTTTAGAGAGTATTAAAAGGTTGTTGTGCCTCTTCATTCCATCAAAACCCTTCTTTTTCTAACAATTGTGATAGGGGTTTTACGATTTTGCCATACCCTTGCACAAATCGTCTATAGTATACTGTTAACCCCAAGAATCCTCTCAAACCATTAACATCTTTAGAAATAGGTCACTTCCACATTGCTTCCACTTTTTTGGGATTATCTGATATTCCTTGACTTGACATGACTTGAGATAGTATGACCCAATTACTCCAAACTAGGCTGACCAAAACTGCACTTCTTTATATTGATCTTCAATTGGTTTCCTTGAAGCACCATTAGCACTTTTATCAAATGTTGATCATGAATTTTGAAAGAAGGACTATAAACCAAAATATCATAAAAAAATACCAACACAAACTTTCTTAAGAAAGGCTTGAGTATCTCATTCATAAGTGACTGAAATGTGTGGCATGACTAAGAATTTGTAATAACCATCATGAGTCCTAAATGCAGTTTTCTTGACATTCTCTTCCCTCGTGGGGATTTGGTGGTATCCAGATTTAAATCCAACTTGGAAAATATTGCTTCTTCTGTCAATTCGCTTAACAATTCCTCTATGATTGGAATTGGAAACTTGTTAGGCATAGTTATTTTGTTAAGGGCTTGTAGTCCACACAAAATGTCCATCCACCATTTTTTTTTTCTTTATCAAAAATAATAGGGCTTGAATAAGGGTTGATGCTGTGTCTGATGATTCCAACCTTAAGCATGTCGTTGACCAACAGCTCAATCTCATTTTTTGATAATGAGAATATTTATAGGCTCTGAGATTTGGAATGGAAACTCCCTCTTTTAAGTGGGTAGCATGGTCATGTTTTCGGCTTGGGGTAGTCAAGTTGGATCTTGGAAAATGTCAGTATGCAATTCCAGAACTTTTACTATCTCAAATTGATGGCTCGTTGCATCCTTTTCTGGTTCCCATTCTATCAAATTTCTTGTACCTTCTTGTTTCAATTCATTCACCATTATTTTTAATGAAGTTTCGGTTTTGGAGAGAGTGGGATCTCCTATCGAGATTTGTTCCGATTAACCCTTTCCAATAGTTAACCCAATTTCCCAAAATCAGCCTTAACCTCCCCCAAACTTGCCAACCATTCCAAATCCAAGACGATAAATTAACACCTCCCAAATAAAAAATGAAAACTTTTTGTTGAATTTTCAATCCTTGTAACTCTAAGACAAAACCATGAGTCTTCCCTTGGCAATGTTCATCTCCCACATCTACCACATACGGAGTTTATTCTTGCTCAAACCCACAACTTAATAATAATTCTTTGGAAATGAAATTGTGGGATACTCCGCAATTTAACAAAACCACCACCCTCTCATTCCAAATTCTTTCCCGGACCTTCCAAGACTTCTTGGTGGTAAGATCAGCTATAGTAAACATAGACAGCTGCAGACTTGCTCTAGTCCCCCATCTTCATCTTTTTTTTCATCTTGCCATCGTGAATTTCATCACATCCGAGACCATGTGTAATTGTTTATTTCTACAGACATGGTTAGGTCTAAACTTCTCATCACATTTGAAACACAATCCTTTCTTGATGCTATCTTGCATCTCTTCATCAAATAATTTCTTGAAAGTAGCTCGACGGTTGTATTCCTCCTTGACTACTATTCACGTTACTAGTTATCTCCGTTGTTTTCCCTTTTCTTCTGCCATAATTAATGATTGTTGTATTTCCTCCTTGACTACTATTCACGTTACTTGTGAGACCCCTTTTCTATTTTAAACTCTGTCCTAAAGAGGGGTTGGACCTAGCCATTTAAGGGTCCAAGTTCAGCCCACTTTGGACTCCCAAGACCCCCTCACAGTCACTTACCCTTCATTCTGCTACTTTTACAGAAAACAGTCCTCTCTGTGTCTCTTGTGCTGAAGCAGAAAGCTCTGCTAGGGCTTGAACAAGTTCCTTGATTTCCATAGTTGAAACCCCTTTCTACCACGTAAGTTGATTCTTTCCCTTGTTTCCTTTTATTTTCAGCTCCTAAGTTCTGGTCCTACCTTAATCTCTATCAAATCTGAGTTCTTTCTCGTGCTCGTGGGTTTGTTTTCAGCTCATTAAGTTGTTCTTGGTCCTGGTTCTCTTCCACCAAGAGTCCTTTAAGAACGTTTAGCTCCATTTGAGGTAAGGGAAGCTAGAGTTTATGTTTTTTTTAAAGTTATTCTACTTTCTATATAGGCATCAAATTTATGTGACAGAAAGCACCTTGTATTTTAACTGTTGCTGGACAAGGTGCATCATTTCTATACTTTTATTTGTATAGTATCTAACTGTATTTAATATTTATCCTTTTAAGGGTATGTCGTTTTCTGTACACAATTTCTTTGGTTGAAATTTTAGATGTTGATTGTTGCCCGCATTGGATCATTGACATTAGATACTTTTATTTATTTGTTGAGATTTTATTCGTGAAAATAGTTTCCCTTTGGTCTCACTCTCTGAAGACTTGGGTTTATGTTGAAGTATGAACTAAGTAGAATTGTTTTTTTTAAAACATTTGTGGGTTGATATCTTGTTTAAATTATTCTTTTATTGAAAATTTCCCCTGTACAGGATTTGTAGAAAATAATTTAAGGTGTTGATGCTTACATTAAAAATGGCATGTCTCGGATTTGTAGAAAATAATTTAAGGTGTTGATGCTTACATTAAAAATGGCATGTCCCTTGACAATTTTCATATTACATCGAGTACATTTTATGTTTTGTAAAAATTAAAAATCTAGATAAAAGTATAAATGTGAGGCGTATTCCCTTCTGGGTAAATTATATTTTGGTTAAATAATTTTTAAATTATTATAGATGTAACTATTTTCACCAGAGTAAACTAGTTTAATGAGAACAGAATACACTGTTATAAAAGGCATTATTTTGTTGCAAGTGTTATCATGAATCCATACATGTATTGATTTTCAGACCTATTACTTTTTCCTTCATCTTATAATTAGTAATGTCTTTCCTCTCCTAGTAAAGGTAAAAAAAAATTAAATAATAAATAATAAATATTCTTTTAGTTTTCTGATGTAATTTTAATCATTTTGTTACATTTTAGAATACCAATATCTTTGATCCTTGTATAAGAATAAATGACAGTAATTTTTATTCAGTGTTATTGATATCGGATAACGGAAAATATCGGCGACTCCAAAAACCTTTATAAAGTTATAACGGAAACCATAACGGGTTATGGCGGAAGTATTGCGATAAAAAAAAATAATAGAGAATGAAGAAAGTTTTGCATATAGACTAGGTTAAATATATGTTTAATCATTGTTGTTTAATATCGGCCATGGCGCCGATATGGCGGAAACCGGTAGCGGTTTTCCGGCCAGCCGCCATAACAAGGCGGGGGCGAATCGGAATTTTTGTGGCGGCTCATGGCGGCCGCTTTGTGCGTG
>Ga0214542_1007219_pt1 | contig 19505 bp, 24 predicted proteins | sample CNSS1metaG_FD_160096 | JGI IMG/M metagenome (GOLD analysis project Ga0214542, IMG submission 160096) | Root nodule microbial communities from cowpea collected in UCLA plant growth center, Los Angeles, California, USA - CNSS1 | ecosystem: Host-associated > Plants > Roots > Nodule | place: USA...
TGCTTATTGGTGATCTTGGAGGTATTGACGTGTGTAGGACAATGACCTTTATGTCTGACCAACAAAAGGTATGTTTAATATATGTTCAATTTATTAATTTTTGTTTAATGTTGTAAGTACTAATAATTTTATCATTGCACAAAGATTAGTGCCTGCCATTCAGGACCTATTACCCAATGCTGAGCACAGGTTTTGCATGAGGCATCAGTATGCAAATTTCAGAAAAAGATTCTCTAGCCAAAAATTAAAGATACTCATGTGGAAGGCTGCTAGGAGCACACACCTAGCAATTTGGGAAAGATTGATGTTAACAATTAAATAGTTAAATATTGATGCTTACAGATACCTTATTGTTATACCTCCAAGGTATCTCTACTGTACAAATACCTGATTTCTGTACAAATACCTGATATCAATACTGACGCTATTATTTATGCAGGTTCTGGTCCAAGTCTAGATTTAGTGGTCGAGCCATATGCGACACAATTGTCAACAATATGAGTGAAGCTTTTAATAGTGTCATAGTGGATGCAAGAGGCAAACCCATAATCACCATGCTCGAGGAAATCAGAGTTTATTTAATGGAAAGGTGGGTCACCAAGAGAAAAAAGGTTACAACTTTTGAAGGAAACATTTGCCCAAAGGTCCTTGACAGACTACGTAAGGAAAATGAGTTAACCAAATATTGGATCCCAAGGTTAGGTTTTTGTCTTTTTTTAACACAATCAACTTATTCGTGTACTGATATGTGTAATGATATTTGCAGCTGGTCAGGAGAAAAGATATTTGAAGTGAGGCACATATCCATGGTTGGAGATAAGTACACAGTGAATGTGGATGCTCAACATTGCAGCTGTAGGAAATGGCTTCTAACTGTTATCCCTTGCTGCCATGCTATTGCAGCAATGAATTTCATCAATGTCAATGTTGAGGACTTCATACCAATCTGTTTCAGGAGATCCACCTATGAAGAAATATATCAATCCATCATCTTTCCAGTCAATGGTGAAGTCTTATGGGAAAGAACTCCCTACCCTGACGTCCATCCACCACATAAGAGAATCTTACCAGGAAGACCTAAGAAAAAAATAAGGTTGGAAGAGTGGGAGTTGAAAAAGAATAACACACAAATCAGCAAAGGAGGTCATAGAAAAAAATGTAGCATATGCCGTCAGATTGGACATAACAGGAACAATTGCCCAGATAAGCCTGTGGATGAGCATACTGCAACACCTACTGAGACTACACCAGATGCCCAAACTGCTGAGAATGCACCAACTGCTGAAACTCAAACAACTCAACCACCAAGGAATGAAGTGGAGAGTCAAGCAACACCACTACCAACACCAGAAGAACCATCTCAGCAGTTTAGGATGAAATTACAGATTAGGAGGAGACCATGATAGCAGCTACAAACATCTTAGTTATTTTTTAGAATTTCTGATGTAGAATTCATTATTGATGTACTACATTTTGACTTTCCTTAAACTTCGTTCAGTTTCACTTTTGCCAAACATTGATGTAGTGCATTTTGATGAGGATGAATTAATGTTATGAATTTAACTTCTTCCAGACTTATATCAATTTAATTTTTCCCAAACTTAAATCAATTTCACTTACTTCAATGCTCAGATTAAGATGTCATTTTGAACATGTTGGGACTAATATCAACATAATCAAACTAATTCATTTCTTCATTTAACAATAGTACAAAACAGATTGGACTTTAAAAGATTACACACAATAACAGTACGAATAATACAATAACAACTCAAGTGAACTATTACTAATTGCAGCCTCTTCTCAGCAACCTTCAATGACTTCTCCAAATCATTAATCTGCCTCATTTGTGTCATGATGATGACATCCTTTTCATCAACACCACCATTTCAAAAAGTTACAGCCCACATTATTGGAACCACCACTCTGTAAATCAATAAACCAAAAATTAAAATCAATTTATTATTAACACAAAAATAAAAATAGATTGTACCCAAAATTTTCTACCAATATTCTTTGGAGTTCTTGCCATCCTCAAAGTAGCCATCTCTCTGTAACTACAAATCGGGGTTAATTCGTTTCTCGTTGAACCACCAATAGTGCACGAAGTGATACAACACGGTTGCCTCCAACGATTACAACCAGAGGTAAAGGAAGAAGACTGGGACCGTAACATACCTATATAATGGGATTGTAGGAAGAAGAAGATTGCAGCAATACCAATTGGGAATGGAGGAACAAGATTGTCAAAACTCACCAACTGCCCAAAGATTCCCTACCAAAACCCTAGCTCACTTATTTATCCCCAAATATCTAATTAAGCCACCTGTACAGTACACGTAACACACCCTAATACAAACTGTGCCACCTGTACAATGTTCCGTTAATGATTTAACGGCGTTACAGAAAAGGACCAAATAAAACACGAATTGCAAAAATGAGGACCATTCTAAACATTCGGTAAAAATGAGGATCATTTTAAACATTCTGTGAAAATGAGGACCATTCGCAACAAACACTACGAAAATGAGGACCAAAAAGGTATTTAAGCCAAACATAAATGACCAGGGCTCCATCTTCTTTCTTCACGCGTGGAACCAGGGTTTTCTTCTATGCTCTCATCTGCGACAACCTTTGCCCTCAACATGACCAACGTCGTTGCTCCTCCCCATGGCCGGTTAAGAGCATTGCCGACAAAGTCGCCAACATCGCAAGCACCACCTCCATTTCTTTCTTCTTCTCCCACGAGCAACACCAGGTCTTAGAGCTACGTGATGTACACCACACCGTTGTCGCGCCCTTAACCGCAACCAGAGTCGTAAACGCCAACCCTCGGTTCTTCCTCTAATCAACGTGATTGAAACCTAACCCCATTCGTGCGCAGGTTCCCGAGACGAAGCTACGACTAACCAACGACAATGCCGAAAGAGTTTATTTCTCCTTTTCATCTTTATACTTCTCTTTTCGATTCTCGGCAATTCTTTGTTGTATATGGGTGCTAAAAATTGAGTTTGTTCTATTTTTGATTTTGTGCAGGTGGAAGATGAAGGAGGTGATGATCGAAAGAAACGAAAACAAAGATGGTGGTCAAGAAGGGTTTTTAAAAATGTGGCCACTACCTTTGGTGCTCTATGTGTGTGGGTTATGGTTTGGCAGTTTCTTACAGGTGAAAGGTGCAGGTGATGACAAAGGTGAATCGGCGAATGACATTGGTATTTTTAGAAAAGGATGAAGCAGATGAAGGTATAGTGGTAAGACCTTGTCCATGGTGATTGCGTTGTCCGAGGATGGGTGAATGGAAGTTCACTATTTTGGTTATTTTGTCCAGGTTGGAGATGATTGGAGGAATGAGGGATGATGATGTTGGACGTTGGAGAAGATGAAGAAATGAGGTTGCGGTTTGGTGGTGATGGAAAATGTGGTGGAGTGCGCTCATTGTGTAAGTATTGAAATGGTTGAAATGCCAATAAGAGGGGTTGAATTGGCTAGTTAAAAAATATGTTGATTTTTAAAAGCCTAAAATAATTTTCAATTGAATCAAATCAACCACCAAGTATGGATGCAAACTCTCATGGACCGAACACTTTCAATCGATAAAAATAGAGATAATTCACAATATTAGCAAACCAAGGTGAGGAAAAAGAAGCAGAGAGTGTCAACAAACTTTCATCAGGAAAGTCATCCCGGAACGGTGAAACATCCATCTAATTAGCCAAGGCTTGGGTTCTACCTTCTTCAACAGGTACCTAAGAGTTGCATGGTCACAACAACAGGAGAGTCAAGCAGATAAGATCTAAACTTTTCAAGTGCAAACACAACCGCAAGAAGCTCCTTTTCTGTTGTGGTGTAGTTTGCTTGGGCAACATCCAATGTCTTGGAGGCGTAGTAGATTACCCTCGGCTGCTTGTCAATCCTTTGAGCCAGAACAACCGCAATGCATAATTGGATGCATCGCACATCAGTTCAAACCGGGTTGTGCAATCGGGCGCCTGAATGATCTGAATGGTGGTCAGGGCCTTCTTGAGGCAATAAAAAACCTCTCTGCATTCGTCACTGAAGATGAACTCAACATCGTTTTGCAGCAAGTTGGACAATGGAAGGGCCTTCTTACTGAAGTCCTGGATGAAGCACCTGTAAAACCCTGCATGACCAAGAAAAGAACGAACCTCTCGTACAAAAGAGGGGTAAGGCAATTGTGAAATAATTGAAATCTTGACAGGGTCAACTTCAATGCCCTTACTCAAAATTATGTGCCCAAAACTATGCCTTGTTCTACCATGAAATGACACTTTTCAAAATTGAGAACAAGGTTAGATTGGATGCACCTATTCAAAACTTTGTCCAGTCTGTCTAAACATGCATCAAAGGAGGATCCATACACAGTAAAATCATCCATAAATACCTCTATGCATTTTTCAAGAAAATTACTGAAAATGCTTAGCATGCACCACTGCAATGTGCCAGGGGCATTGCATAGGCCAAAGGGCATCCTCCTATAGGCAAAAGTGCCAAAGGGGCAGGTGAATATGGTTTTCTCTTAGTCCTTAGGTGCAATGTGAATTTGAAAGTAACCAGAAAAACCATCAAGAAAGCAATAGTGGGACTTACCTGCCAAGCGCTCAAGCATTTGATCAATAAAGGGCAGGAGGAGTGGTCTTTCGTAGTTTCTTGATTTAGCCTTCTATAGTCGGTGCAAACTCTCTAATTGTTTTGCACCCATGTTGGAATTAGCTCTTCTTTTTCATTCTTGACTACATTGAGGCCTGTCTTTTTGGGAACAACATGGATAGGGCTGACCCACTGATTGTCTGAAATGGGGTAGGTGATCCCATCTTGTAGAAGCTTGGTCACTTCCTTCTTGATAACATATGAGATGATAGGGTTGAGTCGCCTTTGTGGCTGTCTCACTGGCTTTGCTCCATCTTCCAATAATATTCTATGCATGCATGTTGATGGGCTAATACTAGAAATGTCAGCCAATGTCCATTCAATCACCTTCTTGTGCTTTTTAAGAACATGCAACAACCTCTACTCTTGTTCAACAGTGAGGGAGGTGGAAATGTTGACGGGCAGTTTGTCCTCCTTCTCTAAATAGACATACTTGAGGTTGTTTGATAGGGGTTTCAACTCTAGAGTGCTGGATGGTAGCTAAATATCAGGAACCAGAGGGGAGGGAGAAATGGGTTCCACAACCTGTACCCCAGCATAATAATTAGATGCATATGTACTTCCTGCAACATGGTTAGTGCAATATGATTGTATAACATCAAAGTCAATAGGTACAACACCCAGAGAGTCAAACTCAACAGATTTGACATTATCCACATCATATTCAGTATAAGAATTAGAATCAAGAACATCAATGCATGCAAACTCAGATAACTCAGACACAAATGAATATTTTAATACATGCAAATAGTAGAAATTAGAAATATGTCCATCAACAACATGATCAATGTAAGACCCGAGAAATTTAAATAATTAAATAAATAATTATTTAATAAATGCGGGTAGTAGAAGCCTTTAAGGCATTTAATGCGGAGTGCTATGATGTGGAAAAGTACTAGCTCAAGTGGTTGAGAGTACTTTGATTGTGTGAGAGGACTTGTGTTCAAGTCCTATGTATGCCCATTGTATGTTAATTAATTTATGCATTTTTCTGAGATGAAATTTTCTATTTTAATTATTTATTTAAGTAATATTCCTTAGAGATGTTACAATCAATGATATCAACGTGAAAAACAGAGTGATCTCAAAAAGATGTCATCACACTCCATGGATAAAGTGCCAGCATGGACATCAATCTTGGTTCAAGTTGTCTTTGAAAATGGTCTCCCTAAAATGAATGGCGTAGAACCATGGGAAAATCCCTCTTCCATATCAAGAATGTAAAAATCAGCAGGAAAAATCAGTTCACCAACCCAAACTAAAACATCCTCAATGAAACCGTCAGGGTGTGCAACACTTCTATTTGCCAATTGAATGACCCCAAACTAAAACATCCTCAATGAAACTGGTAGGGTGGGCAACACTTCTATTTGCCAATTGAATGACCACACTTGTTGGTTGCAATGGTCCAAGAGATAGAGAATTGAAAATAGACAAAGGCATGACATTAATCGAAGCACCCAGATCAAGCATAACATTCTCAAACTTATTATTACAATTAATGCAGGGAACACAGAATGTACCTGGGTCTTTACACTTTTCAGGGATTTGAGGAACATATTTACCTATCAATGCAGATACATTTCTCCCCATGTTGATCCTCTCATTTCCCTTCAGCCTCCTCTTGTGCGTGCACAACTCCTTCAAGAATTTTGCATATCTAGGGATCTATTTAATGACATCCAATAGAGGTATGTTCACCTCCACCTTCTTGAATGTTTCTAAGATCTCCATGTCAACCTCTTCCATCTACTTGCTTGGAATGGCTCTTGGAGGGAAAGGAAGAGGTATGAAAGGTGCAACACTAGAGGTGGAAGGTGTAGGAGTCACACCAGATGTGGAAGGATCGACTACATGAGCATCACGTTTTCTTTGAAGTGTGGTGGGGTCGACTTCCTTTTCAGATGCAAGTTGAGCAGTGGGAACTTCAATGTTTTTCCAAGATCTCAATGTGATGGCACTCACATTTCTCGGATTCTTCACCGTTTGTGATGGCAACTTATCAGAATTTCGAGCTTGTGCTTGATTAAGTTGCGTAGCCATCTGCCCCATTTGATTTTTCAAAGTCTGGATTGAGGCTCTAGTTTCCTACTGGAATTGCATATTTTGAAGTGTCATCATTCTGACCAACTCCTCCAATGAAGTAGATAAATAAGTTGCAGGTGCAACAATAGCTGGTGGGGGTACAGGTGGAACAGGAGCAACTTGTGTAGGTGCAACCCTTTGTTGAGGAGGTGACTGCACGTTTTGAAACTGTTGGTTTTGCTGTTGTTGATTGCCTTGGTTTCCCCATCTTAGATTAGGGTGATTCCTCCATCCTGGATTATATCTATTTGTTGACAAATCATGGTTTTTTTTTGTGGTATTGGGGCCTATTGTTGAAAATATTAGTTGCATACGCTTGAAAAGTATTCATAGGTGTAGAAGAAGAAGTAGCCCGTTGTTGCAATGTAGGGCAAGAGTCTGTGAAATGATCAACAAATGTACAAAGGCCATAAACTCTTGCAGCTGGAACTCTCTGATTGGAAGCAAGTCAATTGACTAGTGTGGTAAGAGCATTAATCTTATTCTCCAACTTATTGGTGTATTCGGCTGCCCCTACATCATGAACTCCTCTAACAACTATGGCATCACTCCTTGTGCCAAATTGTTGAGAATTTGAAGCCATATTCTCGCTTATTTGCCTAGCTGCAGCTGGGGTCATGTTACCAAGAGCGCCACCACTTGCGACATCAATCATGTTTCTATCCATATGGTGCAGGCCTTCATAAAAATATTGTAGAAAGAGATGTTCAAAGATTTGAAGGTGGGGGCAACTTGAACAAAGATTCTTGAACCTCTCCCAGTATTCGTGGAGGCTCTCCCCAGATTGCTGCTTAATGCCAGAAATTTCCTTTCTTATGGTTGTTGTCCTTGAAGCAGGGAAGAATTTGGCAACAAACAATCTCTTTAAGTCATCCCAGCTTGTGATGGACCTGGGTGCAAGGTAATACAACCAGTCTTTTGCATTGCCCTCCAACGAATGAGGAAAAGCGTTCAAGTATACATGATCTTCTTGGACATTTGCAGGCTTCATTGTGGAACACATGACATAGAACTACTTCAAGTGTTTGAAACAGGTCCTCACCTGCAAGGCCATGAAACCTTGGCAACAAGTGTATTAATCTAGTTTTTAAAACATAGGGAACTTCCTCCACATGATATTGAATGCATAAATTGTCATAAGTGAACTCTGGTGCAATGAGCTCACTCATTGTCCTCTCATGAGGTGGAGGAGGTTGAGCCATATTATCAGTATGAAAATCAGAATGATAAGAATAAACAGTATGCTCAAAATGCAAAGAATGCACAAAATAAGGAGTGTCAGGAGTATGAGGAGAATCAGGAAAAGTCACATAATATTCAGCATGCAAAGATGGATTCCTAAGATGCCTATGTCCTCTGTGGAAGGTCCTATCAATCTCAGGGTCAATAAGTCGTTATTCACTTGGGTATCCCCTAGTCATGCACCAACATACATTAATTCTAGTGGTATTGGCATAACAAAGGGTAAAATTACAAGTATAATCAAACGAACTCCAAATGACTTGAAAATTGGTACGATTGTCCTTTGAGAGATCAAACAATACCACAAAAAAAATCAGCTCAAAACTCAAAGTGCAAGTATTTTTAAAAAAATTTCAAAAGTGAGAAAAATGAAGAAAAATCACAAAAAACATTGTTGAAAGATAGAAAATGGCATTTTCTGGAGAATCTGAGTTTGATAACTGCGGAGCAAGTTTCAACAAGGTAGGAAATTCAATTCCACCCCAAATGAATATAAAATAACATTGATTCTGATAACCAAAGCAAAAGTTATAGAAGTGGGGAGAAAAAATTTCAAGTCAAAACAAGCACCATAGCTACCAGAACAAAAATCCACAAGTTAAATGCCATAATTGGACATAATTCAACATTATTCACTACTCTAGAATTGACACTATTCGTGTGTCGCGACATTGTTCACTCTACTACACAAACAACACGCACATTATACAAAACACATAGAAACATTATCACAATGAACATATACCAACTCAACCACACTTGAACTACACAAACACCAAAACACTGAACACAAAGACACTGAAAATTTTAGTTCGAACAAAAATTTTGGTCCTCGGCAACGGTGCCAAATTTGATAGAGGTCGTACCCCACCAAATTAAAACAGATTAAATGTAATATTTGAAAGTTGAACCAAGTCGTCTCCCAACGACCAATGTTCTTGTTTAGAGCTTCAATTTCCATATTCAAACACAACACTATAACACAAGGGCAGGGGGTTTGGCAGATTCAATTTCAACACAAAATTTAATTCACAAAATTGCAGAGAAATTTAACAATGATATGAAAACGCAATGATTCCTTGATTCGATTGAAAGTCCACCAATCACAGATCACCAAATTAATTGTTCTATTCGAATTTGCTCTCATGAACCCTAAGTAATCAACTAAGCGAAAATTACCATGGATTCATTATGTCATTAAGCACAACAAGTTTCAGCAGTTAACACCCACAAATTGAAGCAAGTTGTGATCGGACCATAAACATTAACCATGAATACGAGCCATTGATGTGCACACACAAATTTGAGATTAAGCATGCATAAAAAACATGTTTATCATCAAAACGCAACCTGAAAACATATGTAATTCCGAATACAACCCAAAAACGACCAACAATCTCACGGTTTCAATTCAATTTCGTCAAGGAATCAATGCAAAAAGCTTAGCTAGACATGGAAATGGAGCACACAAGCCCTTCAAAATGGGATTCACAAAAATAGGGCATCAAACCCTAACTTACAAATTATTCAAACGCAAATTTTAAGACCAAAAGAGAAATTTAAAGCTTCAATGGAATGAAAAATGTTGTGATATATAAATCTGAAAACCCCATCAATGGGTGTTGTTCCAAGTCAATAAAATCCACAAAATGAGATGCCCAAGCTACCAAATGCATTCAAAACGTAAATCCTGCATTGGGAGCTATCAAATGCGCATGAAAATGGTAAAAACGAGTGCCAAAACATCAAAAACGAAAAGACCACTTCCATGGACACCCACCAAAGCTTGAAAACGTGAAAATGAAGGTTGGAGAAGAAGACATGCGGTTGCCCATACTAAATGACCTAAAATCTCGTGGTCAAATCAACTATGCCACCAGTATTTACAAAAATGTCATTATGCCACTAAGAATTACAAAAATGCCACTACTAGGCCTCAAATGTTGGCTCATTCACTTAGATGACGGGCAATGTTGTGGTAACTCTCTTAAACTGAACATTAATGTCCAAGCTCCAAAATTTGTTTCACCCAAATACCTAAAAATAATTAAAAACAAAATTTAGGCCAAATAATGTGAAATTAACCCAAATTCGGAACAGTGGCCTAATAAAGCCCAACAGATGAAAACACACTAAAGATAAATAATTAAGCATTGAAAAATTGTCAAATGGGTACACAAAGGCTAATGGAATGGAGGAAAATAATGACTCATCAAAATCCAAATAGAGAGCACTCATACAAGGCTTGATCAAATGTGATACATCAAATCTCCATATTTACATCAATGTAAGCATGGTTCCAACATGTTCCAAGACAATAACTTCAAGTACCTTCACCAAATCTTCAAGCACCAAATCAGCTAGGCTATTTATGCCAACAGATTGTGGTTCTGTTTCCCGAGACTAATTGATGTTGAGTTCATAATAATGGAGTAGTAATGAAGGTGAAGTAATGAAGTGTGTGAAGCATAAAGGTGATGATGATTCACAGTGGTGTTGATAGGATAATGTTAAGATATTGTTGTATCTGGGTTCCTATTTTTTCTATTTTGTGTAGCAAAGATGATGAGGCTCCTCCGTCGCGATACTCGCCAGAAAGCCTTTTCAATCGATGTTCTACCAATTGAAACTCGCAGAGTGCGAGGGAAACGCAGCAGAAGACTTGGATTTGGAGCTTAACACTCGAGTTGCTCTCGTATCTCACTGGTTTCGGAAACCCTAGGCATAAAACCTAATCTTGGGTTTAGGGTGAGCTGATGAATGGGGGAGTGATCTCAACCGAATGTTTCATTCATCAAAGCTGTCTTACAACAAAATGGCATGCACCTTTTATAGATGAAGGGCAACCGTGAGAAAGCAAACGGAAGAAAAGAAGGGGAACGTTGTCTAACAGGTTCCTAACGGCGTGTGGTGGTGAACGGAAGCCCTATAAGCTAAGGGTTGTTAAACGGATCAGACTCTACAAAGAAAGGTGTGAGACGCGTGAAAGTGTTGACGGTAGGCACACACATTATGAGAGAAAAGGGAAACCCTAGTTGCATGAGGCTGAAATGATGTGGGCTGCGTTATTGGCTCTTTTCTAACGCGAAGGATAAAAGCAAACCCAACAGAGGAGCCTCACGTGAATGCAGTTGTTGGGGCTCTAGAAGATGGAGCATGGAGCGCTGGATTTCTTAGTCACGCATATGAACCCTAGCGGCTAGGGAATGTAAAGGTTTGAACCCTAGCAAAATGGATGAGAGATTGGGCTGAAACACGGATGGAGAGAGAACTGAGCTTTCCCTTCTATTTGGGCTCGCTGGATGAAATGGAATGTTGGCTGCTGTGAAGGAATTGGACGCGTGAGGTATGGGATAATTGGGCTCGGGCCCAATTAAAAGTGCTGCTGCGTAGAAGCAAGTGTTTGCTTCAGCTAATCCAACATACACGCTTCATTCCACACATCATCACATTTTGAATAGATTGATTGTGAATAGGGCCGTAGGCCCAATGGCAACATTTAAAGAATTTGCCAGCATGAAAGATAGGCTGCAATTAGTAAAGCAACCCAATTAGAACAAGTTTTATTTAATTAACAACATGAAAGCACATTTTCATAATGAACCATCAACATCATCAACAGATAAAATGTTGTTGCCCCATTACAAAAGTAGTTATGTCCATGCAAGCATAATGCTTACCTCTTGCAGTTCTTCTTAATGGTGCTACTTTGCTTCTTCTTCAATTTCCCAACAACTTTGGTGCTAATTTTCTCTTTTGGTGATGTCTCTACTCTAAAGGACCCTCCCTCATCATCTTAGTTTCTATCTAGTATATATTGTTCTTCTCATGATTCCCCCACAAAATTTAATTTTTAGGTTAAATTACTCTTTTGGTCCCTCTATTTGTCATGAAATTTCAGTTTGGTCCTCAAGTTTTTCGTTGTCTCAATTTGGTCCTCATTTTCTTAAAAATGACTCAATTCGGTCTTCACCGTTAACTTTGACCAAACGGTGTTAAAGTCAACACCATGTGTCAATTTCTGGTTTTTTTGAATTTTTTTAATATTTTTTTTGACACGTGTCACTTCACAGTTGTGCCACGTGTCAAAGTGACTCAATTTGTTCCCTATATTTATTTTTAGTCTCAATTTAGTCCCAATTTTTGTAAAAATGAAGCAATATTGTCCTTCCTTAAATTGACACTAAATTTAATTTTTTATAAATTTTATGGTGATATTCTTACTAAAATTAACGTTTTTATTAAATATTTCTATAAATATTTCAAATTAACTTTAAATTCTACACAAAACATTAAACTTTGGTTTTGCTTTGAACTTAAAATTTAGTTCCTAAACTTATGTGTGACAAGTTATTTGATTTTTAATCTTTACTAAGTTTGTATAATGTGATACACTTGATGCTTTTATATATCATGACAAAATTGTTAATTGAGTGTTAATCTAAGGAGGGACAATATTGCTTCATTTTTAAAAAAATTAGGACTAAATTGAAACTAAAAACAAATATAGGGACCAAATTGAGTCACTTTGACACGTGACACAACTGTGAAGTGACACGTGTGAAAAATAAAAAAAAATTTTAAAAAAATTTTAAAAAATTTAAAAAAATTCAAAAAATTCAAAAAAAAAATCAGAAATTGACACGTGGCGTTGACTTTAACACCGTCTGGTCAAAGTGAACGGTGAGGACCAAATTGAGTCATTTTTAAGAAAATGAGGACCAAATTGAGACAACGAAAAACTTGAGGACCAAACTGAAATTTCATGACAAATAGAGGGACCAAAAGAGTAATTTAACCTAATATTTATATACTTTACAACGGTATTTTCAAAAAAACTTAATCTTGTTAAAAATATCATTGTGACATTTCTATAAAGGTTAAATTTTGTCTCAATTTGAATAAGCATGAAATTACTTCAGTTTTAAAAAAAATGGGACCAAATTAAAACAAAAGAATAAATATAAGGACTACATTGAGAATTTTTACATCAATAGTGACACGTGGCACTATGACATCGCACCACCTCTTCTACATCGTACAACGTCAACTTGACACATGACAATTTTTATTATTTTTTAAAAAAATTAAAAAATAAATTAAAAAAATCAAAAGAACCACGTGTAGACACGTGACACATAGTTAACGTTGTTAGTGCAGTACTAACGGAAATGACTTAATTGCAACAAAGTTTAAATAATTGGTACCTAATTGAGACATTAAAATGATTTTACTTTTATTATTATTATTATTATTTTTCTTTAAAATCAAATAAAAATAAAAGTAGAATAAGATAAAATAAAATACAATAGAATAAATTAAAATATTATATAATATAATAAAATAAACTAAACGAAAATGAACAAAATAATAAAAAATAAAATGATTAAAACAAAATATAAATATAAATATGAATAGGCATATTCTTTTTGAAATTATTACATGTTTTTTATTATATTTTTTAAGTTTTTTTTTCAAGTTAATTCTATTCCTTATTTTTATCGTTGTTATTTAGTTGTTTGTATATTTATTTATTGAAATATTTATTTTAGGCAAGATATAGCCAGCATATTGCTAGAGCATCTTTGAATGCTTTCATGTGTACTTATATGAGGGTGCCACAAGAGCAAAAGTATCATCTACTACAAACCGAGATGTTGCTTCATTTTCATAACTTGAATCATTGAACTGTTAGTAAGTATAAAGCCTGAAGTTAGGGAGGTGTGTGGGGTGGGATTGTGGGGGTGGTATTTTGAAAGCAAAGGATCTGTGACTCTTTATATTGCATTTGGCCTCACTTTTTTTTTTTTTGTTTTCTTTAAACGTTCTTATCTGTATGAAATGGCTAAGATAACAACTCATGATTGTTGGAAGAAGTTTTCCATCGTTAAATATATCAATAGCACACTTAACAGTGTTGTAGGGCTGTAACTTCCAATATCACTCAACATATTTGCTCTTAGACGTTGGAGTTTCATAATGGTTTCAAGAACTCTCAATTTGGACTTATACGACATATTTCCTGGACATCAAACGATTTATATTAGTAATAGTTTGCTGAGATTTTGGGATAGTAAATTTGGAGTTAATGATGCTGAATTAATCAGGATGTTATTGGATGAACTGATGAAAGCTAACTTCTTTCTTTATGCTAGTTCATTACTTAATTGTAATATGTCCTACTTTATATTTGTTAGCAAATAAACTTTTTGTGAATAAACATATTCACTTCCATGTATATTTTATGTAAACAAAACATTAGAATTTATAAACTCTATTTTGGCTTTTCATTTCCAAGCCTTAAATTTAGTCATCGAGATATAATTATTATCTATTAATCAATACAATAAATCCATGATAATACTAGAATTTTTTATATTCCGTAAGGTTTTTCCTACATAATTGTTATAAAATTTTGCAGGAAAAGACTTTTTTTATTATTTTTCCTACAAATTTTAATTGGCAAGTAATTCCTTCAGAGATAATTATTTCTTAGAAAATAATAAAATTTGCAAGTATTTCCTACAAAATTTTATGCTTAAAACGTTTTTTGCATAATATTTTACAAAAAAATTAGTAGCAAATTCTTGCAAACAACTATTCATAACAAAATTTGCAACTATTTAGTGAGAAATATTTCTTAAAAGAAAATTGGCAAGAAATATGTAGTTTTTTAGTAGTGTGACCTTTGCAATCTAAAACATACAAAACTCCTAAACAAATTAACTACCAAAAACAACCCGTTTACTTTTATTCCATATAAGTTTACCTAGCAATATTCCTTTCTTATCTCATATCATAGATTTATCCGTGCTTCACAACAAATACTGATGAATGATTATGTTGTTTTCTTTTAAGATTATTGAATATGGTGTGAGTTGATTAAGAAAGCTAAGTGAAATCTCCACTGGACATTAAGATAGCAAGCTATCTAGATGTGAAGGTTCCTTTCACAAAGCTCAAGAGAAGAAGATGATGGATTGATTCAAAACAAAAAGGAAATGGAAAGCACATAAACCATAGAAAACCAAGAACAATTAAAGGAAGAAAAAAACATAAAATGGAAAGGAAAGAAATGTTAAAAATGTTAGAAACACGCCACTACAAGGCTAGGCTACAAGCCATGGCAACCTTGAAGATGAGTGGATGTGTGTCGTCACTTGCTATGCAAGATAAGGCTTAAAAAAAGTATTCACTCCTAAGGGAGGAAACTCTCACAAATGGTTGAGACACAAAAGTGTTTTTACTTCAAAATGTTCAACCCTTTTACATGTCTAGGAGCATCCCTTATATAGAAGAGTTTAGGGGCCTCTAAGCAAATAAAAGATACTTAAGAATGTCTCTACAAAAACCTAATCCTAACTTCTAGAAACTAGGTCAAATAAGGTTACAAAAAATGAGAGACAAAAGAGCTAACTATGGTGTGTGCAAGGCTAATTTCGTTCTAGCACAAAAGGAGACAGAATGTGTCTCATATGTCTCTAAAAAGTGGCCAAAGTGTGCTAAAAACAAAGGAGACCGAAGGTACATAGGTATACTTGCTTCATGCCTTTTACTTTATGCTTTATGTCTTTGTTTTACTCTCTCTTCCACATCATTTATGCTCCCCAATAACCATGTGCCACCTAGCATTGCTTTCTTACTCCTAATTAACCTACAAAGAAAATAAACATAGATTAGCATGTTGGCTTAAGTCAAGTCAACTATAGTCAACAAGTCAAACCTAGTCAAAGGTCAACAAGTCAACTAAAGTTGATTCAACTAAGTCAACTTTGGGAATCAAAAATAACAAACACAAATGAAAGGGATGAAGGATTAGTGAACTTCTTTTCTAAACATGCTTAGTCTTCTTAAGCATGTGTCTCCATCCTTGGTTGGGGTCAATCCTTCATCATCCTCCCCTCCTTGGAGAGAATTTGACCACAAATTCTTTAAGCCTTTGTAGATGCAGCTTGACTTGATTTGGGGGAGGATTTGCACCTCCCTTTTATGAGCTCTTGTTCCATCCTTTCTAAGGGTATTACCCTTAGCTTTGGTTAGGTCATCCCTCTTTTCTAGACCATTCTTCCTCTCATGCTTGCGCATTGGGTCTTCCTTTTGAGCCTTGGAAGAGAAGGAAGAATGGTGATGTCCATCTTGCTTTGGAAATCTTTTTCTGGAGGCAAGTAACACTTTGGAGGTAACTTGCTCTTTTTCTTTTTCATCTTTTCTCTTATCTTTCACTTTATTTTGGTCCTCATTTGCTTGATTGGGTTTTAGCTGACAGTTTGAGCACTGTGTCGATTCATGAAAGGATTGCAGTATATGGGTTCCGAGGTTGTGGCAATGAACTTTGTCAAGATTGATGATGGAAGGTAAGCACTCCAAAAGTTTGATTTTGTGGTACAAACAAATGAACAACATTATTTTTTTTCTACATAGTTCTCTAAGGTAAAGTAAGAGTGCTTATAACTGTCTACCCTCTCTAGACCCTAATGAGTCATGGTTAATGAAAGAAGATTTCTATACCTGTTTTATATGGCAATGCTAAATTTCAGTATAATACGCATGAAATCTTGTTTCATAATGCTTCCATTGCCATATATTGTTCCTAACTTGAAATGTGTTATATATTACCATTCCTAATACTATTTACTAGTCTCCTTTGTTCATGTTAGGTTTTCAATAAATCCTTTAATATTGCCTAGAGTTGAATGATCTCTCATTCTTTGTGTAACTCCCTTAAATAAAAGTTGCAAAGCCTTGCTACAATGTATCTGCAAGTTTTGACTAATATGAATTTCAGGGAGTACATTGTCGACCAATGGCAGCTCCTGGAGAACTCATTCCATCTGATGCTACTGCATCACACATTGAATGCGATGGATCTCCTTTGTGGCCAATGTAGCATCATTCAGTAGCGGGGTTGGAAGTTCATCTTGAAGAAGCTTCAGACTATGGAGGGAAAGAATCTGGTTTGAGTGGGCTTGCTACAGGTAAGGAAGATTGAAAGAAACCATCCAATGAATCCAAAAGCACCCGCTATGCAGAGAAGATCAGAGTGAAGGAATCTTTCATTAGTCCTAACTATCCATACATGCATGGAAGATCTCCTTCTTGGACTGAGGGCTTCAGTTCTTTTGCAGCACATAGAATGAAAGTAAAAGATGTTTCAGACAATTTGTATAAAAAGTTGGGTTAATTATGTTTTTCGTCCCTCAAGTATGGGTAATTTTTGTTTTTAGTCCCCCACGTAACGTTTACTCATATTCAGTCCTCCACGTTTTAAATCTAATGGAATTGGTCCCCAATTTTAAACTCCGTTAATTTTAATTCACACGTGTCTAACGGATGGCCACGTAAGGATCCCGTTTTCAACTGAGAGGAATTGATGAACAACATGTGGTCTTGATATTTTAGGACCGTTTTAAAAGAGGGATTTGGGGTCTTTCTGAAACCCTAAAATTGGAGTGTTCGTGTTGGTTTGGGGGGGTATCGTATTGAATTCATTGGCAGCCAAAATTGAAGTTTGAAGATCGTTTTAGGGTGATGAAAAGTGGGAGCAGAGGGATTCATTGTACGTAGAGGAGTAGTGGTTCGAAAATTTCGCAGACCTGTTCATCGTCTTCGGATATGACATCCAAACTGTGTGGGTGTGGGGAAAGATTACTGCTCCTAAAGGCAACGACTGTAAAGAACAATGGGAAATTATTTTGGAGATAAAAAAACTGGGCTGTAAGTGACAAATTTGATATTTATTGGGCGAACTTGATTTCGTTTGATGTCTTATTGGTTTTGTTTTATTTATGCAGTCCAATTCTCATTGCAATTTCTTTGAATGGTTTAATGAAGAGGATTCTAAATATGAAGGGAACGCACCAGACTTTCAAGACAGTGGTAGAACACGAACTGAAGAAAATGAAGTGTGTTTGGAGAAGGAGAAAGTTATAGTGAAGTTGATAAAGAAAAATGAGAAATTGAAGGCGAAATTGCAAGAAGAGAAAAAGTTTGGGAGATTCCTGCAAGTTTTTTTCCTTTTGTTGTGGACATTAACAGTTGTCTTTGTTTTTATGTTGTTGTTCAAGTTCAATTGCAACTAGTTTTTTAGTAACTACTATTTAGCAGTGATTAGTTATGTATGAAACTTTAATGGTTAAGTATGTTTGAGGTAACTTCTTGTGGGGAAGTGTTTTGTATTTGTAATATGGCAGTAATGAATGAAATGAGAAGTTCAATTGTGTTTTACATGGTGGTGTTTTAAAGTAAGAAGTTCATGCGTAGAAAGAAGTCTGCTGTAATTTATGAGATAATTTTTACTTAACAACTGTGTTGTAATTTAATTCATTGTTAAATAGCAGTGGTTATTTGTTGTGACTTTTATCCTGTAAGGTTTCCTTTGATGTTAACAGGATATACATTCAATTGATTTCATCAAATTAATCCATACACGAAGTTTTACTGCATTACCACAAAACACAAGTAATCCATACACAAAGTTTTACTGCATTATCACAAAACACAAATAATCCATACACAAAGTTTTACTGCATTCACAAAACACAAGTAATTCATACACAAGTTTTAATGGACACCAGACATGTGGTCCATAAATGTGAATAAAATAAGTTTAACTACATTCAATAAAGTATTGGACACCAGACATGTGGTCCATACATCTGAATACAATATTCCTTTAATCCAAAAAGTTGTCCACTATGATATTGCCCACTGCTACAAAAAGTGGTCCACCATTAAAAGCAACCAAAACAGTTTGATTCCTCCTTGTATTTCACGTGGGTTGAGCAGAGGTTGCAGTACTTGCTTGAGACCCTATCACTTGTGCAACCATGCTTCTGGTTTGGGTTGTTGGTGGTCTTTCTCCCTGGTTCACGTTTGCAGCAATCCTTAGTCTGGATCTTCTTCTACTACTACAGCTTTGGGTAGATGGTCCTGCAGCGCTGCTAGGTGCACTAACACTTGGAGTTCCTTGTGATTGTGCCTGTGAATTGGGTATGTTTTACAACTCCAGTTTGTTTGAATGAAAAAAAATTGAATCAGAGGTCCATTTTGTGTTCTTAGCTTTCTGTGCCTGATTCCCCTTCTACAACTCCTAATGTTGTGTCCCATCTGCTTACACCTGCTTGGAATGACTTGGAATGACTGACTTGGAATGAAAACAAAAGATAAGATTTTTCTTTGATAGCTTGGAACGACTGACATGTTCATCAGCTTCCCTTCTTCTCAGTTTTTTGGGTCTCCCAGGTGGTGTTTTATAAATTGGTGGGAGTAGTTCAGGTTGAGTGCTTTTAGGCCACAATTGTTGTCCATTGATTGGGGTTATTTCTGGGCTATAGCATGCCTCATATGCAGCTCTTTTGTAATATGGATGCAGATAAGCTTCAGAGTTTTCCACCTTATAATTAATTGCTGCTACAGCATGTCTACAAGGTATGCCTATCAAATCCCAAAAATAACACGTGCAAGTATGGTTACTCAGATCTACCACAAACTTCTCCATGGTGAACCCTTGT
>Ga0214542_1007220_pt1 | contig 19502 bp, 10 predicted proteins | sample CNSS1metaG_FD_160096 | JGI IMG/M metagenome (GOLD analysis project Ga0214542, IMG submission 160096) | Root nodule microbial communities from cowpea collected in UCLA plant growth center, Los Angeles, California, USA - CNSS1 | ecosystem: Host-associated > Plants > Roots > Nodule | place: USA...
AGCTCCTCCAAGGAGTGAAGAAAACACTTTGTTCAAAAATCCTTTTCTTGCATACAAGTGGCTCGGTTCAAACACTCAAGAATTTCAAGAAGACAAACTTACTATGACAAAACCAAGAGTACCTAAACACAAGCAAGAGATGACTAGGGAGAATCCAAGCTAGCCGTGACTCTCACTAAAGCAAATGCATGGAGTTATCTCAACATAGGTTCATTTACCATTCAAATCAGGAGTAGTGATTACAAGGCAAGGAGTCTCTTACTTATAGTAAAGAGAAGCTCCTGAATGAAACACACATGGACCTTCAAATGAGATGCAAATGTGCAAGCCTATGCTAGGATACATGTTCAAGGAACCCTCTCGACCAAGCTTGCAATTGGACTTTAGATGTGGCCAAATTTGGAAGCTAAAGGAAAACGTACATTTGCCCTTTATTGGAAAACAATGGCCTAACATTTGGCCCAAAGTAAATTTATGCTAATTCTCCACTTGAAGTCCATCATATCTTCACACCTTCTTTGGCCCATGAGTAGAGCATATAAAGCCCATTAAACCTATTGGGCTTGTGTGGATCAAGGCCCTATTGAATCTTCTTCATCATACTTTTTATGACTAGGCCTTTTAATGGGTTTGGGCCTGGACTGGAGCTTGGGCCTTGAAATTTGCCTGGGCCTGATTCATCAAAGAGTTTCTAGACGTGTTTCTGAAGCAAATATAAGTTCTTGAGCTTGGAAGTGAAATTGTAAGGATATTTCATTAGTAGTCATCTGACTAGAACAATGAGTTTCTCAAAATGGTTGGGAAAAGGGCTAATCGAACAATCCAATTTTGAGATGTATCACAGGGCTAATAGGTACTGTTTAAACTAGTGATTTCAAGTAAAGTAAAAGATGTGGTTATAAGGATATGGTGGAAGAATGGTTACAAGTTAGTGGATTAGAAATGAAGAAGGAGTGCTAGAATGGGTTTGGTGGTTGCACCAGTTGGAAGTTGTAGTTAGAAATGGGTTAGAATTGTTATGGACTTTGTTAGACAGTGGCCAAAGTCAGTAAAGGAAGTATGATGTTATGAGAGTGGTTATCGATAAGGTGATAAAGAATGTTAAAATCTTGTCACTATATCGAAGTTGTGTGTGATCAAGTCAGTTAAATGGTGCTTCAAGAAGGGAATAAGGTGTTATGAAAGTAATGTCTAGCATGTTTAAAAATTGTGAACCAAGGATATTTGTAGATTTTTGTAAAACCTACAAGAGGTGGTGAAGAGCATATGTAAGGTGAGTTTTGTATAGCAGATACAAATAATCCTAAGGGCTTAGTGGTCAGACTAATCTACACTATTGAACATCATATCACATAGCACAAAGGCATGTTTTTCCTTTAGTTAAGGTGTTGGAAAGGTAAGTCAAGCAAGTCTAGGTAGTTGTTATAAGAGAAATCAGGAGAGTATATCCTTATCTTCCACCTGATGAGTAAATTTTTTAGGTCAAAATTTTTTGCTGTTGGGGAAAATGTACAAAACCCATTCTTTTAAAACCAATCTTAACTACCTTAGTGCTAAAAATGCAACCCTCTTTTTTTGCTCCCAACACCAGTTCCTTTTCCTCTTCAACTCAACCTTGTCCGTCCTCATTCTCATCTCATTCTCATCTTCTCTTGAACCAAAGGCCACCTTTGCGTTTGTGCTGGAGTCCTCTTCGAATCTAGTCGAACGAATTCTTCATCCACGTAAGTTGAAAATCCTACCTTTGTCTCCTTTTTTTGTTTTTGGGTATTGATTATTGATTTGATCATGATTAGAACCTCATTCTTCTTTGTGTTCTTTTGTTTTGGGCTCCTCTAGGTTGATTTGGTATTTTACGGTTCAAAAAGCATCTTGGGGTTTTTCGCTGTTCCAATATTGGTGTACGTTTGAGGTAAGCGAAGCTAGGTTTCTTGAAAAATTTGAAATGAATTGCTTATCTTGATGTGTTGAATTGATGAGGATATTGAATACGAGTGGTTTGTGCTTTTTTTTTGTTTTTGGTTTCACATGCTAAGAACAGGTTAAAATATGTTATTCTAGCTTAAGTGAGAATTTTTAACTTAAGCGAGAGACTTCTAGCTCAAGCGAGAAAAATTTAGCTTAAGTGAAAATAACCAGAATTTTAATTTGCTCTCTGTTCGAGTTTTAGCTTAAGCGAGAATTTATAGCTTAAGCGAGAGCCCCTGTCGCTTAAACAAGAATTTCTAGCTTAAGCGAGAAAGCCACTGGAATTGTTTTATCTCTATTTAATTTTTAGCTCAAGCAAAAATTTCTAGCTTAAGTGAGTGGTCTTGTCGCTCAAGCAACATTGTTGCAGAGTTTTAATTCCTTATTTTTAACTTGTGATTAATTGAGTAAATTTTAAAAACATTATGTATGAAGTTATAAATGAATGTTGTGGTATTTTTTAGACTTGACCTTGTATGTTGTTGCAAAGTTTATTATTGTTTGATATTTCAAATTTGAGATGGAATTATTGATATGTGAATATGAAAATATGCTTAAGGATATATGTGATTGTGAAAGTATTGTTGTGAAAATGTGATGATAATGAGTTTGTGAATTTAAATACGATCATTGTGATGTGTTTTACGTAATTCCATGGGTCTCATGAGGAGATTTTATTGTGGTGTTAATTTAGTGTATGTATTGGAGTATGGATTTAAGTAAGGTGACATTCTGAAACTCTAATGATCATTCACACTCAAATAAAGTAGAATGGTTCATGTGGTGAGAGTTGTAAGATGTCCTAGTCTAAGACAAGATAATGGCCTTAGATGATGATGGATTAACCTTGGGTATGGTAGGGTGAAACCCATCTGCAACGACTCTGTAGAGTAGTAGAAGTGACCATAAGTTAAAGTCTCCAATGATTTTGATTCTAAATGCATGTATCTGGATAATCAAGTTTAGTGTCAACTATTTATGTGCAGTTATGGGAATTAAATGTAGTTGTCTATGTATGAATTATAATTGATATCATTTAAATGGTCTTAGTACAACTCTTTTGTAAACTAGCTTACTCTTGCACTTTGTGCTCTTGTGTTGTGTTCTTCTTTTGTGATGATCACCATTCTGGTGGGAGCAGATGGAGATACAGGTTTAGAGACACCTCCAAAGGATGAGAAGTCCATAGTTAGAGTTGTGAGTTTGAGACGGAGGTATTAGTGGTTAGTACATTTGGTATAGGGTTAGCTTTAAAGTTTTTGTTGTTGTGTATAAATAGTATATTTTTATTATTTGAACTCTTAAAGAACTGTATTAATATACTTTTTATACCATTAATCTACCTTTGAATATTATTACGAAATGTCTTATTTTATTAGTTTTATACTACTAAAATGGATGTTACATTCATTACCAAATAATACTTTAGTGTTATCCTTTTCTAGTTCAAGAGGTGTTGTTAGTCGTTCTCGGTCAAAGCCTTCTACTCCTCCGAAAGGGGTTAGTCCTTCTAGAATAAGGTCAACCAATCCAATAGATCAATTACATTACTTAACTTTATTGTTGATTTTAAAGAGGGGGGAAAGGGTGCAACCCTAGTAGAAGATGCTCACCAGTTGAGACTTCTCTACAACAAGTACTTGCAATGGAGATTTACCAATACAGAAGCAGAGGATGTATTTTACTTCCAAAATGCAAAAAGCGAAGGTACGACTTATGGTCTTTAAAGCTCGTATATTCTTTTAGTTTAATTCTTTTGCTTTTCAGAAGATTGTGTATAACAAATAATTTCCCTACATCATTTAACAAAAAACTTGTCCAATGGTTCAGAAATCACGATACAATGTATGGCACACTACTCTGTCTATATGGGAAACAATTATTAGGAAGATGATCAACCTTCACTAGTTGTAGCTTGAGCTGAAGCTAAATTCTATTTTGAATGAACAAGTAATACTTCTCTCTCGCCTGAAATATTTATCATTTCGATGTGCCCTATATTATAGTTGATGATAACAAATTTTTTTCCGGATTTCTTGATTTGGTAATTAAAGATGAGATAGCTATTGTGGAGTTTATAAATGACGCTAATATACGTAGCAAGATGTTGGCTCTAGACCACATTGAAAAGTTAGGTTTAAATTGTCTATATACTAGTTTGTCTTAATAGGATATTCATAATTCACATTAATGGTTGAATTTATTGATTACAATACATATGTGATGCTATTTCCTGTTTAAATATTTTGACTTTCTTTAGATACTTTGTGATACCTTTTTTTATAGTGGTTATTTTACAGACTTGGAGACAAGTACTCTTCGTCTTCCTCTAACTGGAAGGGCAAAGGTATGTATGGTCTTTTTTGTAGACAACAACTCTCTACTCTTGTGAAAAAAAACTTTATTCTCCTTTGTGTTGTTGTTCATTCATATAATTTACAATACAATTTATAAACTCATTTTTCTGTTTGTTGAATTTACAACGGTTATAAACAGCTAGTACACTAACTACCCACAACGACTAGTACATTAACTACTTACAATGGCTAACTCATTAACTACCTACAACGACTAACTCATTAACTATTATTAATACTCCAATGGCTAATTCATTTAAGTTTATTTTAAACCCAACAAAACTCCCTCGTAAACTTAAATGCTTCTCTTATCCTTGATCTCAGTTCCTCTATTATTAATCCCAACTTTACACGTGCAATAACCCTTCTCACATTGCACTTGTCCCTTTAATGAATAACTAAGTTCTTCGCTTTCTTCTTTGACGACTCTTGTTTCACTATAATGTGCTTGTTCTCTACACTCTCCATACTTGACTTGATATTTTCTTCAGCTAACTTGTTCCTCTCTTTAGATGACTTTTTACTCACCAAGTTCCTTGCTATCTTAGTAGTCAACTTGTTCTTAACTAGATTCTTACCAATAGGCTGACCTTCGTTTGAGGGATCAGAAAATTCCCAAGTATTGTCACGGTCAATCAAATCTATCTCCTCATCCATTGCAAGTCGCTACTCCTCATCTTGCACCTCCAATGTAGCTCTTAGATCCATCTCTACTTGCAACTATTCTTGCAAACTTGAAACATATTATTCAAGTTCCAAGTGCCACTTTTGCAAAGTCTGCTTCCTTCTCTCTAAGCTTGCTTCTAGAATTGATTGTCTCTGACCTTCTTTTTAATTCTTTATTGCAAATCTCTTTTTGCAATCTCTAACCTTTGGATTACAAGCTCTTCTTCAAATTTTGAGTTACTCGAGCTTTTCACATGCTCCATCGAGCTATCTGAGTACTCCACTTGCTCAATTGACTTAACTAAGCTTTGTAGGCACCCCACCAAGCTAACTGAGCTAGCCTCATGCTCCACCATGTTGTATGGGGTATATGCATGTCTTACTGGCTTATGCAACCTACTCGGTTGTCTTGCCAACCTATCCATGCTACTCGACTGTCTTGTCGAGTTACCAAGGATACTTAGCCTTCTTGTTGAATTCTCCATGCTACTCGATCTTCTTGTTGAGTTCTCCACTTGCATATGCTCGACCCCGAGCTATGCATCGTCATCAACATTGTCGCTTCTTCTTTAACTTCTTCTGTGAGGTTGATCATCTCTTCTCTTCCATTCTTAGATTGACAATCTTTGGCAAAATGTCAAACCTTACCGCAACTGAAATACTTGTCTGAGTAATAATCCTTTGCATAATGGCCATATTTGCCACACTTAAAGCACACAACATTTGAGTTGCTCGATCGACCTCCTCTCCATGGACCACGTCCTCTTCCTTTCCAATTTTGGTTGAATAGATTGTTCTTTTTCTTCTTTTTGTCCTCGACTTTTACCACCAGGATCGTTTCCTATACCTCCTCGGTATCGTCCTCTACCTTGAGTGTTCTGAGCCTCTACCTTCATTTGGAGTAGTTGATCAAGTGGTTGCCACTTCTTCTTTTGTTGTTCGTGTGCTTCAAGAGATCCAACAAGCTCTTGAATTGTGAGCATGGACAGATCGTTCAACTCCTCAATCGCACACACCATGTTCTTAAAGTCATTCGTTAGAGACCTCAAAATCTTCTCCACAACTCGGCTAGCAGGCAACGTCTCTTCATTTCTAGCAAGTTGGTTCGCCACGGTTTCAACCCGAGTTATGTACTCGGCTACTCCTTTTGTCTCCTTCATCCTCATGCTTTCTAACTCACCTTTAAGTGTTTGAAGCAGTAACTACGTTAGTCGGTCATCCGTCTTATACGCCTTCTGTAAAATATCCTAGGCTTCTTTTGAAGATTTGGCACTTGTAATCTTCTCAAAGTCGGACTTATCCACAGCTTGGTACAAGATGTACAAAGCTGCCTTGTCCTTCACACGCATTTCTTTCAATGCTTTCAATTAGGCATTTGACCAATTTGTAGTGTTGGTTTGTTCATTGAAACTATATTCAACCACCTCCCAACTTCATTTTGAGACTCCAATTGTCATAGTTGACAACCTTTGTAAACTTGGGCAGGGATACAATGTTTGTAAGATTGGTCATCTCACTTTCTTTTCTTCTCAAACAGTTAGCTCTCTAGCTCTCTCTTTTTTCACTCAAATACTCAAGCTAGCTGGCTTTGATACCACTTTGTAGACAACAACTCGCTACTTTTGTGAACAAACTTTATTCACCTCTTGTGTTATTGTTGTTCATTCATATAATTTATAATACAATTTATAAACTCATTTTTCTGGTCGTTGTACTCACAATGGCTATTAAAACTAGTACACTAATTACTCACTGTCAACACCCAATTTAGTCCAGGTGAATAAAAGTTTATATTTTTAAAACTGGCCAAAAATTAATTGTTAATTAAAAGGGATAAAAAATAAATTGTCTTAAAAAATAATAATAATAATAATAAAATGGATTAAAAAAAGGTTTCTTTAATTTATGTTTTTAAAAGTTAAGTAAAATAAGGATTTTGTGTTTTAAATTAGAAGAAATTAAAAAAAAATATATTAATTAATTATTTTACATCTTAAATTAAATTCAAAAATAAAAATAATAGTTTTAAGCACGGGGAACAATTCTTTCTATGGGTTCAATTTCCTGATTGTTTCAATTTCCTGTCACGGCCAACCACCGCCATTCACAACCGCTAGACAATTTTTTATTAATATTCATTGGATAGAAAGAAATTTTTGGGGGAGATTCATTTTTTCCAGTACTGTATTACACCCGTGCAAGCACCATCATCTTCTTCCTTACATCTCCTTCAATCACCAAACTCCACACGCTCATCCATCTTCACATTCTATCAACCTTCATCTTCCTAATTACTAAAAACAACACAATTCCCAATTCATAATAGTCCAATTCAGAATATACAAACACTCTGAGAAAACAATACCCACAGGCACAAGGCATCACAGTCCATTTCACCAACGTTTTCACAATCAGAAACAAAGAACTTTCAAACGAAAAAGGCAGTAAAAAATATAGAATGTATTGAACTTGAAGGTACGCTTTTAATTGTGTTCTTATTCACTCTATTTTTCTTCCTCTTACCTGTTACAATCACAAATAATGACGTAAATAAAACGGGAAAGATTGAGTTGGTGTCGCAATAATTTGGGGCTTAACTTTGGAGAATAAGTGAACTTCTTGCGCAATAGTGTGTCATGAGGTGGAAGACAAAGTTTCAGAGAAAAAACCTTTTGAATGCAGCGTTTTGAATGGTGAAAGTAAATGAGGCTTAGGGTTTGGCATATCTAAATTCTCTTCGTGCACACCCCATAATTAGTTCTTACACCACCATATTAATTCGGATAATAACTTCAAAACTTTTTACCTGCATTCCCATAATTAATTCTTACAACACCATCTTAATTGAGTTACTAATTCCAATAATTTGGCATGCACCCCATAATTAACTCGTGCACCACCATTCTAACTTGGTTACTAATTTTAATACTTTATGCACCTCTATGGTTAATCTTTGCACCTTTATTCTATTTTGTGTTTTTCAATTTTATTTTCTCACACACTTCCAAATGTAATAACCCCACACCCCTTACATTAAGTTTTATTTTACCTTATGTACCTACATTTTCCCTAAGCACACACTCCACTCTTTTAATTTCCCTATTTTAGGCTAAGATGTGTTTACCTTGTGCACCACACATTTCTCTTTATGCACCCTATTCCCATGTGTATAGTTTTTTTCATTACACCCACATACTCACTTATGAACTCGCATTTTCTATTTCCAATTTTACCTTTTTTCTAATTAAATATCACATTTCAATCACATCATTTTCTAAAATAATAAAAATGTTTTAAATTGAAATAAAAATTAAATAGTTTTCAAAAACTATAAAATTAAGAATAAAAAATTTTTAAAACTATTTTCCTTATTTTTCTTTTAGTGTCTAATCGATTGCTAGCGTCACACGACATTTCTTTTTTCAAATACAAAAATTATAAAACTAGTTTTAGTGTCTAATTGACCATTCGTGTCGAACGACACTTCTTTTTTAAAATACAAAAGTTATAAAAATAGTTCTAGTGTCTAATCGACCGTTCGCATCGCAGGACATTCCTTTTTAAAATACAAAAATTATAAAAATAGTTTTGGTGTGTAATTGACACTTGCGTCGCACAACACTTCTTTGCAAAAATATAAAAAATCATATAAATGATTTGGTGTCTAATTGATTGCTCGCGTCACACGACACTCTTTTTCAAAAATGCAAAATATGAAAAATGGTTTTGGTGTCAAATCAGTTGCATGACATTTATTTTCAAAAACGTAAAAAGTCAACTTTAAAAATTAAATATTCTAATCAGTTTTACAAGAACTACGTGATCTCTAATTTTTCATTGTGAATGGAAATACGTAGGAGTGAGGTCAGACCTTGTCGGGTTCACTTTAAAAATGTCATTTGTAAACAGTTTTACAAAGAACTACGTAACCATGATTTCTCATTTTTAATGAGAATACGTAGGAGCAAGGTTAATCCTTGTCGAGTCCTTTTTAATCGAAAAATATGTATGTTAAATAATTTCTTATTTCTTATTTTTGGGAAAATAAATATTATAAAATAAACACATCTCTTTTGTAAATTTAATTAAAGGTATCGCCTTTGGACGAACGTTGTAGGATGCTAATATCTTCCCTACGCGTAACCGATTCCCGGACCCTAAATTTGGTTTTCGCAGACTTTATTTTCTTTTATGGTTTTCCATAGTTTTCTAGACTAAACTATGGTGGTGACTTCGGATTCCTTTTTCCAAATGAATTTATTTTTAAGTTCGTCATCCAGTCGCGATTTAGGTGGCGACACCCACAATGACTAGTACATTAACTACCCACAACGACTAACTCATTAACTACCTACAACGGCTAACTCATTAACTACCTACAACGGTAATTCATTAACTATTATTAAGACTCCAACAGCTAATTCATTTAAGTTTATTCTAAACCCAACATTTTGTCTCTTGGTTTGATGCATGCAAAGAGGCACTAACATTTAATACCATGTGTACACTTTTACAAGCATATATTGAATATTTGAAGCTTGGAATCTATTCGGCTGTTGATGCCATGCAAGCAATGGGATATGCTATTTTCCCTTTGCTCTCACGGGTGAGATAATTGTTTAGGAGTTCTATTGGTTTGACTCACGTTATATCACCTAGTTCGTGTTATTTTCTTAGTTACAAGTTTACTATCAAACTTTCTTTCTGCTTATGATTTTATGTTTTCCTTCCTAAAAAATTTTCATTTTGGACACAATGGTAAATTCATAAAGCATAAAGGTTGACACCATGTTATTTTTTGTCTATGTAGGTGGACGACTTGAAAGTCTGAAGCAACTATGATAGGTTTGCTTCATTCTCTTATAACATATACATCTGAAGAAGTTTCCTTTCCTCACCCCTTTTATTTATCTAAATGTTTTATGAGTACCATATTTCCTTATTGCTACTATCATGGACTAATTTAACACCTTGCAACCTTGTATTTTTTTATTTTCAACTTAATGTAAGTTTAAGTTGGTATTATAATTCTTGTCTACCACGCATATTAGCTCCTGCACCAAGTTCCTACTTCTCACCATCATATTATCATCTACTTTCAATTTAAAATTCCATAGATCTATAATAAACAATTACTTCCCTCCAATGTTTGTGATTTTTAATTACTTTGTCTCTCACATGTCTATGCTTTGAATTGTCATTTTAAAATCTTCAGAAAATGGTCCTTCAATATTCTAATATAGAGAAGTCTCATTCTGTATTGTTATTTGTTTGATAAGGTGACTTAGAGGTTTTGTCTACAAATGGATCAATTGATAAGGTAAAGGTAATTGCAAATGGCTGACACGAAACCTTAGAAACTTCAACACTGAGTTTTATTTTACCTAATATACCTCCATTGATGATCTCTCTACTTGTTTAGGGTTTGTGGTGTAACACCCTTTTCAAGATGCCACGTGTAAGATTATTTTTCCAAAACTTCCAATCATACAACTCTGATACCATCCTATTAAATAGGAACTTCACAATTATTTTATTTCAAAAGCCATATTTCATTTAGTCAAATTTTAATCTTCATTCAAAGCACCATTAAAATCCAGAGAAAAACAATTTCAACATAAACAATTAAATAACTTATTACAAATCCCTATAAAAGAAGAAACAACTTCCAAATCTCCAACTATTACATTGAAGTTCAAAACATTTCAAAATGTTTTAAGTAAAATTCCCAAGTCCTTCCCCCGAGCTCCTCACATCTATGCATCTCCATTATCATCTACACCAACATTTACTCTTGCATAACACCAAATATACGATCACCGAAGGTGGAAACCACAACCACAAATATGCAAAGGAGAGGTAACCAAATAAAACATCATTCCAGAACACAATATTCGCATATAACCCACCTTACATTATCAAAACATATGCATAAACTTCACCAAGTTAACAACCCATCATATGTCCTCACAACCAAACATGCAATCCTCAAAATATTACCACTTAGTAATATCAATCGTATGGCATGTGCTCATAACCAGCCACCCAACTTATTCTCGAACGCAACTTACCAAAGATGTCAATTCCCATTACTCTCACAGCGAGCCTCAGTGAAGTATACAACTCCTCATTACTCATATCAAGATCCCCAACAAGATGCGCAATCTCCCATTACTCTTATCGAGCCTCGACCAAGATTACAACTTTCCATTACTCACATTAGAAGCCCTTGCGAAGTGCACCTCCGGTACAATTATGCAAAGATACCTTTCATTACATTCATATCCAAGTATACATTATTTCATCATGATCATATATCAATCAACAATCACATCATTATGCATATTCATGATCAATGAACACACAAACACATCAAGGCCTCATCATCACATGTATCACAACACAATGACATCATACAATCCTCATCATTATATTTAACATACACTATTCATCATGGCCAACATCCAATATACTACAAATAGAGCCTATCACAACAAAATATCAACACAATACACCCATGAAAAACTAGCAATCATGTGTAACATATATCTCAAACTATAGACCTCCAAACTAAGACCACACCCTTCAAACTAAAGAACAACATGTTATGGACAAATTGTCAAAATTCAAGATAAATTAGACGGTTAACGAATCGGGAAATACAATTTTACCAAAACTGTGCAGACCAGAAAAATAGTGGCACCCGTGGCCCCCGGTGCCCATAACCCAATGCCCACTGCCCAAAAACTCGAGACCTGACACTAGAAGTAACATCCCTACTTTTAAATAACTATATTATTTATTTTTTTATCCTCAACTTTAAAAATAAGATTTAGAAAATGTTCTATTTTTAATGTTTCATATTTTATCTAAATATAGTTTGAACATTAATAATAATAATAATAAATCAAGTAGCTTTAAAATATATTATAACTAAGTAATAATGAAAATAAATGATATAAAAAAAAGAAAGAAAGAAAAGATAGAGAAAGAGATATAACTCTTCATTAATGAAAGGAATCTTATCTTAATACATGATAACATTACATTTAATGCATGCATTCATTACTTGGCACATGCATGACTTGTAAATGGATCAATGAAATGGATGATAAAGGAAAGATGAGATAAGATGACATAATGCACATGTATTACATTTAATGCAATGATTACTTTACAAAATTGTGGTTTATAAATAGGTTTCATGTGATAGGAATGTGAAAGAGTGAAGAGAAAGGGAGAGTTACATGAGGAAAAAAGAAAAAAAAAAGAGAAAGAAAGACAAAGAAAGAGAGAAAAAGAAAGGGGAGGAGTTGGAGTAAGAGATTAGGAGAAATTTTAACCTTTTAAAAGTATTGCTAGTGTGCCCCTTCAATCAATAAGGTAAGGGGGTGAGATAAGGGGGGTGAGGTTAAGCTTTTTCTATGTTAATACTGATAAACTCATTTGTGTTATATTAATATTTTTATTTATTGAATTATATATTATTTTGTTTACTTCTAGTTAACTCATTTTTATTTATTATCCTCTTTATTTATCTATATTTATATTGTGTAACTTATCTCTAGTTAAGTACTGGTCCTATTTATTTATTTCTCTCTAGTAATGCACTGGTCCTATTTATTTATTTCATTTCATTTTATCTCCAATTATCCACTGGTGCAATTTATTTATTTCATTTCATTTTATCTCTAGTTATGCACTAGGCCTGTTTATTTATTTCATTTAATTTTATATCCAGCTATGCATTGGTCCTGTTTATTTAATTCATTTAATTTACCTCCATTTACACACTTGTCCTATTTATTTATTTTATTTAATCTATCTATAGTTATGCACTGGCCATGTCTATTTATTTTATTTTATTTATCTCTAGATATGCACTGATCCTGTTTATCTATGTTATTTCACTTATCTCTAGTTATCCACTGGTCCTCTTTACCTATTTTATTTTATTTATTTCTAATTATGCATTAGTCCTATTTATCTATTTTATTTAATTACCTCCCATTACGTACCAATCCTATTCATTCATTTCATTTCATTTATCTGTAGTTTTGTACGAATCTTTATATTATTTTATAACATTCTAATCTATATATAGTTAATTATTTAAAGTTTTTGCTTTTGCTCTAATTTTGTTTTATCTTTATTTTATAATTTGAAAAATATAAAAATAAAGTAAAAGCAAATAATGTTTTATTCAGTGAGCTTGGATAAAAGAAAGTTACCTATATGTTTTATTGTTATTTTATATTCAGTGTATTATGTGTATATATATATATATATATATATATATATATATATATATATATTATAGGTCAAATATGACAACATGATAGTCATCACATTTTTTAATCTTTGAATATATCCAATAGTATGTTAGTTAAGAAAATTTCTTAAGTCTGGTTTCAATAAGTTGAGATAAAATAAATGACAGGGACCATGGTGGGGTCTAAGGAAGTTTTACCAAGTAGGTGAGTATCTGGATAGTTCAGAATAAAGCCCTGAACTAGGATATTCATAGGCCAAACTTGGGACTATCCGATACTTGTTCAGTCGCCAATGTTAGGTAGTGAGTATATATGTCTTTTTCATGGGCCTCTAAATGGTTAAAATTCTTAAGAAAGAAATAATTATTATTGTACCAATGTTTTTATGAGAAATACTCAACTATTTAATCACTTTCCAAAATAACTTTTGATGTTCAAAGTAGATCATAAAAAGTGGTATATGGATCCATATGTTTGATAAGATGAATTTGAGTCTTGTGGTTGTAGGTCAAATTCTAGGCCCCCAATGCCTGCATTGTTTGTTGAGTTTATTAAGATTAATATTTAAGGCTTATAAAAATCTCACTCCTTTCTCATTTTTCTTTCCTATATACCTGTTGCACAAGTGGAAGAGGAACCTGCTCAATGAAAGCCATTCGGTAAATTTGGGGGATTTTTAGAAGATTGACTCGTGGATAATTTATATTAATATCTTTAAGAGATATTAAAAATATAGATAATCTTTTATTCTAATGTAAAACTCTTAATATTATACAAAATACATATTTTTGTAATATTTCATGAACATTACATAGATGTAAACTATTGACATATGTATATATATATATATATATAGGTTTAGGGTTTTGTATTTTGATGGAATATAAAACTCATGGAGGCAAGGAGGGCCTTTGAGGCATAAAATAAATAATTTCAATAATAAGAAACCCTACCAACGTCCATCTCATGCTTCCTGGAATTCTTTAGGACAAAAACATTCCTCTCCTGCCAATTCTTTAGGCATAACCAACCCTATAAAATGTTTCCACTATGGAGGACCTCATTTGTCAAGAAACTGCACCACAAAGATTATAACTTGCTTCAATTGTGGGAAGATAGGTCATTATCATAATGAATGCAAAAAGTTAATTAAGGAGAAAGGAAATGGGGAAGCAACAATGGAGGAAAGAATCAACTTGGAAGACCAAAGACAACCGGAAGAGTCTTTACGATGAATGACACTGAAGTTGTTCAATCTCAAGATCTAATCCAATGTAAGGGCATCATAAATGGTCACCTCATTAATGTACTATATGATTCAAGTGCTACTCATTCTTTCCTATCACATGAATGTTTCAAACATCTAAAGTTACCTATCGCTTTATTGCCATATGATTTAACAATGTCTATTCTTACCAATGTTCTAGTCACTACTTCACTTACATGCACAAATTGTCATATTTGTATAAGCAATAGAAATTTTTCTATAAATATTATATGTCTACCCTTGTCTCATTTGGATATTGTTTTTGGAATGGACTGGTTATCTTCCAACCATATTCTCCTAAACTGTCACGATAAGACTTTAATTTTTGAATCACACATAGGTGAAATTTTTTACTCAAAAGAATTAAAAGAGAGTACTACCAATCACAATGAAATCCCAAAAGTATCTCAAGTATACATGATCTTAATTTATCAAGGAAATTCTAAACATTGATAAATTTCCTGTTGTTTGTGAGTATCTTGATGTTTTCCCTGAGAATGTTTCTAAGTTACCTCCACAAAGAGAAATAGAATTCATTATAGACTTGATACCAGGATTGATGAGTCATTATTTTCCTTCATTCCACTAGCCCTTGTGTACCCATTTGACAGTTGTTCAGTGCTTAATTGTTCATGTTTAGTGTGTTTTCATCTGTTGGGCTTTATTGGGCCACTATTCCGAATAGGGGTTAATTTCGCATTATTTGGCCTAATTTTCGTTTTTAATTATTTTTAGGTATTTGGGTGAAGCAATTTTGGAGCTTAGACATTAATATTTAGTTGAAGAGACTTGCCACATCATTGCCACATCAATTCCACGTCATTTCCACGTCATCTGAGTGAATGGGCCAACATTAGAGGCCTAGGAGTGGCATTTTTGTAATTAAATGTGGCAGAATGACATTTTTGTAAATACTAGTGGCAAGGGGTGAGGTGACCACGAGTTTTAGGTCATTCAACATGCACCAGCCGCTCCTTCTTCTTCCACACTCTCTCAAACCTCCATTTTTGTTGTTTTTAAGCTTTGGAAGGTGACCCATGGTGGCACAAGCTATTTTTTCACGTTTCCCACTCGTTTTTGACGTTTTATGAGTCTTGGACAGCAGTTATTGCTTGTATTCACGTTTTCTACACTTTGGGTAACATTTATATTGAAGCATTTTCGTTTTTGGTGGCTATTTTCGTTGTTCTTCTATTATCCATTGCTCATTTTCGTTTGCTGCACCATTTTAAGCTTTCAGTATCAATTTGAAGTCATTTGAACGGTTGAATTGCAAATTTTGTTAAGAACCCTGATTCAGATTCCATGAGGAACTAAGTTTATGTGTTGATTCTTTGCAGATAATGGATTGAAACCTTGAGATTAGTGTTTTGTTCGGTGGAGTTATGTTAATCTCTCAATTCTGAATTTGTGTTTGGGTTTAAATGAAGAAACCATTCTATTTTTGCTTAATTTGCAGAGTGGAATCATTGTGTGTTCATGCTTAGTGAAATGTAGCAGGTTGATGGTTGTGTGCTTTGCTTAATTGCAGTTGAGTTTGAGTTCATTTGCGCTTAGTAATTAATTCGGGTCTCATTAGAGTTAATATAACAATTTTTAGTTGTAATTCGTGATTGGTGGATGTTCATTTGAAGCAAAGAATCAACGATGTTTTTACATTGATTTTACACGTCTGCATTTAAGTTTTCAATTGTGTGTTGCATCTGTAAATCTGCCAAACCCCCTCCCCTGTTTTATTGTTGTGTTCATTTGGAAATTGAAGCTTTGAATGAAAATATTGGTCGTTGGGAGACGACTTGGTTCACTTTCATATACTTCATTTTAAGTGTTTTAATTTGGTGGGGTATGACCTCTATCAAATTTGGCGCCGTTGCCGGGGACCAATCGTTTTGTTCAAAGTATAATTTTCAGTGTGTTTGTGTTCAGTGTTTTGGTGTGTGTAGTTCAAGTGTGGTTGAATTGGTATATGTTCATTGTGATGTTAATGTTTTGTTAAGTTCAGTGCCTGTTTCCATTCCTGTATGTTTCTGTGTAGTGTAGTAAATAGTGTCGCAACGCGCATGAATAATGTCATTTCTAGTGTAGTGAATAGTGCATGAATAGTGTCCGAATCTGGCAATTTAACTTCTGGATTTTTGTTCTGGTAGCTACGGTGCTTGTTTTGACTTGAAATTTTTTCCCCCACTTCTAAGACATTGAAATTGATGGGAAAAATAGTTGGAGCAGTCTGTATGGTCTGAGTTAAGAGTTTCAAAAAAATTTTGTACTGATTTTTAGTCGAACTTCAGAGGACCATAACTTTTGCTCTGGTTATCAGAATCACTATTATTTTATATGCATTTGGGGTGGAATTTGATTTCCCACCTTGTTGGTGCCTGCTTTGCTAGTTTACAAACTCAGATTCTTCAGAAAATTCCATTTTCTACATTTCAGCAATGTTTTTTGTGATTTTTCTTCATTTTTTCCACTTTTGAAAATTGTTAAAAATACTTGTGCTTTGAGTTTTGATCTGATTCTTTTTGTGCTTCTGTTTGACCACTCAAAGGAATATACTACCAATTTTCAAGTCATTTGGAGTTCGTTTGAGTATACTTGTAGTTATACCCTATGTTATGCAAATATCACTAGAATTAATGTTTTTTGGTGCATGACTAGGGGAAACCCAAGTGCATTACAACCATTTGACTCTGAGATTGATAGGACATTCCACAGAGGACGTAGGCATCTTAGGAATCCATCTTTGCATGTTGAATATTTAGTGACTTTTCCTAACTCTTCTGATTTTCATCATACTCCTGACACTCCTCATTCTTTGCATTCTGAGCATACTGTTTATTCTGAGCATTTTGATTTTCATACTAATAACATGGCTCAACTTCCTCCACCTCATGAGAGAACCATGAGTGAGCTCACTGCACCAGAGTTCACTTATGATAGTTTATGCATTCAATACCCTGAGGAGGAAGTTCCATATATGCTAAAAACTGGTTTAATACACTTGTTGCCAAAGTTTCATGGTCTTGCAGGTGAGGACCCGTGCAAACACTTGAAGTAGTTTCATGTCGTGTGTTCCACCATGAAGCCTGCAGATGTCTAAGAGGACCATGTATACTTGAAGGCTTTCCCTCATTCTTTGGAGGGTAATGTGAAAGACTGGCTGTACTACCTAGCACCCAGGTCCATCACGAGTTGGGATGACCTGAAGAGATTGTTCCTTGCCAAGTTCTTCCCTGCTTCAAGGACAACTGCCATAAGGAAGGAAATTTCTGGTATCAAGCAACAATCTAGGGAGACCCTCTATGAGTACTGGGAGAGGTTCAAGAATCTTTGTTCAAGATGCCCATACCATCAGATCTCTGAACATCTCCTTCTGCAGTATTTTTATGAAGGCCTGCACCACATGGATCGAAATATGATTGATGCCGCAAGTGGTGGTGCTCTTGGTAACATAACTCCAGCTGCAGCCAGGCAACTAATAGAGAGCATGGCTTCCAATTCTCAATAATTTGGCACAAGGAGTGATGCCATAGTTGTTAGAGGTGTTCATGATGTAGGAGCAGCCAAGTACACGAAGAAGTTGGAGAGTAAGATTGATGCTCTTACCACACTGGTCAATCAACTTGCTTCCAATCAAAGAGCTCTAGCTGCAAGAGTTTGTGGCCTTTGTACATATGTTGATCATTTTATAGATTCTTACCCAGCATTGCAACAACAGGCTTCTTCTTCTACACCAGTGGATACCCCTTAGGCCTATGCAGCTAATATTTTCAACAACAATAGGCCCCAACATCAACAATAAAACCACCAGGATGGAGGAATCACCCTAATTTGAGATGGGGAAACCAGGGTAACCAGCAGCAGCAAAACAAACAATTTCAAAATGTGCAGCCACCTCCACAACAAAGAGCTGCACCTGCACAAGTTGCTCCAGTTCCACCTGCACCCACACCAGCTCCTGCTGCAGCACCTGTACCTTCTTCTTCTACTTCATTGGAGGAGTTGGTCAGGATGATGACCCTTCAAAATATGCAATTCTAGATGGCCACTCAGCTAAACCAGGCACAGGCTTAGAATTCTGACAAGCTTCCATTACAAACGGTGGAGAACCCGAGAAACGTGAATGCTATCACATTGAGGTCTGGGAAGAACATTGAAGTTCCCACTCCTAAGACTACACCTCCAAAGGAAGTTGACCCTGCTTCTACACTTTAGAGAAAGCGTGATGCTCATGCAACTGGTCCTTCCACATCTGGTGTGACTTTTACGCCTTCCACCTCTACTGTTGCACCTTTCACACCTCTTCCTTTCCCTCCAAGAGCTATTCCAAGCAAAAAGATAGAAGAGGTTGACAGGGAGATCTTAGAGACATTCAGGAAGGTGGAGGTGAACATACCTCTGTTGGATGCCATTAAACAGATTCCCAGATATGCAAAGTTTTTGAAGGAGCTATGCACGTAAAAAAGGAGGCTAAAGGGAAACGAAAAGATCAGCATGGGGAGAAATGTTTCAGCATTGATAGGTAAATTTGTTCCTCAGATTCCTGAGAAGTGCAAGGACCTAGGTACATTTTGTATACCTTGCATCATAGGTAACAATAAATTTGAAAATGTTATGCTTGATCTTGGTGCTTCAATAAATGTCATGCCTCTATCTATTTTTAAATCTCTTTCTCTTGGGCCCCTGCAACCTACGGGTGTGGTGATTCAATTGGCAAATAGAAGTGTTGCCCACCCCGCAAGTTTGGTTGATGATGTTTTGGTTCGTGTTGGTGAATTGATTTTCCTTGCTGATTTTTACATTCTTGATATGGAAGAGGGATTTTCACATGGTTCTGCACCACTAAGTTTAGGCAGACCATTTTTGAAAACTGCACGAACCAAAATTGATGTCCATGCAGGTACTTTGTCCATGGAGTTTGATGATATTGTTGTGCGATTTAACATTCTGGATGCCATGAAACATCCTTCTGAG